>Ga0172379_10006784_pt1 | contig 15150 bp, 14 predicted proteins | sample GrowelOW334metaG_FD_119756 | JGI IMG/M metagenome (GOLD analysis project Ga0172379, IMG submission 119756) | Groundwater microbial communities from an aquifer near a municipal landfill in Southern Ontario, Canada - Groundwater well OW334 metaG | ecosystem: Environmental > Aquatic > Deep...
AAGGAATCTCCAATTTTTTGAGATTGATCTAAAGATATTGAAAATTTGTTTAATAAGCCAAATCTCAATATATTCAAGGAGTCAGGAAATTTTGACAGAGAAGTAATTAAAAAGTGAATTATAAATAGTATTTTCAATCCCTTATGTGTGATATACAACAAAAATGCAAAAAATGCAATTGACGAATACTGATTTGATCAATTAGAAAATCTCTCTCATGAAATAGTAAAAATAGTCAATTGTTGGTGTAGACCCAAAATAGGACAAGAAGAAATCCGGAATTATATCATGAAGGTATATGAAACTTTTTGAGAAGATTTTCCAAACACTTACGGAGATTTTTATGAAAAGAGTTGAGAAAAATATATCTTGAGAAAAACAATAAAAAAACATGAACTTGATCATTTAATATGATATCTTTTAAAGAAATCAAAAGAATACTGAATTAAAGCACCATTAATTAAAGAAATTCATCATAAAATAGAAGAAATAGAAAATATAAAATAAAAAATTATAATTATTTATGAACCTATTTAATTATCATGGATAATAACAATCAAAAATGGTGGAGCGAAGAATATGGTTTTTTTTGAGAATTTTATATAGAATGAGATAATTCCAAAGAAGGATATCGTGTCGCACAAAAACAAACTTTACAACAAAGAACAACCACAGAAGTAAATGGCATCATTGAGATACTTAATTTACAAGCAAAATCAAAAATTTTAGACTGTCCTTGTGGCTATGGTCGCCATTCTCTTGAATTAGCTAAAAGAGGATTTATAGTGACTGGTTCTGACCTTAATGCTAAACACTTATCCGTTGCTAAACAAAAAGCCGAAAAAAGTTTGGAGAAAATACAGTTTGTAAAAGAAAATATGCTGGATTTGGAATATAATACTGAATTTGACGCAATCATAAATATGTTTTACTCGTTTTGATTTTTTGAAAACGATGAAGATAACGTCAAAGTGCTACAGAATTTTTTCAATGCATTGAAACCGAATGGACAATTTTTGATGCACACAGATGTGAATATTCCTTTTATCGAAGCTGGAAAATACAAACACGATGAAATAAGAACGATAGCTAATGACGGAACACTAAGAATTATTGATACATACAATCCCATCACAAAAAGAATAAATTGATCTCGAATTTTGAAAGAAAAAAACGGAAACGAGACCAAAAAAGATTATTCCGTAAGAGTATATACAAAAGAAGAATTTGTAGAATTATGTAAAAAGGTTGGTTTTAGAGTTTGCAAGGCATATTCTGATCGAGACAAAAAACCTTATTCCAAAGATGCTGAAGATATGATAATTGTCGCTACCAAATAATACGATTACAACAAAAGAAGAAATCGATATGATAAATCAAATTTTGGCTGATGTGATACAATATCTAGAAGGAAAATAAAACTATCATTCAAATCATTAACAATTCAAATTTCTTCCCTTGATTTCATCATATTTTCTTGAAATATCATCTCCCCAAAAATGTCCATTAAGTCTTAAATAAGGAAAAATGTTTAGATTTAGTAGGCATCAAGCCAAGCTTATTATATAATTATCTCGTGAAAACAGCTTGACATTTAATAGTAAATATGTATTATATAAAAAACAAAAAATAAACAAACTTAAAACAAAAAAAATGAAAAAATTAATGATTATGTTAATTCTAGTTGTAGCAACTGGATTAATAACCAACAGCGTTTGGAGTCAATCTTTAGTAGATATCAATGTGAAAATTGATTCTCTAAAAAACAAACTCCAGGAAATAAGAACCAGTATAGAACAACCGGTTGTGGAACTAAAAAATCTTGAAGAAACCAAAAAAACACTTGAATTATTATTAGCAATTCAAGAACTAAAGGAAAACGAGGTTATAACTGTTACCGACCCATGTGTAGGAGTGAAAATATATTATCATCCTAGCGTAGAATATCTTACATTAAATATTGCACTTTCAGTCCCTGATTGGGACTTTGAAACAAGTAGAAATATTTGGAAAAAAGAACAATATTCACAAAAATATGTAAATGGGATATTCCAGACCAGAAAAGGGGGGGTTGCAGATATAGAAATATTAGATCAGAGAGGAAAGAAAATGACTATCAAAAAAGAATTTTCATTAAACATTCAGTAATTATTAAAACAATAAAAGAGCCCTCGATTATTTCGGGGACTTTTTTTAATTGGGATAAAACAAAAACCCGCTTACGCTAGCTTGTTTTCTTTAAATTTTTAGTCCTTATTTCTAATCCAACTCTACTTCGTCATAATATTCTTGAAGATATTTTCTAGATTTTTTGAGGATGAGTTTTACTTTGTCACTATCAGAAAGATCAGCTTTTGATATTTTGATCTTGGTGCTTACATAACGAGTATATCCATATTCTTTAAGCTTTTTGAGGAAAGTAGGTAGCTTCAAAACTCAGTCACCGGGCAAGATATGTCATTCTCAGACTCTGCCTTTATCAGAGAAATAAACAACCGCGAGATAAGGAAGGAAGTCTTTCATCTTTCTCAAGAAATCACTTTCAAAAGTATCAGAATCAAGATTTGATATATCCAATCATATATAGCAAAGATATTTTTTTACAATCTCCACCATATTACTAAAACGATATTTTGGGATAGGCAAAGCGAAAAGACTTGAATCTTCAGGATTGATAATAGTGAAGTGAATACTTTTATTCTCTTTTCTTCGTCTCAATATATTATCAGTGATAAAATTGAATGCTTTGAAGTTGAAAAACTTTGGAGCATTGAGAGCAATAGTATCAACACCAAGCGCATAACACAAATCTATAGCTCTATTTATTTCTTTATCATTGAGATTGTCAGAGGTTTGAATGACTTTGATAGGAAGCTCATATTTTTCAGAAAGTTTTTTTACATAATCTATTTTTCGAGAATCAAAGTTCTTCCAGATAGCAAGGTCAATACCATCAAATCACGCTTCTTTGACAAGTTCAAACACCAAATCTAATCCATATCCAGAAAGTGAATCCGTACTGAATAAACATTCAGATTTTTTAGGATCTTTTGGGTCATCAGGAGACTTTCCATCTTCCATATCGAAAAAGAAATCCTTTTTGATAGATCATAATTGTCAGTCTTCCATTGATTTTTCTTTTTTGTTTATCATTTTCTATGAAGTGTAAACAAGGTAAATCAATCTAATTATACAGTTTTTTGGTAATTTTGCAAATTTTTAGTGTTGAAGTAATTTACCCCACCCCAACCCTCCCCATTACATGGAGAGGGAGCAGCAATTCCCCCTCTATACGAAGTGGAGAGGGGGTTAGGGGGTGAGGTAACTACTATTTAAGCTGTAGAGCAAACAAGAATGCTTTATGGTCAGAGCCTGGCATAGTGATTGCTTTGAGATTTTGTACGCTAAGCGATGAAGTAGTCCAGAGATGATCAATATGCGCTTGAAATAGAGGTAATTCTTTAAGTTTTCGCGTAAAAAGAAAAGGAAGTCTTTTCGTGACGTTCACAAGTTTGCCAGAAAAAGCCCTAGCTAAAATAGTATAATACGAGGACCAAGGCGTCACATTAAAGTCTCCAACGGCGACAATAGTATCATGTTTTCTGTCGGATTCATGATTCTTAAAGTTTCCTACAAAAGTAGCGAGCTGTTCATTTCTCATAAGAAAATGACTATAGCTATCAGGTGAACTGGTATGCACAAGATAGAAATAGATTTGTTGATCTTGGTAAGGCAGTGAAAAATAGCCATATCTTCGTGCTCATTGAGGGAAATCGTCTGCTTTATTAGTCAGCGGATATTTACTAAATACCATGCTTCCCACAAATTTTTTTGATCGTGTAGTGCTATTGGTATAAGGATATCTCGCTTGCAAAAAGTTTTTGAGATTATCATAATGATGGTCAGCAAATTCTACGAACATGAGCATATCAGGATCGTTATCAGAAATAGTTTTTTTGATCCCCGTATAATCAACATTATCTTTATGAATATTCGCAAACAATATTTTAAGACTTCCTGTTTGTGCTTCCTGAGTGAACGGCTCTTGAACATAAAAATGATTAAACTGTTTGCTATACCAAAAAAATAATATACAGAATACTAAGAACGATATGCCTCGAAAATAACGATGAATAGGAAAACGATATCCTGATTTCATTTTCTTTCTGAAATTAACAAAAGTAATAATGACAAAAAGTCAGCTTATCACAACAATATATGGCAAAAAGCTAATGAGCAATTCAGTGATATAGTATCCAGGAAAAAAGAGCGGAAAAAGGAGTACTAACACAACAACAAATATAAGAGCAATCATTTTACATAAATGCAAAAATAAATGATAGATGATTCATGATACACGAACAAAATAGTTATAAAATTGAATAGTTCTTGATTCTTGAATCTTAGATCTTGAATCTAATATTAGGCTAAAGTTTAGCTTTCAAATTTCAACAGTAGTTACATAAAAAATAAAAAAAGCTGCATGAACACATGCAACTTAGAATTATTCTGAAAATACGGCAAATTTAGTAGGAGAAGTTTGAACAATAACTTCTTTCATGTCTTCTGTATAATAATGAAAGAAGTTGGTTTTCGACAGTTTCATGTCGTCTTCAATTCCCTTAAGTTTTCCTTCTTGTAATCGTTTGATTACTAACTCCTGTGACATACGAATAGGAGAAATGTTTTTTGCAACCTCTTCACCAATCGCTTGAGAAAGTACTTGAGAAAGTAGTTTTTGGAGATTTCCTAAATGAGGATTTTTGGAAGTATCAATTTCAAAAATTTTCATGTGTTGTTTTTTTATTATTTTTGTTTTTTAGTGAGGCTCTATATACTCTTTTATGCAAAAAAAACAAGACTTTTTTACTTCAGATTGACTACAAACACCAAATCGCTACTAATTAAACCCAATGTAATTTACTTCGTGTAATATACTTCGTGTAATTAGCTCGTTTTACTCGCGTAATTAATTACATCACAAAGTGATAAATTACGTTCGCCTAGGCGAACAAATTACAATCCATTACCAATTTATCAATCAGTCATATAATATGAAATTCCATATCCTAATTTTTTGATGCCAGATGAATTACGCAGATAGTGCAAGGATAAAAGCAGTACTCACGAATTGCTGATTTTCTTATACAGAAAATAGTAAAGAAGCAGATATAATTATTTTCGATACTTGCTCAATCAAACAAAAGGCTGAAGACAAAATCACTGGAAAACTCAAGACAATCAGACCAGATCAAAAAGTACGAATCACCTGATGTATGATACAACACACACTAAGAAGCTCAAAGCTTAAAGATCAAAGTCCAAAGCTTAATGTAGGTAATTTTATGTGATCGATAAAAAGCAAAACACCAGAAGTAATCTGATTAACTACTAATGAAATAAATAATAATTGAAAATTGAAAATTGAAAATTGAAAATTTATTGGGGTGAATAATATCTTCAACCCTATGTTTTATAGACTTCACGGGACTTATCCCAATATAGAGCTGATGCGAAGGATAGATGATACAGGATTCCTTCCATTGATAGTAGAAAAACTATGATACAAAATTTCTTATGACCAAGAATTGATCAATGAGTATGAAAAAATCATTCCCGCATGAATTAGTACCTCAATGAATACACATCAAACAACTGCATATATACCAATTTCCACCTGATGCAATCAATTCTGCGCCTACTGCATCGTTCCTTACGCAAGAGGATTGGAAAAATATTTCCCCGTTGCACAAATTGCGAACGAAGCAAAAATTCATCTCAAAAATGGAGCGAAAGAAATCGTACTGCTTGGACAAATCGTTAATAAACATCCCGAATTCACAACTATCATCAAGGAGATTTTGAAGCTCAAATGATTGAAACGACTGAGATATACCTCGCCATATCCTACCTATTACAGCAAAGAATTGCTCGCCTTGCACGAAAAAGAAACTAAACTTTGTACGCATATTCATATGCCGTTGCAGTCAGGATCAGATAGTGTTTTGAAAAAAATGTTTAGAGGGTATACAGTCAAACAAGCAAAAGAATTCATTGATAACATCAGAAAACTAAAAAGACATATCAGCATCACAACTGACATTATCGTTGGATTCTCTGAAGAGACGGAAGAGGATTTTCAACAAACTTTAGACCTCATAAACTATGGAAACTTTGATATGATTTACATTGGAATCTATTCTCCGAGACCTGGAACTTTGGCAGCAAAAAATTATTCTGACACCATCTCACGTACGGTAAAACGAGACAGACGAAACAGACTCAACAACCTTTTGAAGGACATTTCACGCAAAAATAACGAAAAAGAAATTGGAAATAGTAAAGAAGTACTTATCAACAAAATCAGCAAATGAGTTATTGAAGGCTATACGGACAATATGAAACAGATTATAATTGAGCCTCAAGCTTTAAGCTTTAAGCTTCAAGCTAAATTAAAAATTGGTGAGTTCATTCATGTGAAAATCACAAGAGCAATACCATTTAAGCTTTATGGAGAAATTATTGATTTTTAGGCGATAAGTTTACACCAAAATTATAATTGATGCTTCATCACATAAAAATGTTTTTTATAGCATCAGCAAAAATAGGAGCAACATCTATGATTTTCACAAACGGTGGATATATTTCTCTGTATATAGTATTGGTTATATAGATATTTTCAAACTTTCCTTCGTCATAAAGCTTAGTCAACTTAGCGACGGAATCCTTATTGAACATACCATGAGTAATGGTGACATTTATACTTTGAGGATTCCTTTTGTTAAGCTCTTCTATAAGTTTTATTAAACTGCCTCAGGTATCAAGTATATCATCATGGATAATAATATTTTTTCATTGCACGTCGCCATGGACAAACATTTCATCAACGGTATTTGGATTAGAATAATCTCTTTTTTTAAGAACGGTAAGATAATCAAGTCCAATATCTTTAGAGATAGAAGAAACTTTTTTAAGCCCTCATTCATCCATAGAAGAAAGCACGATATTGTCTTTTTTTAGGTTTCTGATAACTTGTTGGACAAACCATCATGTATAGAGATTTACAAAATTTGTTTTCCTAGAATTGTTAATTACCGCGGGATTATGCACATCTATCGTAATACAATAATCAGCGCCGAGAAGATCCTGAAAGATATCTATTATAAATTGCGCAGAAGATGGTTCTCTCGAAACTCTTTCTTTAAGTCCTCATTGGATAGGTTTATCCTGTCTAGAATAGGGAAAACAAGTAGGGATAATATTAACTGTTTTAGCTCAATGATTTTTTGCGCATTGCAAAATAAGTAAGAATTGCATAAATCTATCGTTATACTTTATATTATAGTTACCAATGTTTTGAATGCCATTAACATCTCAAATAACATATACGTGTTTTCCACGAACGGATTTATCTAAAACAACTTTTATTTCTCCATTAGCAAACTCTTGATATTCTACATATTCACAAGAGATAGTATCTTGGGAATCAGATTGAAGAATAGTAATGATGGAATTAACCAGATGTTTAGTGTCTTGAGTTCCTATAATATGGAGTTTTTCCTTCATGGACAATACATGTAAGTAAAGATAGCTGTTTCATAATTATTTTTATACGTAAATCAACGCAATATCACGGAAAACATACATTAACAGTGTATTCATTTTTTACTATTTTTTTAACCTTGAATATCCTAGGCAAATATATATCAATTTATTCGCATTCTATGGAATACTTTTTTGTTATTCTTAATTCTTAACTTTTATCATGAATTACCCAAAACACGTAGCTATTATACCCGACGGAAATAGGACACGAGCAAAAGCAAATAATAAAACAGTAGCCGAAGCATATATGATATCATACGAAAGAGCGTTAGAACTTATTGTACATACATTTACCCAGACCGATGTAAAAGTATTTACTCTTCGGGGACTGAGTACAGAAAACGCGAAAAAAAGACCGAAAGAGGAGTTTGATTTCCTTATGACCATGTATAAAATCGTAGAAGAAGATCTCGACGAATTTATGAAAGAGCATAAGATTAACTTCAAAGCAATAGGCGATCTTTCTGGCATTACGGAGGATTTTAAAGAATATTTACTCGCCAAACAGGAAAGAAATACATACGATACAGAGAGAACGTTCGTCTTTGCTATCAATTATGGCGGAAGAGACGAAATCACAAGAGGAATCAGAAAATTGGCAGAAGAGAAGAAAGACCTAACTATCATTACGGAAGAAGATATCACTAAGAGTTTAGATCTTGGAGACATTCCTCCTATTGAGCTTGTCATTAGGACAAAGGGAGATCAAGCACAAAGGACATCAGGATTTATGTCATGGCGGATAGGATACGCAGAATTATATTTTACCCCAAAAAAATGCCCAGAATTTGATGTTTCAGAATATCAAAAAGCATTACTCTGGTTCAATGACATGGCAGATCTCCGCAACTACTGAAAATAGATTAAAAGACTAAAAAATTATGAAAATTAAAAAAATATGTTTGCTCGTAAACTAAATTACCAAATCTTTTAATCTTATTAATCTTTTAATATTTTAATCATCAAGTATCATGAAAATCGTAATCGAAACCGCTAAGCTTTTGGAAGTCATCGATCTTGGATTGAGATTCGTTTCCAAGAATGCAACCTTACCAATTTTGCAAAACTTCTACTTTAAAGCAGCTATCGATGGGTTATTGCTGAGAGCTACAGATATGGAAAAATACATCGAAATAGAGATTCCATGTAAAGTGATTATGGAATGAGCTATTACCGTAAACGCAAGAATGTTTTCTGATATCATCAAAAGCATAGAAGAAAAAGAAGTCGAAATAAGCGTGGATCAGAAGTCACAAATCATGACACTCAAATCAGCAAAAGATAATTTTGATATCAATGGTATTGCAGCAAGCGAATATGTCGCATTGCCTGAAGTGCCAAATGAAAACACGATTTCCGTAGAAACACAATTATTCGCTGAAGGAGTAGCAAAAGTTGAATACGCAGTAACGGAAAAAAACTTTAGTCCGGTTCTGACTTGAGTATTATTGAAAGCAAAAGAAGATAGTTTGATTTTTGTAGGTACGGACTCATTTAGACTATCAGAATTCAAAGCGCCATCAGGGATCAAAGACGCTGATTTTGCATTAATTGTTCCCAAAGTAACGATGACAGATATCCAAAAAATATCTGAATACGCGATGAGTAATGAATCAGAAACGCTGACTGTTAAATATTCAGAGAATCTGATTGCATTCCAAGTGCAAGTCAAAGACATGAAGATATTGGCTACTTCACTGCTTATCCAAGGCAATTTCCCTGAATACGATAGAGAAGAAATTATGCCAAGAAACTTCAATACGAAGATATTAGTAGATAAAAATCTTTGTGAAAAAGCTATCAGAAAAATTGGAATCTTGACCAGAGATATAAATAATTATATTCAGATTGAGACCAACAAAGACAGCATTATCATTTCTTCAGGAAAAACCGACAAAGGAGCAGGTACTACCAATATCCCTGCCATCATCGAAGGACCATCATTGAGTTTCTGAATCAACGGAAAATACATTACTGACTTCATCAAGATCATCAAGGGCGATGAATTAACCTTCAATGTCATCGACAACCAAAAACCGCTTATCTTGATGGATAAAGACGAAACCAATTACAGATACGTAGTCAGACCACTTATTAACTCATAAAAAATTAACCAATAGTGAAAAGTGAATAGTGAAAAACGAAGGAATGTTTTTATTCATAAAAAAATACCGACACTTTTAGTTTTTCACTTTTAGTTTTTCGTTAAATTATAGTATGCATAAAAAAAGTTGATTTAGTTTTCTCGAAATTCTCGTCGTGATGATGATTGTTAGTATTTTGTTTGTGGTGTTTAGATGATCTTTTCAAATAAAAAATAAAGACATAGCATATGGTCAGGCCTGTATAGAAACGCTTTACGGACAAGTGAATAATTTTCTGCATGCAGGATTAAGCAGTAAATCGTTATTTAGCTGAACGACAGCAATTTTTCCTGATCAATATATTATCAGCTTCAATCCAGCACAACAACTCATACAGTTAAAATATATCGAACAGGGGAGTGAGTATATATATAGTAGCATACCAGTTACATGAAATAGTAATAATTATTGTATAGGCAACAGTTACACGATACAATTAACATGAGAAACATACGAACTTCATATCAACAAATGACTTCAAGAAAACGCAGCTTTACAATTTTTCTATCTCACAGGAACTAGCTCAGTAAGTACAGGATGAAACGAATTCTTGCAATGCGACGCCCAATGAACATGATGCAAGATTATGGCTCGTTTTGAAAGCGACACCAGAACTATTAGTCTGAAAAAACAGATGTGCTTAACATTCAGTGGGGCTGATTGTAGTGAATGGGATAACTAAAATTTAATTCATAATATAACCTTAATGCAAGAGATTTTAGCAAGAAACAAGATATTCGCACATCCAGATAGACTTTGAGAACGAATCAAAAACTGAATTACCAAACCGATAACTGTAGAAATAGATCCAACAAATAGGTGTAATCACAAATGCCCATTTTGTGCATGAAATAGATTGTTTTGAAGTGCCGAGCTTTCCTTAGATAATATGGCTCATATAATTGATCAGTTAAAGCCTTTTGTTAGATGAATCATTTTTACATGATGATGAGAACCATTTATGAATACTCATATAACGGACGCGATTAGTTATGCAAACAATTTCTGAATAGAGGTATGAGTGATTACAAATTGAGGATTACTCAATAAATACAATATGGGAGATTTAGTAGCAAATACCAAGCGAATAAGAATCAGCATCAATTGACTAGATAAAGATGATTTCAAAAAAAAGAACGGACTTTGAGAAGATGAATATAATCAAGCACGAACGAACGTTATGGATCTTGTAAAAGAGAAACATAAACAGAATAGTCAATCAACTATTGGAATATGATATTTGACCGAAGACAATGAAAGCTATAAAAACCTCAGAGACTTTTCTAAGAAAGCCAAAGAGACATGAGCCGATTATGTGCAATTCAGACCATACCATCATTCGAAAAAAAACATAGCAGAATATATAGAAAGATGTAAAAATGAATTTAAGGACGAAAACTTCGACGTATTATATTCAATTGAGAAATACGAAAGAAGGGTATATGACTATAAAATGGCTTTTGCCGATGAATTCCGTACTGTAATAACAGCAGATTGAAATATGTATCCCGATTGTTTTACCAGATGAATAAAGGAATTTTGTTTTGGAAATATATTAGAAAATACTTTTGATGAAATCTGGAATTCAGACAAGAAAAAACAAATCATCCAGAACAAATTACAACAGAAAAATTGTCCACGGCAGTGTTTTCAAGAGCCTTTAAATCAGATCCTTTGGGATATATATAAGATAAACAAAGAGGGGAAACATATAAATTTTATATAATTTTACAGACTGATGATACATCATATAGTATTATTTAAATTCAAAAAAGATATTTCTAAAGAGAATATAGATTTACTTTATGAAAATTTTTTGAAGCTAAAAGATGAGATTCCATGAATAGTTTCAATCACATGAGGTATTGATATTAGCATAGAAGAGAAAGCTAAATGATACAATATCGCATTTCTATTAATATTTGAGAATAAAAAAGATCGTGATGATTATTTGCCTCATCCAAAACATCAATCGCTTGTAGAGAAATACATCCTTCCCATAATAGAAGACGTTTTAGTGTTTGATTACGAAAATAGTGGAATTTCTTAAACCATTCTCTATACTATCGTCACTTTACACTACTATATAGTATATGGCAGAAAATTATGACTTTTCACTCACAAATACCCTGGATGATCAGCAACATCTGATTTTCTATAAAATCATGAATTACGAGGTGCCACGCCATTCTAGCTATTTCCTTTTTCAGAAAAAATGATGGAAGAAACAAGAAGATATTCTGAGAGGTCAAGAATTTCCTCCGGATGAACCAAAGTACAGCTGGGACAAAAAAAACGAGTATATGGACGATTATCTTAAATATATAAAAACATTCAGCCGATTATATAGGTCAGTACCGTTTATCCAGTCAATATACTTGTGTAATTCCATCACCTTCAATGCTTTGAATAAGGATTCTGATATAGATATTTTCATCGTAACTAAAAAATGATCATTACGACGTGCGAGGTTATGGAGTGCTGTACTTTTCTTTCTCTTCGGACTCAAAAGAGGAGTGATACGAGGAAAAAAGAAAAAATTCTGTATGAGCTTCTATGTAACCAATACTCATCAAAACCTCTATAATATCATGCTGCCGCAAAATGACATCTATTTCATCTATCGGCTGGCGCATCTGGTGCCTTTATATCAAGAAATACCGGAAAATATTTATAAATATAATAAATGGCTAGAAAGCGTTTTACCGAACTTTCCAGGAAGACATTGCATCAACATTTGACTCACGTCAGGAACAGGTAAAAATAGATTCAAAAAAATAACTGAATTTCTTTTCGGTTGAATCGTTGGAAAGGGGATTGAATACCTCATAAAACTCTTGCGATTACCTATAGTTATCTACAAAACAAGGCAACTAAAAGAGAGGGGTTGGGGTGTTATAGTGAATAACAATATGTTAAAGTTCCATATGGACATAAGGAAAAAGGTTCACTTACTCTATATGATGTACAAGAAAAAAATTACTAAGTAATTTTTTAGCTTAAAGCAGAAAGCCTAAAGCTTAAAGCTACAATTTATTTTTTATCGTCCGCCTATAGCGGATATTAAGCCTGCCATAAGCAGGAATTATAGATTTTTTTATAATTCTTAATTCTTAATTTCTTAAACCTTAATTGGTTTCATGGTCTGCTAACCATCCATTATCACCATCATTTTCTACAAAACAATAACTGATAACCTTTATATATCACAACCTAATAAAATAGGTTTGTTTTTTGTAATTGTATACATACATCATTGATGATGATAATTTTTATCTATATAACACAACAACGAGTATGAAAGACATCAAGGCAGTCTTCGATATCGGAAATGATGTCATTAAATGAGTGGTTTTTGCTAATGATGATGGAAAAGAGATCATTCTAGCTAAACAAATGGAACCTACTCAAGGAATGCGCAAAGGAAAAATTCTCGATGCGGAAAGTTTTGTAAACACAATAAACAGAATCACAGAATCATTCATCAAAAAACTCGGAGGAGATTTTATAGAAGAAGTGTTTGTAGGAATCTCACATCCCGAAATGATCGTGAATAGAATAGTAGAACAGAAAAGGATAATGACCGAAGAAATAGGTCCAGAAGATATTGATCATCTTTCTAGAGTCATTGCCGAAATTTCAACCAAAAGCAATTACGAAACCATCAAGATCGTGCCTGTGCATTTTCTTATCGATGAGACCAAAAGAGAAAAAGATCCTATCGGAATGAAAGGAAAAAAATTAGAGCTCATCGCAGATGTCTTTATGATACCAAAAAATATTTACAACGGCATTATCGATGCTTTCGAAAAAGTAGGATTGAATATTGTCGATATCGTCCCAAATATCATCGCTGCAAGTGAAGTAGCTTTGGATTATGATCACAAAGATCTATGAACGATACTTGTCGATATCTGAAAGAATCAAACAAGTTATGTTATATATGAAGACGGTTATCCACTCGGATATGGCACACTTGCTATGGGAAGTGAGGATGTCACAAAAGATATTTCCATCGGTATGCAAGTAGACATCAAAGAAGCGGAAGAAATCAAAAGAAGTCACGGATCAGCAATCATTCAAAAAGAAAGAGTAGCAGACGACAGTTCTATAGACAGCTTATTCCTTTCAGATGTTATCAATGCAAGATACGAAGAAATATTTATCAAAATAAACAATCATCTCAAAGATCTCGACAGAGATGGTAGATTAGCTGGAGGAGTGCTCTTGATCTGATGAGGCGCAAGGATGCCAAATCTTGATCTCTTGGCTAAAGACGTTTTCAAATTAGCTACATTCTATGGTAAAGACAATATATTAAATCTGGGAGATATTTCATCAAACATCCAATTTATCAACGTATTGTGAACGTATGTACGATCCAATAAATATTCAGAAGGAAGAAAAGGATGAGGATTGAAATTCAATCTCGACTTCGTAGGAAAAATTTGAACATTTTTCAAAGACCTCTTCTAAACTAACTAATAGTGAAAAACTAAAAGTGAAAAACGATGGAAAAAATCGATTAATATAAAAAAATACCAACACTATTCACTTTTCACTAGTCACTTTTCACTAAAAATTATTCACTATTCATTTTTAATTATTAATTCATTTAAAAAATGGTAATTCACGAAATCAATCCAGAATTTATTCCAGGCGCTAAGATCAAGGTATTAGGTGTGGGTGGTTGTGGAAACAAAGCACTCAATAGAATGATCTCAGAAGGATTAGATGGAGTGGGATTTGTCGCTATCAATACTGATGCGCAAGATCTTGCGACCAATCTGGCTGACAAAAAAGTAAATATCTGACTCAATCTCACCAAAGGGCTTGGCGCATGAGCCAATCCTGAAATAGGAAGAAAAGCTGCTGAAGAAAGTGAAGCAGAAATCAAAGCTATGCTTCAAGATACCGATATGGTATTCATTACCTGCGGAATGGGAGGTGGAACCTGAACTGGTGCTGCTCCTGTCATTGCTAATATCGCAAAAGGAATGTGAATCCTTACGGTTGCTATCATCACAAAACCATTTAGTTTTGAGGGGAATAGAAGAACGATGAATGCTGACGAAGGACTCAAAAAAATCAAGGAAGCAGTAGATACGCTTATCGTTATTCCAAATGATAAAATATTCAATGTAATAGACAAAAAAACAACGTTCAAACAGGCCTTTACTATGATAGATAAGATACTTTACCTCGGGGTGCAAGGAATCTCTGATTTGATTATCAAACCAGGAGACATCAATATCGATTTTGCAGATGTAAAAGCGGTAATGACAGACTCTGGAAATGCTTTACTGGGAATCGGATACGGAGCAGGAGAAAAGAGAGCGGTAGAAGCTGCAAGAAAAGCTATAGAGAATCCTTTGTTAGAAGAAAATTTGGATGGAGCAAA
>Ga0172379_10006785_pt1 | contig 15149 bp, 13 predicted proteins | sample GrowelOW334metaG_FD_119756 | JGI IMG/M metagenome (GOLD analysis project Ga0172379, IMG submission 119756) | Groundwater microbial communities from an aquifer near a municipal landfill in Southern Ontario, Canada - Groundwater well OW334 metaG | ecosystem: Environmental > Aquatic > Deep...
ACTTGCTTTCAACACAGGGAATGAGGTTGCGCTCGAGACACTCGCCAACCATTCGGACATAAGCAAGCCAAGGCTGGCTGAATACCTGGAATACCTGGAAGCCGCATATCTCATCAAACTGGTCCACAGGATCGATGACAATGCCGAGCGGCTGAAACGCAGGCGCAGTTTCAAGGTTTGCCTCACCAATCCATCGATGCGCGCCGCCTTGTTCGGAATCTCAACCGCCGAAGACGACGCGATGGGATGCCTTGCCGAGACATCCATTTGGAGCCAATGGTTGCACCAGGGCGAAGTAGTGAATTCACTCCATTATGCGCGCTGGAAAGAAGGACGTCGCGACTGCGAAGTGGATATAGTCGCCCTCGATCAGGGCAGCCAGAAGCCACGCGCCGCGGTGGAAATCAAATGGTCGGATCGGATAGTCGATCACCCCGAGGAGCTTCATGCCATCGCTTCGCTTGCCTCTCGATATCGATTCGATAAACCAGCTGTGGTTACGACGAGAAGCATCTCGAAAATGACTTCCTTGAGCGGCGCAGCCATCGAATTCATCCCGACAGCCCTTTATTGCTATTCCATCGCCAAGGAAGCCGAGGATGAATGATCCTTCCTTAATGGTTCCTTTCCTGATAATCGCCAACATAGTTGGCATTTATTATGATAAACGCCATCTCCTTTCTCGATTCAGTCTTAGGAACGCTTGATATCTCGCTGAAAGCACCATTTTAGTCGCACCCCGCGCGGGTGCGTGGATTGATACTTTGCTGAACTCGCAACTGTCTTTAGATCGATGGGCTACGCCTTTTTAGTATCCGATTGTTATGTTTCTTCAAAATCATAATTTAATTGACAATGGTGGATAAAGATTCAGTCACGGGAGGTTACATCATCACCAGGTCCCAACAGTTCAACCTCTTGATTCGCTCGCGGGTTTCATACCCCGCGCGGGTGCGTGGATTGAAACTCGTATGCTGATTGGCTTTGGGGTGCTCTCATGGAAATCGACGCCGATTTGAGATAGCCTATCCATGTTTTTAAAACCCAGAAGGAGAGAATCATGAACAAGGTCCCCCGAATCAGATTCGCCCACCTGCCGACCCCGATCGAGGAATTGAAGCGCTTGTCGACCGAACTGGGGGGACCGCGCATCTACGTTAAGCGGGATGACGCGACGGGGCTCGCGCTGGGCGGCAACAAGACGCGCAAACTGGAGTTCCTTGTGGCCGACGCCCTTGCCCAGGGCGCGAAGACCCTCGTCACGGCGGGTGCGGCCCAATCCAACCATTGCAGGCAGACGGCGGCCGCGGCGGCTAAGTTCGGCATGGCTTGCGTCCTTGTGCTCAACGGAACGCCGCCGGAGGAATTGAGCGCGAATCTCCTTCTGGATGAGCTTTTCGGCGCCAGCATCGTCTGGGTAGCCGAACGCAAGGACAGGGAGCGCGTTCAGGAAGAGACCTTTCGCAAACTCCAGGCGGACGGAGAAGCGCCATACTTCGTTCCCTATGGGGGCTCGTGCCCGGTCGGGGCGCTCGGCTACGCTTTCGCGGTCGAGGAAACGCTGGCCCAAGGCTTGAATCCTGACTGGTTTGTGTTCGGCACCTCCTCGGGTGGTACCCACGCGGGACTCGTCCTGGGCGCGCGCATATTCGACTACAGGGGGAAAATCCTCGGCATCAGCATCGATGAATCCGAAGCCTGGCTCAAGACTCGGGTCTCGGCCCTCGCCTCGGACGCTTCCGAACTGCTCGGGCAACGCATCGATTTCGAGCCTGAAGAAATTTTCGCCGACGATTCTTATTGTTCCGCGGGCTATGGCGTGCTCACGAACGCCGAGAAAGAAGCGGTGAGGCTCTTTGCGCGCATGGAAGGTCTTCTACTCGATCCTGTCTATACCGGACGGGCGGCAGCGGGCCTCATCGATCTCATCGGAAAGGGATTTTTCAGCCGCGAGGAGTCGGTGCTGTTCTGGAATACGGGAGGTCAGCCCGCCCTTTTCGCGGAAAAATATCAGTCCAACTTAATTTGAGACGGACGCCTTCTGCAGAGCGACTCAATCCCCGACGACGCAGCGGTTCCTGCCCCGATTCTTGGCTTCGTACATGCGGGCGTCGGCTCGCTTCACCAGGGTTTCAAGGGAATCGCCCTTGGCGACCTTGGCGGCGCCCACGGAAATGGTCACGGACAGGGTTCTTCCATCTTCCAGTTCCACCCAGCTTTGTTCCACCATCATCCTGACCCGCTCGGCTATGGATTGCAGCGCGTCGGCGACCTTGGGACATATCAGGATGAACTCCTCGCCTCCCCAACGCGCCGCCGCGTCGAGCGGGCGCACCGCCGAGCTCAAGGTCGCCGCGACCATCGCGAGAACCTTGTCGCCGACGTCATGGCCATACTCGTCATTCACCAATTTAAAATGATCGATATCGGCCATGAAAAGCCCAAAGGGTTCCGCTCCCTCCCTCATCGCGCCGAGACGGGATTCGACCATGATGTCCAGGTAGCGCCGGTTGCCGAGCCCTGTGAGCGGATCGCTGAGCACCTCGTGCCGTAGGCGCTCGAGTTCGGAAAGCAGGGCGGATCGATCGCGCCGATCGGAAAATATCTCGATGGCGCCGATGATCGTCCCCGTTTCGTCGGTGAGGGGCGCCGCCCATACGGTGATCGGAACCCGGTGCCCGCTGCTGTGATGCATATAGACATCCGTTTCCCGCACTTTGCCGTCCGAAATCGTACCGGCGAGGGGACAGCCGCGCAGGCAAAGCTGAACCCCATCGGGAGTGATATGTCGGAGGAGATTGTCCGAACAGCGCGATCCGAGGGCCCTTTCCCTCGAATATCCCGTCATTTTTTCCGCGGCGTCATTCCAAAAGGTGATTCTCCGCTGTCGATCGACGAAATAGACCCCGCTGTCGAGTCTCGACATGAAATCCCTGAGATTCGCCTCATCCCTCATGCTCCCACTCCGATGAACCCGTTCTGTCGGTTCCGCTCTTGTCGCGCTTATGGCTACTCGCAGCTTTTTAAATATGCCAAAGCCCTCGTCTGGCCTTCCAGTTCCCTGTCCCCCGACCATTCGGCGTCGTTCCAGCCCTCTATATCGATGGTGCCGGTATACCCGCGACGACCGAGGATGTCAAGAATAGGCCGCCAGTCGGTGTCGCCATTGCCGGGGAAGCAGGAAGCGTGCCAGCGAGCCGAGCCGTAGAGTCCTCGGGCGGCCAAGAGGCGCCTGTCGATTCTCGCGTCCTTGCCGTGGAGGTGAAATATCTTGGGAAGCCAGGCTTCCAGCTGCGCGTAGGGATCGGCTAGGGCTTCCACCTGATGGCAGGGTTCCCACTCCAGGCCGATCGCCGGCGAAGGCATGGCTTCAAACATGAGGCTCCAGGCGTCCGGGTTGATGGCGATGTTCCATGCGCCGGTTTTCCAGATATCGCCCATCCTGCAGGGTTCGAAAGCGATCCGCAGCCCCGAAGCCTCGGCTTTCTCCGCCAGGGGGGCGAATAATCGTTCCCAGGCAGGCAGCGAGTCTTGCACCGACGTTCCGGGCTTGCGGCCGGCGAAGCAGCTAACCAGGCCGCAGCCGAAGCGCGGAGCGGCATCCAAGAGGGCTTCCAGAGCCCCCCTGGTCGCGACGCCTCTTCCGTCGTCCCTGAGGGGATTGCCGTACACGGAGAGGGCGCTGATGAAGGTTCCCGTCTCCCCGGCGGCTGCCGCCACCTCATCGGCGAGCTTCGGGAGATCCGTGTCGCCCAAGCCTTCCCAAAATGAAAGGGAAAAGCATTCGAAGCCCGCGGGCGCCAGCGCCCGAATGGCCTTCGCGGGATCGGCATCGCTTTTGATGAGAGTGCCGAGAGGTATTTTCTTCATTTCGGCAAGCCTCCGGGGATGAGTGAATCGAGAACGCGCATCACCTCAAGCCCTCGCTCGAAGGTCGGGTAGTCGGCGTCGGCATTGGCATTGGCGCCGGTTTCGGCGTCGACATCCGCGTCCGTGTCCGCAGCGGCTCGGACGCGTCGCGCGCCCGCGATATGCGCTTCCGTCAGTTCGATAAAGCGCTCATAGGTGGATGGAATCGCCGGGCCATCGCGCCTGATCGAGGGTGCGCCAGCCATCTCCGCTGCCGCCGGCCGGATTTCGATCGAGGCGCGCGATTTCGCGAGATCGAGAAGGGCGATCCCCTTCGAACCGCGAACGCTGATCGCGAAAACGTCGGCGGCCCCTCGCTCGATCCAGCTCGCCCTGAGCGTGAGGGGGATGCCACCAGGGAGCGTGGCCCTGGCCGTGAACTCCACCAGAGGAGGCGCGGCAGCGCTGTCCATGAATTCGGCCGGCAAGGCTTCAGCGGGCAGAAAGCCGGCATCCATCGCCTCGACGAGGCTCAAGCCCTTGCCTGGCCTCTCCGCCGAAAGGCTTCCGAAAAGGAAAAGCAGGGCGTCCACGAGATGGCTCCCCAAATCCCCCGCCACTCCCGAGCTGCTCTCGGAGGGGAGGAGTCTCCATTTCCAGCGTGGCATGCTTTTCCAATCGCCCCAGCGGGAGCTCGCCACCCAATCCTGGAGATAAGAAGCGTCGACGGATTCTATCGCGCCGAGTTCGCCCTCGTCGAGGACAGCTTTCAGGGCATGCAGGGCCGGGGCGTTCCGCTTGGAGAAGTTGACCAGCGCCGGCACCGGCGTCACCGCCGCCAGCCTCGCGAGCCGCTCGCACTCCGCGACGCCGCGCGCCAGAGGCTTTTCGCAGAAAACGGGAAGGCTGCGGCCGAGAATGGCCTCGCAGATGCGGGCGTGCTGGCTGTCGATCACCGAGCAGGTGGCCGCGTCGAAACCTCCATGATCCAGAAGCGTCCGGATGGCGTCGCAATGATAGGGGATATCGAAGCGCCGAGCGAAATCCCGCGCGTGGTCGGCATTCCGGTCGGCGCAGGCGGTGATCGCGCAGTCGCCGATCTCGGCGAATTTCCTCGCCTGATAGTCGGCCATGCCGCCGGTGCCGACGATCGCGAGACGCGTCATGGGCGCTGCCTGTGGATCGTGGTCGATTCCCTGACGATGAAGCCGGTATCCAGCCATTCCTGGACGGGCTCGACGCGTTCCTCCCTGAGGATGCTCAGGAGGAGTCTCGTCGCCTTTTTGGCGAGATTGGTGACGGGATGGTCGACGGTGGACAGGGGCGGCGTGACATCCTGAACGGGGGGCAGGTTGTCGTAGCCGATGACGCTCAGATCATCGGGAATTCGGATGCCGTGCTCCGCCGCGTAATTGAGGACGCCGAAGGCGGAGCGATCCGAACTCGTCATGATGATGCTGGGGCGATTGGCCGGGGCAAGGAGGCGGGCCGCGCCCCTATACCCCGATGTCTTCGAAAAATCGCCCTCGATCACCGAAGAAGCCGTTCCATATTCCTCGCAAAGCTTTTTAAAGACATGCAGGCGGTCGATCGCGTTCTTGTAGCGCATATCGCCCGTGATATAGCCGAAATGTTTGTGGCCCAAGTTAAAGCCATGAGAAAAGGCCATGCGCATGCCCGGCTCGGGCAAGGCGTCGACGCTGTTCAATCCTTCCTGGTAATTGTTGATGAGCACGAAGGGAACGCCCTGCTGGCGCAGGCCCCTGAAGGGCTCGAAATCATCCCGTGTTACGGCGAAGAGCAGTCCGTCGACCGTTTTCGACTTTATCAAGGCCATATAATCCTCGTTGCAGCTGCTCTGCTTGTCGAGGATGACCGTGGTGGCGTAATCGTTCGCGTCAGTCTCCAATACGACCCCATCGAGGAGGGCGGGAAAATAAGAGCGCGAAAAGGGAGGGAAAGAGCCGTAGGAAGGCACGACGAAACCTATCGTATTCGTGCGGTTGCGCGCGAAGAGCGCCGCTTGCCGGGAAGGAATATACCCGAGCTTTTTGGCCGCTTCGCGGACGCGGCTCTTTATGGGCTCGGTGATGAGGCTTGAGTCGTTGAGCGCCCGCGACACCGTGGATTCGGCGACACCCGCGAGCTGGGCGACATCGGCGCGCGATGGTTTCTGGGCCATTGGCATTTCCTGCGTAGGGGCTAAGGCTTTTCCGGCCGGAAAACGCGCTCATTCTAGCGATTCGCCGAGCCGCCGTCCATGCCCGGGATGCGCCGGGGGCCGCGTCCTACCGGCCGCGGCCCCCAAACGCGCACTTTCATCTATTTTTTTTAGAAAATCGATTCGGGCTGATAATAAGCCTTGGCGTTCTGCTTCGTGATCAGCTCGGCGGCCAGGACGATCTTCGAGGGGATCTTGCCCTGGTAGAAACCGGGCAGGGGCTGGTTGCGGGCGCCGTAGATCGCGAGGGAAATGCCGGAAGCGATCATCGAGGGCGGATAGGTGACATCGGCCTGGACGAGAGGATCGCCATCCATGACTTTCTTGATCATGACTTTGGATCCCGCGCCGCCGAGGAAGAACTTGATGTCCTTGCGGCCGGATTCCTTGTAAGCCTGGAGAACGCCGACGAGAACGTCGTCATCCTGCGCCCAGACAGCGTCGATCTTCTTGTACTTCTGCAGGTAGTTGGTCATGATCTCGAGGCCCTTCTGGGTGTCCCAGTTGGCGGGCTGGGAATCGAGGATCTTGATCCCGGGGAATTTCTTGGCGATGACCTCGTTGAAATTGTCCACGCGTTCGGAGTTGATCACGCAGGGAATTCCCTCGAGGACGACGATGTCGCCCTTGCCGCCCAGCGCCTTGCCCAGCCATTCGGCCGAGACGCGGCCCATGCCGGGATTGTCGCCCGCGATGTAGACGTCCTGCACGTTCTCGGTGAGGCCGCGGTCTACTGACACGACATAGATGCCCTTTTCATAGGCTTTCTTGACGACAGGGGTAAGCGGGGCGGAGTCGTAGGCTAGGATGACCAGGGCGTCGATGCCCTTGACCATGAGGTCTTCGATGTCGTTGACCTGTTTCGCCGGCGATTCGGCGGTCACAAGGTAGAACTCGATGTTCTTGTCCTTGGCCTGCCAATCCTTGATGGCTTTCTGCGCATAGTAGTTTATGCCGCCGGTCCATCCATGGTCAGCGGTCGGGATGGAGACTCCCACCCTTATCTTCTGGGCGAAAGCGGGGGTAGCCGCGAGAGCGAGGACCACCATGAGGGCAAATAATGCCTTCTTCATAAGAACCTCCTTGGAAACGTAGCGCGTACAAATCGAAATCGGAAACCATAGGCCGACGGCCCGATTCCCGAATGTTCCCTGATCAAAGACCTGAGCGCTTGCCTTTGGACGAACCCCTCTGAATGAAGACCGCCCCGATGATCACAAGGCCTTTCACCAAGCCCTGGAGATAGGGCGAAACGCCAAGCATATTGAGCATGTTGTTGATGATGCCCAGGATTATCGCGCCGACGACCGAACCCCAAATCGAGCCGTGGCCGCCGGTCATGGCCGTACCGCCTATCACGACGGCGGCGATCGCGTCCATTTCGTAATCCTTGCCCGCGTTCGTGGAGCTTATGGAGTTGAGGCGCGCCGAGATCAAAACGGCGGTGATCCCAACCATGATGCCCACGATGACATAGGTAAGGAGCCGGATTTTGTCGATGTCGATGGCCGAATACTTGGCAACCTTTTCGTTCGACCCAACGGCGCACACGTAGCGCCCGAAGCGGGTGCGATTGAGAAGAACTGAGAGGAGGGCCGCAAGGCCGAATAAAATCCACACGGGGAGCGGAATCTCGAGGATGGATGACATGCCCATGTCCCCGTAACTGGAATTCTGGGATCTGAATTCGCCTGCGCTGCCGATGTAGAGAGTGAGGGAGCGAAAAATGGCCATCGAGCCCAGGGTGACGATGAAGGGAGCTATCTTGCCCTTGGTGACGAGGAAGCCGTTGAAAAAGCCCGCGACGAGGGTGACCGCCAGCGCGGCGGCGGCGGCGGCGAATATGCTGAGTCCCGTTCCCAGCCAGCGCGGCTCGAAGGTCTTGAGGGCCTGGGTGCTGGCGTTCAGCGCGAGGATGGCGCAGGAGCCAGCGAGGGCTGTCATGGAACCCACTGAAAGGTCGATGCCGCCCGAGATGACGACGAAGGTCATGCCGAGGGCGATTATGCCGGTGTAGGATACTTGCCTCAGGATGTTGAGAAGGTTCCGTGGCTCGATGAAGCGCGGATAGAGTATGGTCGAGATGATGACCAAGACACCAAGGGCCACCAGGGGCGCGAATTTCTCGAAACTGAATTTCTTTGGCGCGGATACAGCCATTTATAATCCTCCCTTGATTCCGGTGGCGAAATACATGATTTCCTCTTCGCTTATTTCGCTTCCGGAAAGCTCGCCCGCGATCCGCCCTTCCTTCATCACGAGCACGCGGCCGCACATGCCGATGAGTTCTTCCAATTCGGAAGAGATGAAGATGACGGAGAGGCCCGAATCGGCGAGTTCGCGTATGAACGCGTAGATGTCATGTTTGGCCTTCACGTCGATCCCTCGCGTGGGCTCATCGACGATGATGATCCTGGGATTCGTGTCGATGCTCTTGGCCAGCGAGATTTTCTGCTGATTTCCTCCCGAAAGCTGTTCGAGCCGCGCGGAAAGGGAAGGCGCCTTTATCGCGAAGCGGTCGACATAGAAGCTTGTCTTTTCGGTTTCCTTTTTGCGATCGATGAGGGGCGCCGCGTAATCCGCGAGCGAAACGAGGGTCGTGTTGCCGATGAGGTCAAAGGCGGTCAGGATGCCCGAGCCCTGCCTGTCCTCGGAAAGATAGCTTATGCCTGCCTTCACCGCGTCGGAGGGGGTTTTCACCTTCAGCGCGGCGCCATCGATGAACAGCTCGCCCGAGTCGGCCTTTCGCAATCCCATGATGGTTTCGGCGACTTCGGTGCGTCCAGCGCCTATGAGGCCGGCGAATCCGAGGATTTCCCCCTTACGCAATTCGAAACTGATATCGTGAAGCAAGCCTTCGACGCAGAGCTTCCGGACGGAGAGCGCCACGCCTTCCTGGGCGGGTTTCTTTTCCGGGAATATCTCCTTGAGCTCTCGGCCGACCATCCGGCGGGCCATTTCGTCGATCTCCATGCTGGCTGCTTCCTCAAGGCAGATGAAGGTCCCGTCGCGCAGCACCATCACCCTGTCGCAGATACGCTTCACTTCCTTCAATTTGTGCGAGATGTAGACGAGAGTGACGCCCTTCGCCTTGAGCCGCTCCATAAGCCGGAAAAGCACGTCGATTTCCTTGCTCGTGAGCACGGTGGTCGGCTCGTCCATTATGAGGAGGCGGGAATCGTAGGCGGTGGCCTTGGCGATCTCCACCATTTGCTTCTGGGCTACCGAGAGATTCTGGATGCGCGCCTCGGGATCAATCGACGAGGCGTCGAGTTCCGCGAGGAGGGCGCGAGTCCTGTCGATCATGGCTTTTCGGTCGAGAAAACCGCCCTTCCCCACGAGTTCCTCGCCCAGGAAAATGTTCTCATAGACGCAGAGATCGGCGACGAGGTTGAATTCCTGGGGGATGAGGCTTATGCCGATCCTGCGCGCGTCCGCCGGGCCACGGATTTCCACCGGCGCGCCGTCGAACCATAGCTTGCCGGCGGTCGGCTCATAGAGGCCCGAGAGGATCTTGATGAAGGTGGATTTCCCCGCCCCATTTTCGCCTATGATCCCGAAGACTTCCCCCGCCCTGATCTCGACTGAGATATTGTCGAGCACCCGCACGGAGGAAAATTCCTTGGAGATCCCCTCGGTCCTGACTAAGGTTTCCATTTACTGCTTCAGGGCGTCATCAAAAGCGAGATTCGAGGGAGCGAAATCGATGTCCCGGACGAATTCGCAGGCTTCCTTGGCTCCGTACTCCCTTTCCATGCCTGAATCTTCCCATTCGACGGAAAGGGGACCCTGGTAGCCGGCCACGTTGAGTTCCCTGATGATATTCTCGAAATCCACGTCCCCATGGCCGAGCGAGCGGAAGTTCCAGCCCCGCCTCGTGTCGCCGAAGGTAAGGTGGGATCCGATGATTCCGGACTTGCCGTCGAGGGTCACCGCCGCGTCCTTCATGTGGACATGGTAGATCTTGGAGGCGAAGTCGCGGAGGAAGATATGGGGAGTCACGCCTTGCCAGATAAGATGGGAGGGATCGAAATTGAAGCCGAGTGCCGGTCTCTCCCCGAATTCGGCGAGGAGGCGTTCAGCCGTGTAGTAGTCGAAGGCGATCTCGGTCGGGTGGACTTCAAGCGCGAACTTTACGCCTCGGCGGTCGAATTCGTCGAGGATGGGCGTCCAGAGCTTCACGATCTCGGCGAAGGCATCGTCGATCATCTGATCGGTGGTCTGGGGGAAGGAATACCAGTATTTCCATACCGGGCTCCCCATGAAACCAGTCACCACCTTGCAGCCCATTGCGGCGGCCGCCTGCGCCGTGTACTTCATCTCCTGAATGGCCCATTCGCGGATTTTGGCTGGATTGCCCTTGAACTCGGGAGGAGCGAAGCCGTCGAGGCGGGGATCCCAGAGGTCGCCAACGCACTGACCGGCAAGATGGGCGCCAAGGGCCCAGCACTTCAGGCCGTGCTTGGCAAGGATGGCCTTGCGCCCGGCGACATAGGCGGGATCGGTAGCCGCGCGCTTCACATCCATATGATCGCCCCAACAGGCGATTTCCACGCCATCGTAGCCAAAGGACTTCACTTTGCCGCAAAATTCATCGAAAGGAAGATCGGCCCATTGGCCGGAAAAAATAGTCACTGGTCTCGACATGATCGCCTCCTCAATAATTGATCCATACAGCGCCCTTCTGGGAGCTTTCCACGCATTTTCCAATAAAGCGCACCCCGTCAATGCCCATCTCGATGGTCGGGAAATCCATATCTGCGGCTTCGAGCTTTTTGCCCGCCTTTATCGAGGCGAGGGCGCCGATAAAGGTCTTATAGATGTTGGCGAAGGCCTCAAAATAACCCTCGGGGTGGCCGGAAGGAATCCGCGAATAGGCCTGGGCGGCGGGGTAGAAGAGGTCCCGCCCCCGCGAGAGCGTCTGGCCAGGCTCGCCGAGCCGTGAAACGCCGAGGTAATTGGGGTTCTCCTGGGACCATTGGATGCTTCCCTTAGTGCCGAAAATCCTTACCCTGAGCCCATTGTCGCAGCCGATGGCGATCTGGCTGGCCCAGTAGAGTCCCTTGGCCCCGCCTTCATACTCAGTCATGATCGTGGCGTTGTCGTCGAGCGCTCTGCCTTTTACGAAGGTATCGAGACGGGCGCAGAGCGATTTTATTTTCAAGCCTGTCATATAAGAGACCAAGTTTTCCGCGTGGCTTCCGATGTCGCCAACGCAGTTGGATTTGCCGGCGAGCTTGGGATCGGTTCGCCAGGCGGCCTGCTTGGATCCTTCCTTCTCGCTCGGCGTCGCGAGCCATTCCTGGGGGTATTCGGCGTTCACGAAACGGATCTCGCCGATATCGCCGTGCGCGATCATTACCCGGGCCTGTTTGACGGCGGGGTACCCTGTATAGGTATAGGTGACACAAAATAGCAGCTTTTTCTTTTTGGCAAGCTCTGACAATTCCTGCGCTTCCGCCACCTCAAAGGTGAGGGGTTTGTCGCAGACGACGTTGATTCCCCTGCTCAGGAAAGCTTTGGCCGCCGCATAGTGGAGCGCGTTCGGGGTAACGATGACGACGAAATCGATGGCATCGCCTCTGCCGCTTTCCTTTTCCGCCATTTCGTCAAAGTTGTGGTAACAGCGCTCGGCGGGCAGTCCTAGGGAGGCACCCGTGGCGAGAGTGTTTTCGTAATTCTGCGAAAAGCAGCCTGCAACGAGGGTCGCCAGCCCATCGAGATTAATCGCCTTACGGTGGACATCGCCGATGAAAGCGCCCTGCCCTCCGCCCACCATGCCATAGCGCAGCTTTTGGATTTTTTTGGCGTCAGCGCTGGCTTCTATCATCTCAATCCTCCTCATCGGCTTTATGCATGGCGCTGCGTTATGCACACGCGTGCATTGTCTTCACTAAAATGCTACACCTGCTTTTCAAAACGCGCAAGGCACAATATGCACTCGTGTGCATCTCGCGTCCCAGGCGATCGATTCGCGGCAAGCGCCGGCTGGACAGCAGGCGCTTGCCGCACGGCACTACAGATTCAGAAGGTAGCTGTTGATCAGATTCTCAAGCCTCTCCTGCTTGCCCGACGTGATTCCGTCGCCGCCGTATGCCGAGGCGAAACCAGCGAGGGTTTCCAGCGTAAGCCCGCCACGCTCGAAGAGAGCGCCCTGGCTGGAATCGAAGGATGAATAGCGCTCACGCACGAAGGCGGCGAGCCTGTCGTCCTCGATGATGCGATACGCGGCGACGAGACCCGCGGCAAAGGCATCCATGCCGCCGATATGAGCTTCGAACAGATCCGAAAGATCCACCGAATTCCGCCGTATCTTCGCGTCGAAGTTGAGGCCGCCGGTGACGAAGCCGCCCGCCTTAAGGATGGCGAGCATCGCCAGGGTGGTTTCGTTGAAGCTCATCGGGAACTGGTCCGTGTCCCAACCGTTGCGTGGATCGCCGCGGTTCGCGTCCACCGAGCCCAAGAGCCCCATGGAAGCGGCTGTTTCGAGTTCATGCTGGAAATCGTGGCCGGCCAGTTCGGCATGATTCGCCTCTATGTTGACGCGGAAATCGGCGTCGAGACCGTAAGCGCGCAGGAAGCCCGCCACCGTCTCGACATCGAAGTCGTACTGGTGCTTCGAAGGCTCCATCGGCTTGGGTTCGATGTAGAACATGCCCTTGAAGCCCTGCTTTCTACCGTAGTCCCTGGACATCGCCAGGAAGCGGGCGAGATGATCCTTCTCGCGTTTCATGTCCGTGTTGAGGAGGCTCATGTAGCCTTCGCGGCCTCCCCAGAATACGTAGCCTTGTCCGCCAAGGGCTATGGTGGCGTCGATCGCGGCCTTTACCTGGGCGGCCGCGTGGACGAGCACAGGAAATTCGGGGTTCGTGGCGGCCCCATTCATGAAACGGGGATTGGAAAAGAGATTCGCCGTTCCCCACAGAAGCCGGACACCGGTGGCTTTCTGCCGCTCGGCGGCGAGGCGCACCATGTGCTCAAGATATTTCTCGCTCTCGACGGGGCTGGAGCCCTCGGGTGCCATGTCGCGGTCGTGGAAGCAGTAGAATCCCGCGCCAAGTTTCGTTATGAATTCGAAGGCCGCGTCGATTTTATGTTCGGCCGCTTCCATGGGATTCCGCGCGTCGGAACTCCATGGGTGGAGATGGGTGGCGGCGCCGAAAGGGTCGAGGCCGTCGCCGCAGAAGCTGTGCCAGTAAGCTACGGCGAAACGCAGATGTTCCTTCATCGTCTTGCCGCCAACAAGGCGTTCGGCGTTGTAATACTTGAAGGCCAAGGGGTTGTCGCTCTTCGGACCTTCGTAGGGGATGCGCCCGATGCCGGGGAAATATTCCTTGCTTCCGACGAAATAGTCAGCCATGGTTGTCTCCTTATCGATAGAGGGGGCTCAAGGCCCCGAGGTATTTGGCGTACTCCGCGTAAGCGGCGTCCCAGCGCGCCGCCTGGGCGGGATCGGGCTCGACGGCCGCCCCTTGTTCCATGGGCGCGTGCGCGTCGGTGAGGGCCTCTATGCTGGCAGCCCGACCCGCGTCGCGCTCGGCGCAGTAGAGGGCCTGGATGGCGGCGCCCATCGCCGCCGCCTCGTCGCCAGCGGGGACTCGTACGGGTAGCCCCATGACGTTTGCAGCCATCGACCTCCATAAGGCGCTCCTGGACCCGCCGCCGATGAGGCGGATTTCTTTCGCCTCAAAGCCCAACGACCTGAAGGAATCGAGGCCGATCTTCATGCCGAAGATCGCCGCTTCCATCGCCGCGCGGGCTAAATTCCCGGCCGTGAAATTGGAGACCGTCGCCCCGTTGACGCTTGCCCTTCCCTCGGGCAAATTCGGCACGCGCTCGCCGTTGAAGAAGGGCAGTATGACGAGACCCTCGGCGCCTATCGGCGCCTTTTCGGCCGCGGCATTGAAGGCCGCGAGATCGAGCCCAAGAATCGCGCGAATCTTTTCGCTCGCGACCGTGCAGTTCATCGTGCAAAGAAGGGGGAGCCAGCCGCCTGTCGAGGAGCAGAAGGCGGCCAGGTTGCCGGCGGGATCTACAATAGGGGAATCGGAGTAACCATACAGGGTGCCCGAGGTCCCCAGGCTCATCGTCAGGAAGCCATCGCGGACCGTGCCCGTGCCGATCGCGCCCATCATATTGTCGCCGCCGCCCGAGGAAACAAGGGCGCCTTCGGGGATGCCGAATTCGGCGGCGGCCGCCGCGCTCACCCTTCCCGCTGGCTCTTCGGGCTCATGAAGCCGTGGCAGAAAATTTTTGAGCCGCGGATCGATCAGGGCGCATATCCGATCGGACCAGGCACGAGCCCGGACATCGAAAAGCGCCGTGCCCGAGGCGTCGCCGAATTCCGCCGAATAGCTGCCTGTAAAGAGATAATTTACATAGTCGTGAGGAAGGAGAACATGGGCGAGACGGGCATAGCCCTCTGGCTCATGCTTTTTAAGCCAGAGCACTTTGGGGGCGGTATAACCGGGCAGCATGAGCATGCCGGTCGCGGCGAGCAAGGCCGATTCTCCCCCCGCCGCGGCAGTGAGTTCGGCGCATTCCGCCGCCGTCGAAGTGTCGCACCAGAGCTTGACCGGCCGAATGGGATCACCTTCGCAATCCAACGGCACAAATCCGTGCTGCTGTCCGGAAACGCCGATGGCGGCGATGGACGCCCTGAGCGCGGGATCGATGGAGGAAAAGCAGGCTGCCAGCGCAGCCCTGTACCACGACGCATCCTGTTCGCGGGTACCGTCGTTGCCCGAGTACATCTCCAAGGGAGCTTGCGCCCGGGCCAAGAGTCTCGAATGCTCGAAATCATAGAGAATTATCTTGCAGCTCTGGGTTCCGAGGTCGATTCCGCAGACTGTTTTCACTCTTTTCTCCCAAAACGCCTATCTGAGGAAAGCCTAAGGCTCATTTTGGAATTCAGCAATATTGAATATTGACGAAATATATCCGTTATTGACATTCCCATTAGTGCGACGAAGCTTGTGGGAATGAAGCAAGGGAAATAGTAGAGAACGTTACTTCTTGTGAAGGGAGAGAAAGGCCCCTATCACCGGAGGTACTCAAGTGGATACATTTTCTTTCTGCC
>Ga0172379_10006786_pt1 | contig 15149 bp, 9 predicted proteins | sample GrowelOW334metaG_FD_119756 | JGI IMG/M metagenome (GOLD analysis project Ga0172379, IMG submission 119756) | Groundwater microbial communities from an aquifer near a municipal landfill in Southern Ontario, Canada - Groundwater well OW334 metaG | ecosystem: Environmental > Aquatic > Deep...
AGTCTCGGACAGGTATTCGACGATCGACGACTATGAAGCGGCGATCGCCATCTCTAACGCCAGCCAGCCCATGGCCGGAAAGCTGTATTTCAAGTCCCCCTCTCTCCTGCGCATCGATTTCAGCCAACCGCCGGAGCAAGTCATCGTTTTCGACGGGGAGCGGCTGGTGGTTTATATTCCTCAGTACCGGGCCGTGCTCCAGCAGGAAACGGGCACCGCCGGCCTTGGCGCCGGCGCCGCTTCCCTCGCTTCGCGGGAGGGCCTCGTCATGATGAAGCGCAACTACACGATCGCCTGGGAATCTTCCCCTCAGGCGGTTCCCCTTGACCAAGGCTCCGCCGAGATGGTTCACAAGCTGCTCCTCACTCGCAAGACAGTCTCCGAGGGATTCAAGACGGTGCGAATCTCGATTTCGGAATCCAGCCTCCTCATACGCCGCATCGAGGGCTGGACGGTCGCCAACGAGAGGATCGCCTTCGATTTCACCTCGGTAAAATTGAATCAAAATATTCCAGCGACGCGGTTCCTTTATGACGCTCCCGCGAGCGCCAACGTCTACAACAACTTTCTGTTTCAATAGCGAGAGGTCAAACAGTCCGGATGGCTAAAATAGGATCCAAGATACAAGAGACGAGACTCAGGAAAGGCCTGACCCTCGATCGCATCGCCGATGACACCAATATCAGCGTGCGGTTCCTTTCTAAGATCGAGAATGATGATTTCACCGGGTTTCCTGGCGAACCGTATATCGTCGGATTTATCCGGAACTATGCCGAGTATCTCGGCCTCGATCCCGAAGCTACCGTGGCGTCGTACCGAAGTAAGGACGATGAAGTCCCGGCGGCGCCGGCCCCTGCGGTTGCGGCGGCTGCCGATGCGGCGGCCGCGAGGGCTGGTTCGGAGGCCGATGCGGCGCCCGCGGTGGCGTCGGAATCGATCCAGGAGCGAGTTCCCGAATCCTCCCTTCCCGCCGCGGCCGAACCCGAGGCCAAGACAGGGAGCGACGAATCCGGAAAAGCGGCCCCGAAGCCAAGAAAGAGCAGGAAGCCCAAATCCACGGCCCCAGCGAACGCGCATGAAAACGCGCCCGCCCCGCCTTTCCCCGCGCCGGAGCCAAGCGATCGAAAAAAGGAAAAGGCGGGCAAGGCGGAGCCGATCCCTGAGCCCAAGCCATTTTCCGGAAGGCGAATCCTATCGACGCCGGCCCTCCGTTCAACGATTATCGCCGTTTTGGCGATCGCGATCGTTGGTCTTGCCCTCTTTTGGATTGTCGCCGGCGGAAAATCCTCGTATCCAAATCAGAATCCAGGGAAAAAGGAGCCGACCGAGTACCGCGTGGAAGGCGGCCCCTTCGAGACAAGGCTCTATGTAGGCGACAGCCTCCTCATTCCCATCGGCAATGATGTCTACAAGATTCGCTTGGCCTCGATCAACGATACGGTAAATTTGGATACTCCCTTCGGCCAGCTCCAGCTGCCTCTTGGAGGATCTGGCGCCCTCGATCCCGACAAGAATGGCTCGCCCGACGCATCGCTCGTCGTCGGCGATTTCGAAAAGAACAAGCCAGCGTCGGGTGCCCTTCTGAAAGTCGAATTCGCCCCCGCCGAAACGGCGACAGGGCTGCCAGGAGAGATAACCATACTGGGGACGGCCTCAGGTGCGCCCGCCTCGGCGCCGGCCGCGTCCGCGGTGGCTGACTCAGTCATTATGAAATCCACGCGAGGTCCCTATCCCTTCGTCGTCCAAGTCACCTTCAGAGGCAACTGCCTTTTCCGCTACGAGGTGGACAGGAAGGAATGGGTCGAAAAATATTATTCCAAGGGAGAGAGCCTGACGATCAACGTTACCAATACGCTCACCGTTTGGACGTCGAATGCCCAAGCCGTGAAACTGAGTTTCCAGGCGTCGGGAGGGAAGACCGCCGATCTGGAAATAGGCGCCCCTGGCGAGATCGCGGTAAAGCGTGTCTCCTGGGCCCGCGCCGAAGGATCCTGGGCTCTCATCTCATCCAATCTTGATTGAGGATACATGTGAAATTTTTCATCGACCAGCATGGCTGCGCCAAGAATCAAGTAGATGGCGAGGAAATCGCCGCGCGCCTCGAGGACGCGGGGAATGAGTACGTCGCGTCCGTCGAGGAAGCCGATCTCATTATCGTCAACACCTGCGGCTTCATAGAATCGGCCAAACGTGAATCCATCGATGCCACGATACGGATGAAAACCCAGTGGCCAGGCAAGAAAGTGCTTCTCGCGGGCTGTCTCGCCCAGCGCTATCCCGAAGCCCTCCTGCAAGACATGGCCGAAGCCGATGGAATTTTTGGCAACGCCGATCTTTCTCTCGTGAAGGCCGCCGTCGAGAAGACAATGGAGGGGGAGCGCTCGGCTCTGGCCCCCGCCCAGCCCCCGACCATCGACGGTCATTTCTACGTCAGGACGAGACTCTTCGATTTCCCCGGGGTCGCCCACCTTAAAATAACCGAAGGCTGCGGAAACCACTGCACCTATTGCGCGATCCCCCTAATACGGGGAAACCTGCGTTCGCGAAGCATCGACGATGTCGCCCGGGAATGCGAAAGCCTCATTGGGGCAGGCATTTACGAGATAAATCTCATAGGCCAGGACTTGGGGGCATACGGACGGGACATGGCTTCGTCCGCGGATCCGGGGGGCGCGAAAAATCCCGATCTCCCTTCCCTTTTGAGGCGCCTCAGCTCCCTCGAGGGAGAATTCAGGATCAGGGTTCTCTATATCCACCCGGATCATTTCCCGGATGAGATCCTCGAGGTCATGGCCAAGGATTCCCGCATCCTTCCCTATTTCGACCTTCCCTTCCAGCATGCTTCGGAACGCATTCTCAGGGCGATGAACAGGAAAGGCAGCTCCAGGAAGTACCTGGAGCTCATCGGGAAGATCAGGGCCAGGCTCCCCGAATCCATGATCCGCTCCACCTTCCTCGTGGGCTTCCCCGGCGAAACCGATGAGGATTTCGAAATCCTTAGGGCCTTCCAGGAGGAAGCGAAACTGGATTGGCTCGGGGTTTTCGCCTATTCGCGCGAGGAAGGCACGCCCGCCTACTCCATGAAGGGGCGGGTGAGCAAAAAGACGGCCAACCAGCGCAAGAGCCTCATCGAGGCGGCGCAAGAGCCGATCACCTCCGAACGGCTGAAGCGCTTTATCGGAGTCGAGACAGAAGTCATCACCGAAGAAACCGTCGAAGGCTCTCCTCTCAGCCTCGGCAGGGCTTGGATGCAAGCCCCCGATGTGGATGGCCTGACGGTGATCAAGGGCAGCGTCGCTCCGGGCGAGCGGCGCAAGGTCCGCATCGTCGCCGTGAATGGGGTCGATTTCGAGGCGGAGCCGCTGGGAGCCGAAGCCTGATGCCTCAGGAAAAGCCGATCCCGCCCTATCTTTCCGCGCTCAACCCCGAGCAGCTCGAGGCTGTTCTCCATGAAGGTTCACCGCTTCTGATTCTCGCCGGCGCGGGCACGGGCAAAACCAGGGTGATCACTTCAAAAATCGCCTACCTCGTCAAGGAAAGGGGATTCCATCCGGAATCCATTCTCGCCGTTACCTTCACGAACAAGGCCGCGCGAGAAATGAGGGAGAGGGCGGCCCTCCTCGAGCCATCCTGCGAGCGGGCGGTCATCCGCACCTTTCATTCCTTCGGCGCCTGGTTCCTGAGAAGAAACGCCGCAGCGGTTGGCCTGGACTCGAATTTCGTCATCTACGACGATGGCGATTCCTCGGAACTCATCCACGCGGCCCTTCCCCAGCTGAGCAAGCAAGAGTGCAATCGCTACGCATCCCTCATCGCGCGCGCTAAAGACTACTATCTCGAGCCGGATTCGCCCAATCTCACCGCATCCATTCGCGACGAGGATTTTAGGCGGATTTACGCCCTCTACGAGCAAAGACTCCGGGATACGGGCAATGTCGATTTTGGCGACCTCATCCGCCTGCCGACGAAGATTCTCTCCGATGACGAGGCGATCGCTCGACGCACGAAGCAACGATTCAGGGTAATTCTGGTCGACGAATACCAGGACTCGAACGTAGCCCAATTCCTCCTCCTCCAAAGACTCGCTGGACCGGAAACATATATCTGCGTCGTCGGCGACGACGACCAATCGATCTATAAATTCCGCGGCGCCGAAATCAGGAACATCCTTTCGTTCGCGAAGATCTTCCCGGGGACGAAAACGATCAAGCTCGAACGCAATTATCGCTCCTATCAAACCATCCTGGACATGGCCGGCAATGTCGTATCGCACAATACGGGAAGGCTGGGCAAGAGCTTGCGCGCCACGAGGCCGGGAGGAAACAAGCCCCAGCTCGCCCTTCTCGACGACCAGGACCAGGAAGTGGAGTTTTGCGCGAGAATCATTCGAGCCCACCAAAAAGCGGGAGGATCCCTCTCGGATATCGCCATCCTCTACCGGACCAACGCCCAATCCCTTGCCTTCGAAAGGGACTTCCCGCGCAAAGGCATCGCCTATCGCCTTGTCGGGGCCCTGCGGTTCTACGAGAGGGAAGAAGTGAAGGATGTGCTCGCCTATCTCGCCCTCCTTCTCAATCCCCGCGATGAAATCGCCTTCAGGCGCGTGGTCAACAAGCCAACAAGAGGCTTGGGAGAAGGAAGCGTCGAGACGATCCTCGACAGCGCGATGCGCCGGGGAAGATCGGTCCTCGAGGCATGCAGGGAAAGCAGGGACTCGATGCGCGGCAAAGGAAAAGCCGGACTGGATCAGTTCCTGTCGATAATGAACAAGGCTTCCGCTCTCCTTGGCATGGAAAAGCCGGCGCCCGAAAACCAGGGCCAATCCGCTGAAGATCAACAAGTCGATGGGCCCTATTCCCTTTCCGATGGGGGAAAGGCTAGCCAAGATTCCGGCGCTTCCTCGCTTGGGATTCTGCTCGAAGCCATCATCAAGGAGAGCGGACTCGCCGGCTACCATAAGGGCCAGGACGAGATCGCCGGCACCCAGAAGCTCGCCAATATGGAAGAACTCGTCAACGCTTCATCCATGTACCCTCTGATGAGGGAAGGACTCGCCGAGTTCCTGGAGACCATAGAACTGGATCGGAGTTTCCAAGCCACCGATGAGAGCGAAGCCAAGGACGCGGTCACGTTCATAACCATGCACAACACGAAAGGCCTTGAGTTTCCCATCGTGATCGTGACCGGCCTCGAGCAAGGACTGTTCCCGCGCGATGATGAGGAAGGCGAGGATCTGGAGGAACAGAGGCGTCTCTTTTACGTGGCCTTGACGAGGGCCAAGGATCTCCTCTACCTCGCCGCCTGCCGCTGGCGACGGATCAGGGGAAGGCTCTTCGAGACAACGCCCTCGCGCTTTCTTACCGAGATGGATCATACCTTGTACGAATTCTGGAAAAGCGGGACAAGCGTGTCGAGGCCGATGCCCGCTCATTTTCCCCGCGTTTTCCCCGCTTCCGGCCCGAGCGTCCGGCCGCTGGCCACTCAGGGAGAGACCCCAAGGGCGGGTTCCTATGGCGGGCAAACGCCCCGAAGGCCGGAATCGGAAGGCTCATCTCCGATCTCCGAATGGAAAGCGGGGCAATCGGTCTACCATGATGAGTATGGCCAGGGAGCCATCATCAAGGTCAGCATGACGGAGAGTTCCGGGCCTCTCGTGATCGTGCAGTTCGAGTCGGGCAAGATAGCCCAATTTTTCCCGAAATACACCAGAAAACTGGAGAGGATCAAACCATGATGCCCCTTATTTCCCTTGAGGCGGCTCAGCTCCTGTCCGCCCTTCCCGCCATTCAAAGAGCCCGCGGCTGGAGACTCTACACCGCCGAGGGCGGGAGGATACTCGACCTCTACGCCGACGGGGGCAGGATGCCGCTCGGGCGAAGGGCCGGCTCGGCGGGCAAGCTTGCCAAGGAGATGATCGACAGGGGCTTGCTCTCGGCCTATCCAACATTTTGGCGAAAGCGCCTGGAAAATCAAATTCTGAGCTGGCTGCCAGATTATGCGGGGATCCTCTTTTTTCCCACCGAAATCGAGGCGCTGACGGCGCTTGCCGCTCTGGATGCGGACTTCTTGATGGATTTGCGCAAAGGGCTTTCACTTCAAGAAAGCCTCGCTGACTTTTCAAGGCGAGTCGCCATCGAGGTTCCTTTTGGCGAATACAAGAGGGAAGCCCCCGAAACGCCAGGCGGTTCCGCTCTGGCGGGACCTTACGCACTGGCTCTCCTTCCCCTCGCGCCAGCCTGGGATTTCGGCGTCGTTGTCGCGAGGACGAGGGACGATCTGTCCGCGCTCGCTTCCACAACGATTTCTTCGGGCGCGAATGCCTCGCTCGAGCTCCCCTCTCGGGAAAGCTCCGTCCCCGCTATCAAACTTGCCGTGGGGGCGCGATCCCTCGCCGACTTCGAGGCGTATCGGAAAAAAACGGGCGAGAAGGCTTGGGCGGCCATCGATCCTTTCATCGTCGGGCTCTTTGACCGCTCAGGTCCTTGGCTCTACCCACGCTACGCGAAGCCCAAGCAAGCGAACGTGTTCGCTTCCTGCCTCTCGGCGGGCATACTCATCTCACCCGACTACGACCTGCCTTCGATCGTGCCTGGAGAATTCGACGCTGGGGAAGTCGCCCCGCTTCGCTCGATTTTAGCGTGACGCGAGCTTGCCGCGAAGGTGAATGAGCGGTAGGCCGAACCGACAATCTCGAGCCCAAGCCGCCGCGCGAGAATTCCTTATCGAATCAAGCCGACTTGCGCGAGAACATCCGGAGCGTAATCACGCCGGCGATTATAAAGAGACCGCCGACGATCCTGTTCCCCGTCAGCCTCTCACCCAGGAAAATCCCTGAAAGAAGCACCGTCGCGACAGGCTCTATCGTGCTTATGAGCGACGTGTTAGCGGCTCCCGCCCTTTTCATCGCCGCGAAAAGGGTCGTGATCGGCAAGGCGGTCGCGAGGAGGGCTATCCCGCCAATGAGCGACCACTCCCGAATCCCTGCCGGCGTTTTGATGGGAAGCCCCGCGATCAAGAGCCATGCCCAATAGACCAATCCAGCCACCGTCATGATGACCGCCGTCGAAAACAAGGAATCGTACCCCGCGAACACCTTTTCGCCAACGACCAAGTAAGCGCCATAAGCGAGGGCGACCAATACGGCGAGAAGAAGCCCGATGAGGGGATAGCTGCCCGGCGTGAAAAACGTGATCAGGCAGCCGATGACGCTCATGGAGAGGGCGAGAATTTGCCCTATCGAGGCCCTCTTTCGCAGGAATACCGCGGAGAGCAATAGGACGAAAGCGGGATAAAGGTAGAGGAGAAGGCTTGTGATTCCGGGGGCCAGGAGCTTCACCGTTAAAAAATAAAGCCCCGCCTGCGGGCTAAAGCCGAAGAAAGCGAGGAGGAGCAAATTCCGAAAAGCCCTGGCCCCTTCCCTTGGGCCCTTGGCTCTCCCCACGGTTCGGGAACCCTCAAGCCGGTTCGGCTGGCTCAATCGCGCGGCCTTTCTCGCCCCCAGCGCGGCCCATAGTAAGACCGAAGCCACCGTAAAGCGCCAGGCGAGGGTCTGCGGCACCGAAAAGCCCATTCCGTAAAGGCTCGAGGCGAATATGCCAAGCGTCGAAAAACAGATAGCGGAAACGATCGCGAAGCTTATCCCAACCGCCGAAAGGCCAGTCTCTCGGTCTTTCGCAGCGCTCGCTCCATCATGACGTTCCTGGATGCCGACCGCGTGGCTCATGAGTCTGTGTCGAAGACCGTCCGCCCTGGCGCGAAGGTTCCTATGTCGATCGACTTCCTTAGCGCCTCCGCCTCATTCTGCGTTCGGATGATATCGCTATAGGCGTAGCCGTCGGAAGACGGCTCTGCTTCCGACCAGGCGGCGAGCCGCTTCGCGATCTTTTCCACAGCCCTCGAATCCGAAGGTTTGGCCTCCTCCACGGGAGGGCTGAGGCTTTCGGGCTTGAAAAGGTCTCGCGATCCGATGATGGTTTTATAGACGACGCGCCTGAGATTCTCGAACTTAATTTTCTCGTCTTCCACCTTTTGCTTTAGCGCGCGAAGCACCGGGATGGCGAAGAATAGGGCTGAGAAAGCGAGGGGAACCACGCCGAGCCCCCATAAAATCCCCGGCGCCGGATTGGCCGCCCCCAGCATTTGGAAAAGATAGCCTGTGGCGGAATAAAGGAACTGGAATCCTCCGCGGAGCGCGAGCCCCTTGGGGGTACTTATATAGAACGCCGTCCCCACGGCGGCCGCGTTATAGAGGAAATAGCCGCCGAAAACGATATTGAAAACATTGATCAGTCTGAAGACGTTGTCGGCCTTGGCGGTATTGGAGGAAAATTTATTGAGCCGTTTGAGAGCCACGCTCGATCCCATGAGGTCCGGAGTCGTGCCAAGGCGAGCCAGGAGTTTGGGAAAATTGAAGTAAAGGACACCCGATTCCGATACTTCGGGGCTGCCCTCGAATTCCAGGAGGTACTTGTTTATGGCGAGTTCCGCGTCGGCCGGATCCAAGCCCGTTATCGCCATGAATTCCGGTATGGTGATGATTCCCTTGTGAGTCTGGAGAAAAGCCACGACAGCTTTCTTCTCTATTTCCGTCCAATTCTCGTTGGGATCCCCATCGCCGAAAACATGCGAGAACACCGCTTTATAGAGGGGACGGCGCTCCCTGCGATCCGATGCCTGTCGATAACGGGTTTCGGGCCCCTTAAAAAGCTCGGAATAGAACCAAATGCGGATCAGGCTATTAAAGAGACTCGAGGTAAGCCAAAGTCCCCCGAGCCCGCCGCCGCCTCTCCTATTGTCCCTGCTATCCCGGCCTCCGCCGCCCTGCTGCATGGCTACCGACGCGACCATGGCAAAAAGAGCCAATGCGAGGAAGAGCACGAAGTAGCCCACCAGCATGACGACGATCCAAGCCTTGAAAATGGCCTTCGCCGCGGTTATCGCCGCGTTTTTTGCCGCGCGGAGCGCTCGCTTAAGCGATGGGCCGAAGCCCTTGTAGCGGCTTCTCATTCCATTGGGGAAGGAGTAGAGAACCTCGCCCTTTTCCGTTACCCGGAGACGGGCGCCAAATTCATCGGCCACGGCGGGCAGCTCAGCCTCGATCTGAGACAAAGGCAAGCCGGTCAAGCCGGCCAGATCGGCTACCGTGGATTCCCGCCCCGCCGATTTAAAGCCTCCAAGCAGCTTTCCTCGGACGAGCTCCTTATTATAGTCATACACTTTCTTGTCTTCTTGCCTTGTCACCGTTCTGTCCTTTTTTGCCGACAAAAATTGCCCAAGTTTATCCCCTAGAGAAGCTTTGAACGCCTCAGCGCAAGCGCGCGGCCATAGAGAGCCGTGTACTCGCTCGCCGATTTTTCCCACGAGAAGACGCGGGTCATCGCTTTGACGCGCATCATGTCGATGTGCTCCCTGCGATTATACCATGCCCAGACCGCCCAGCCGATCGTGTTGAATAAAGCTCTTGGCGTCAGATCGTCCAGCATGAAGCCTGTGCCCTCGCCCGTTTCCTGCACATAATTTTCCACGGTATCGGCGAGACCGCCCGTCCGATGCACGATGGGCAGGGTGCCGTACCGCAGGGAATACATTTGGTTCAGGCCGCAGGGTTCATACCTGCTCGGCATGAGGTAGAAATCCGAACCCGCCTCCACAAGATGGGCAAGCCCTTCGTCATAGCCTATCTTCGCCTTGAAATTGGGAAACCGGCTCGACAGGGCTCTCAATTCATCCTCGCACCAGGCGTCGCCCGAACCCACGACCGCGAGCTGAACGTCCATCGATGAACAGACGTTTTGTATGGCTCCATACCCTTTCCCGAACATTTCGCCAATGCCCTTCTGCTCGGTAAGCCGGGCGACCATGCCAAGGACAGGCGTTTTTTCGTCGAGGGGCAAGCCAAATTTCTCCTGGAGCGCTCGCTTGCATGTCGCCTTGCCATCAATGTCGGCGGCGGAATAGTGGGCGGGCAAAAGCTCGTCGCTTTCCGGGTTCCATACCTTGCCGTCAACACCATTGAGAATGCCCACGAGATCGCGACTTCTATGCCGCAGCAAACCATCCAAACCGAAACCATAGGCCGGAGTCTGGATTTCTCGCGCGTAGGTGGGGGACACGGTGGTAAGGCAGTCGGCCATCGTGATGCCCGCCTTGAGAAAGTTCACCGCTTCATGGAACTCGAAGCCCGCCCCATGGAAGAGCATCCAATCAAGCCCAAGGGAAGGGAAATGTTCTTTGGCGAAGACACCTTGGTAGCCAAGGTTATGTATGGTCAGGACGCTGGCGGTGTTGCTGAACCCCTCGTTCCTCTCGATGGTTGAAAGGTAGACAGGCACGAGCGCCGAGGGCCAATCCTGGGCATGCATGATATCGGGGATCCACCCCAGCTTTCTGCAAAGCGGAAAGGCGGCCCTGGATAAAAAAGCGAATCGTTCCGGATTATCAGGATATTCATTCTGGCTGGATTGGCCATAAACGCCTGGACGGGCGAAATACGTCTCAAAATCGAGAAAATAAACGGGGACATCGGAATCGGGGAGCGAAGAAGCGTAGACACCGGTCCATCGTTCGGTATTCCCCTCGCGAACGCCCATGGGGCCTTCGAGCGCTTTCAGGCTGTCCTTTGGGATGAACTGATATCGCGGCATCAATACGCGCACATCATGGCCAAGTCGGGACAAAGCCGCCGCGAGAGCGCTCACCGCATCGCCGAGCCCGCCCGATTTGGCGAAGGGGATTGCCTCGCTCGAGATCATCAGAATCTTCACCGCAGATCCTCCCAAAATATGGTAATGCCTTGGACCGCCATTTTTTAATATACGGAAAATCCTTCGGGCAGGGCCAGGATCAGCTCGATTATACAAATACTGATGACCGACCGCAATGAGGACGATCCTTCCCGATGTTCATGCCCTTCCTCAGGATTGCGCGTTTTCGCGATTTCCGCATTTATTTTTCTGCTTTTCTGAAGCGAAAAACCGCGGCGAACGCGCTCCCTGTTAGGAGGCCATCATGAAGAGAACAATTCTGCCAATCATCTGTTTCATTTCCGCCTTGTCCCTCGTCTGCGCTTGCGCGGGATTCCAGGACGGCAGGCTGGGCACCCTCGCCGCCAAGCTGAAACTGGATATCGGTTTGCCAGCCGCGAAATCGGCGATGGGTCGCGGAGAAGGGGAGCCTGAACCGGCCAATCGAGTCATACGCCCCACCGAGCCTTGGGCACCGGTTCGCTTCGTCATTTCGGGGACGGGCCCGGGCGGGGCCGAATTCTCAGAGGAAGGAAGCGAAGCCGGCCTCGAGACAAGGCTCGTGCCAGGCCAATGGGCCATCACCGTTCGGGCATTTTCCGCCGACGGCAAGGAAGTGGCCGAGGGCGGCGCTGAATGCTTGCTTCAGCCCGGCCGCACGACCGCGATAACAATCACCCTCTACCCGATCGAGGGAGTCGGCGACGTTTCGCTCACGATCGCGAAAAGCTTCGAATTGCCGGCTGGCGCCAGAATCGCCGGAAGCTTGGTCTACAAAGGATTGCCTGGCCGCCCGGCGCCTTCCTCGCCGACCGTGCTGCCCGTGGATATTCCGGCGGAGCAGACCTCCCTCGCGTTCGTGGGCATTCCCGCCGGGCATTACGCTCTTGTCCTCACCCTGCTCGCTTCCGATGGCGTCGTGTCGGGAGGATGCGCGCTAACGATACTGGTGGTGGCTGGCTTTCAAACGACCGGTTCTTGCTCTATCGAAATGGGTACGCCGATGAATTATCTCACCGCCGACATTTACCCCGCTTCGCAGCTGAGTCCGCCCTTATTGTCGGTCAAGCATGTCTTCTCCGATTCGCGCAAGGCTATTCCGATCGCCATCCCTACCTATGAGCCTTCGCCCGGCGAAACGATGGAAAGAACATGGTACGCCAATGGGGAAGAAGCGGGAAGCGCGGTGCGCATAATTGGCGACCGAGGGCTTCTTCCGGAAGGGAGCCTTGCATTCCCGCCATCGTCCCTTCCCTATCAGGTATCCTTAGTCCGCGCTGACCTTGTCGAGGCATCCAATGCCTCATGCCGCTCAGGATCCGCGGGCGTTGTGCTCGAAGCCGGGCCGGCGAACGACTCCGGGAATTGGGGATGGAGGGCGAGCTATGATTATTCGGCCGCGCTCAGCCCCCCGCTCCATGACGCGGGCTCCCCTTTCTCGGCCGGCACCGGCAATTCTTACTCGGCGAGAGCTGTCGCGGCGGCCCCTTCCGGCCTCATTCTTGTCTCGGGACTGGATGACGATGGAGCCCTTCACGCTTTCGCCGCGGGCTATGGCGCCGAACTCGATCCGGCTTCGGCAGGCGGCGGCGGGGTTGTATCGATCGATGCCTCCTGGGTCAGGCTTTGGAGAGACCGGATCCGAATCAATAGCGGCTACAAGACCGCTGATCGTCTTGCCATCTCCGCGGATGGCCATTTCGTCGCCGCCGCCTCATCGAGCTCCAATTGGCTTCGCCTCAGCGTCCTCGGCGAAAGCGGCCAGCTGCTCAGATCCTTCCCGCTCAGCAATGTCGACGCAGGTTTTGCGAATTTGAAAAGCCTTTGCTTTTCTCCCGACGGGCGGAAGCTGTATGTCGCCGCTGACTCAAGCGACTCAATCTACGCCTTCGATGTCAGCGACGATGCCTTCGCTCCCAGCGGCAGCCTATCGCTTACAAAAACGGAGGCAAACGAAGAATTATCCTTGCAGGACCTTAAGGTTACCTCTTCGGGAGCGATCATCGTGACCGCCAAGGAAGCCTCCAGAATCTACGTGCTTTCGGACGAGGCGAAGTTGGCCGAACAGGCGATACTCCAAGGCGGCTCCGGAGGCGCGGCCCCCCACAAGCCAGCCTCGCTCGCGATCTCACCGGATGGCGACGCATTTTACGCGCTCTGCGACGGCGGGGAAATAGTCTGCTTTTCGCGTTCCCTTGGCTCGTCTTCCTACGAAAGCGTTTCTTCATTTATGCTTCCCGCGGAGATGGAGGGAGCCGATTCCATCGCTTCAGGGAAATCCCTTGGAGGAATGACCGAAACGCTTTTTGCCGCGGGCGGGGGGAATGTCGCGCTTTTCGAGCTCGACGCGGGCAGGAACCTCGTCGCGAGCTATCCGATCGCCACCGAGTTCTGGGATTTGATAGGAACCGCAAACCCTGAGGGGCTTTGCTTCACGAGAGGCGCCTTCATCGTGGCGGGAGGAAGCTCAGGCATCGTTTCGGTCTTCGGTACCGAATGAGCATAAGGTCACTGGCGGAACGACGCCGGGATATTGTATTCTTCTGCATTCAGGAGAAGGCAAATGTACGTTCTTGAAAATCTTTCGCTCGTTGAGATGATCGAGAAAAGCGGCAAACAGTACGCAGCGCGCCCGGCGCTTTCGATGGTCGGAGGCGAGCGATTCACCTACGCCGAAATCGATGCGGCATCGTTGAGGCTGGCGGGAAAGCTGCACGCCCTCGGCGTGGGCCAAGGCGACAAGGTCGCCCTTCTCGCGGAAAACTCACCGCATTGGGGCATCGCGTATTTCGCTATTCTTCGCGCCGGCGGCATCGTGGTGCCGATACTCACCGACTTCACCGCGGAGCAGATTAAGAATATCGTCGCCCATTCGGGCGCGAAGGCGATCCTATGCTCGAACAAGCTCCATCAGAAAATCCAGGCGGCCGAAATCGCCGCCATGCAACTCGATATCCTGGGTGGATCGCCTCGGAATAAGCCCGCGAACCAGGAGAAAACCAGCGGAGCGACCAAGGAGAGAGCCCTCCCTTTCGAGCCCTTCCACCCGAAATCCGACGATGTAGCGATGATTGTCTATACATCAGGCACGACGGGCTTGTCGAAAGGCGTCATGCTGAGCCACAGGAACATTCTCTCCAACGCGACCGCCTGCCGTTCCATCATTATCCTTCACCGAACCGATCGACTGCTCTCGATCCTTCCGCTCGCCCATACCTATGAATTCACGATCGGTTTCGTGATCCCCCTGCTCTCTGGTTCCCATATCCACTACCTGGACAGGCCTCCCTCGGCTACCGTGCTTCTTCCCGCGCTCAAGGCGATCCGACCGACTATAATGCTTTCCGTCCCGCTCGTCATCGAGAAGATCTACCGATCGAACATTAAGCCCAGCCTCGAAGCCATAAAGCTCTATTCCAAGCCCCTGGCGAAACCCCTCCTCATCCGCTTCGCCGGCATCAAGCTCATGAAAACCTTCGGGGGGAAAATGCGATTTTTCGGCGTTGGGGGCGCGCCCCTCTCGATCGATGTGGAAGAGTTCCTCAAAAAAGCCCACTTCCCCTATGCCATTGGGTACGGGCTCACCGAATGTTCCCCCCTCCTCGCGGGTTGCCCCCCTTCCCGAACCTTTCTCCGTTCGACAGGTCCAGCCCTCGCCGGCGTACAAATCAGAATCGCCAATCCGCGCCCCGATTCGGGCGAGGGCGAGATACAGGCCAAGGGCGCGTCCATTTTTAAAGGCTATTTCAACGATCCCGAGCGCACGAAGGAAGCGTTTACTGAGGATGGCTGGTTCAAGACGGGCGACCTCGGCTTCGTTGACAAGAATGGCAGGGTATTCGTCCGCGGACGGATCAAGACGATGATACTTGGGGCTTCGGGGGAAAATATCTACCCTGAGGAGGTAGAGGCAGTGCTGAATCAATCCCCCTATGTCGCCGAATCGTTGGTCGTCGAAGGGGATGCGGGGCTGACCGCCTTCGTCTACCTCAAGAGCGAAGTCCTGGAAAACCTCGAAGCCAGAATCCAGGATGGCTTAGACGCGGCCGAGACTATTTCTTCGCGCATGGGCACCGCCCTCTCCAATGCGGAGAAATCGGTCGCGCAATCCATTGGCCATGCTCTGGGCGACGCCGAAAAAACCGCGGCGAAGCTCCTGGAAGCGATTCGGAAAGAAGCGAACGCGAAATTGACTTCATTCTCAAAGATACACACCATTGAGTTGCATGATGGGCCTTTTGAAAAAACCCCGACGCAAAAAATAAAGCGTTTCCTCTATTCGAAGTCGGGAGAGATCAAGCCCAAGAAATAGGTGCCTTATTCGGGGCGCTTGCTTTTCGCGCTCTTCCCGTTGATCCAGATGAAGAAGCCGGCAACGATGGCAAGCGCCGATATTTTCAGGGTAAA
>Ga0172379_10006787_pt1 | contig 15146 bp, 11 predicted proteins | sample GrowelOW334metaG_FD_119756 | JGI IMG/M metagenome (GOLD analysis project Ga0172379, IMG submission 119756) | Groundwater microbial communities from an aquifer near a municipal landfill in Southern Ontario, Canada - Groundwater well OW334 metaG | ecosystem: Environmental > Aquatic > Deep...
CGCGCCACTTTCTCCGAAAGGATGATGGCATCTTCGAAGTTGCCGCCGCGCCACGGGATGAAGGCGACGAGGAGGTTCTGTCCGAGACTCAAGACCCCTTGTTCGGTCGCGGGACCGTCAGCGAGCACCTGGCTCTTCTTCACCTTCTCGCCCACCGACACGATGGGGCGCTGTGAAAGGCACGTGGACTGGTTTGAACGCTTGAATTTCAGCACCGGGTAGCGCTTGCTGCCCGAAGCGCCCTTCACGACGATCGCATGGCCGTCGACTTCCGTCACCGTGCCGTCTTCCTCCGCAAGAATCACCTGCTCGGAATCGTGCGCGGCGCGGTCCTCCTGCCCGGTACCCACATAGGGAATGTTCGGAACGATGGAAGGGACTGCCTGGCGCTGCATGTTGGAACCCATGAGCGCGCGGTTCGCGTCGTCATGTTCGAGGAACGGGATGAGGGAGGTAGCCACCGAAGTGAACTGGTTCGCCGACACGTCGATCGCATCGACTTCGTCGCGGGCGCACGTACCGGGCTCTCCCTTGATGCGCGCGGGGACGAGATCGATCTCGATGAAACCCTTCTCATCGGTCACGATGTCCGCCTGGGCGATGTTCAGCTTCTCCTCCTCGATCGCATCGAGCCACATCACGCTCGACGTGACGATGCCGTTCTTCACCTTGAAATACGGCGTCTCGATGAAACCGAATTCGTTCAATCGGGCAAAGTTCGAAAGATAGCTCACCAATCCGATGTTCGCGCCTTCCGGCGTCTGAATGGGGCAGATGCGGCCGTAATAGGACGAGTGCACGTCGCGCACCTCGAAGCCCGCGCGTTCGCGCGTGAGTCCGCCGGGACCCATCGCCGACATGCGGCGCTTATGTTCGAGTTCCGCAAGCGGGTTCACCTGGTCCATGAACTGCGACAGCTGCGATGCCTGGAAGAAATCGCGCACGACTGCGGTGAGAAGCTTGTAGTTCACGAGCTGCACCGGCTGTAAGAGCCTCCGATCCAGCGTGGACATCCTGTCCTGCACGCCGCGGCGCAAGCGGGCGAAGCCCACGCGCAAACGCGACTGCACCAGCTCGCCCACCGCACGCACGCGGCGGTTGCCCAGATGGTCGATGTCGTCGGGAATCGAATTCGCATCGTTGTTCATCCGGATGATTTCCTTGATGATGGCGACGAGGTCATCCGCATCGAGAATGCCGCCTTCTTTCTTCGTTTCCGAAAGACGCTGGCTGAATTTGAAACGACCGACGGGGCTCAGATCGTAGCGGTCGAAACGGAAAAACATGCCCTCGATGAGCGATTTCGCATTGTCCACGGTCGTCAGATCGCCCGGACGGAGACGCGCATGGATGCTGAGGAACGATTCGTCCGCATTCTCGTTGTCGTCCTTTTTGAGGGTCGCGTCGATGAATTTGATGTCCCCCGTATCCACGTCCGCGAACGCTTTCTTGATCTGTTCGGTCGTCGTGAGCCCGAAGATGCGGAGAAGCTGGGTGACCGGCGCCTTGCGCTTCCGGTCGATGCGCACGCCGATGAATCCGTCCTGTTCCGTCTCGAACTCGAGCCATGCACCCCGGTTCGGGATGACCTTCGCGCCGAATATCTTCCTGCCGCGATAGATGTTTTCGGTGAAATACACGCCCGGCGAACGGACGAGCTGCGCGATGACTACGCGCTCCACGCCGCTGATGATGAAGGTGCCGCGCACCGTCATGATGGGAAAGTCGCCGAGATACACTTCCTGCACGTTCGTCTCCTTCGTCACCTTATTGATGAGCTTCAGATTGACGCGGAGCGCTGCCTCGTAGGTGAGGTCCTTCTCCTTCGCCTGCTCTTCGGTGTACTTCGGAGCGTCGAACTTGTAATCCATGAAATGGAGTTCGAGTTCCTTATTGGTATGATCGCGGATGGGCGAAATTTCGTCGAAGAGTTCGCGGAGTCCCTTCTTCACGAACCAGTCGAACGAGTTGCGCTGAATCTCGATGAGATTCGGCTGGGCGAACTTCGGCCCCTTATACGATGTGAATACTTTTGATTTGATATGCATGGATGTTGTTTATTCGTTCGCCTCTTTGTTTATAGATAGATGACCCTTTTATCGTTATGCTCTTCCAATGTCTTTGAAAAATAGGTTTCTCCGGATTTCGCTGAAAGGTAGTACAGATAGGGAGTGTCCTTCGGAGTGAGCGCGGCCTTTATGGATGCCTGCCCAGGATTCGAGATGGGCGTGGGCGGCCACCCGAGCCGCTGATAGGTGTTATAGGGGGATGAGAACGATACGTCGTTCCGCAGCACGCGGAGGACTTCGCAATAGCGGAGCTGCCCCTCGCATTTCGCATAGCTGATAGTCGCATCGACCTGGAGCGGCATGCGGATACGGAGCCGCTTCAAAAGAATGCCCGCAACGATCTGCCGGTCGGAAAAATCGGGAACTTCGCGCTCAAGAAGCGAAGCGAGCATGAGACTCGCATACCAGTCTTTCGTTCCCTGGAGAAGCGGCCATGCCTTCACCTGGAAATTGTCGAGAAACACGCGCGCGATCCCTTCGGGAGTCGCATCGAGCGCGATGCGGTAGGTATCGGGAAACATGAATCCCTCGAGCGATGCGGCATCCGCGAGAAAGGGGTAATCCCTCGCGAGCTCCTTCATCGGGAATTCGAGAGGAACATCTTCTTTCCATACGCCCGCTTCGATGAGAAACTGCCGTATGTCCTTCACGGTCGAACCTTCGGGGATCGTCACACTCACCTCGTTTTTTCCTCCCGTGGTGAACAGTTCCACGATCTGCGGAACGCTCATCGCGGTCGAAAGCTCGTAAACGCCCGGCTGTATCCGCTGCGCGTTTCCGGTAAGAAGCATATATGCCTTGAATACGCCGACGGAGCGGATAAACGCCTCGCGCGAAAGATGTGCACCGACGCTCTTGACACCCTCCCCCTTCTCGATCTTGAATTGCGCCGCTTTTTCGATGCCCGACGTTCCCGCCGCCGGATGGCCTTTCAGATCGATCGGCTGGAGTCCGTAAAAGAAATAAGCGAGCACGACGATGAAAAGCAAAAGAAGCCCCAGGACGGCAAGGAGCCGAACGCTCAAATTCCCTCTTTGTTCACGCGGAGGATTCAAGTTTGATGTGTTCAATTACGCTTAAAATGATTGAGGATGTTAAGAGATTGGAACCGCCGTAACTGAAGAAAGGGAAGGTTATTCCTGCAACGGGGAGCATGCCGAGATTGGATCCGATGTTGATAAAAAAGTGGACAATAAAATACAGCCCACCTCCCAAACTTATTAGTCTGAAATAGTTATCTCGGGCCCTCAACCCTATAGAAATGATCCTATACACTATGAAAAAGAATGTCAAGAGAACGATAACCCCCCCGAGCATCCCCCATTCCTCCACGAATGCGGCGAACAGGAAGTCCGTCTGCGCTTCCGGGAGAAAATGGAACTGCACCTGCGTCCCCATGCCGAATCCCTTCCCCCAGAACCCCGCGGACCCGATGGCGATTTTCGCCTGGATCACGTTGTAGTTCACGCCTAAAGGATCGCGCTCGGGAAACAGGAACCCGGTGATGCGTTCCTGCTGGTACGGCTTCAGAAAAAAGTTCCACATGAGGATGACGCCTACGAGTACTACCCCCGTTCCAAGAAGGAAGCGCTTCACATGCACTCCTCCCATGAGAAGGAATCCGAACCAGAGTACCATGACGGCGAATGCTCCCCCGAAATCGGGGTGTATGGCGATAAGTCCTGCAGGAAGCGCGGCATAGGCGAACGAAGTGAAAATATTCTTCATCCTCCACGCCTCGATATGCCGGCGCGCGAAGAAATGCGCAAAAAGGAAAATGAGCGCGAGCTTCACGAGTTCCGCGGGTTCGAACTGCATGCCGCCAACCGTAATCCAGCTCTTCGTACCGCGGATAGTGCCCGACTGGAAATTCGATATGATGAGCAGAACGAGCGAAGCACCATAGAGCCCGTAACGGAACCATGACTGGCTCCCCAACCACCGCCAATCCATCCTGCTCCCCGCAAAAATCACGAGCAGCGCGATCACATACCATATGAGCTGCCGCCAAAAAAAGGCGATATTCGAGCTCGCAAGCGATACGAGGCTCGCGGATGCGAGGACGAAGAGTCCCGCAAGGAGCCCCCAATCGAGGTGGCGAGTACGAAACATCATCTGCTGTACACGAATACCTTGGTTGCCGCCCCGTCCACCAGGCCCGCAAGGCCTTCATCCTGCGGGAACGGCACGGAAAAAGGAACTTCGGTAAATCCGCCGACGGCGGTGAGCTTCGTCTGTGAGGCGAATAGTTCGTATCCGAACTGGTCATATACGATCGCGAGTACCCGCGGCTCCCGCGCGATAAGTGCACTCTCGTTCCGTACGGTACCGCTCACCCGCACGGTTCCTCCATCCTTCTCGGTAATGATACCGGAAAGGGTAAGTGACGGAGGGACGAATTCATCGGCCGCGCGCCACTCGGGATCCCTAAAAGAGAGTTCGATGGACCCGATATTATTGGCACGCGCAGACATTTTCGGTTCGAAGAGCATCCGCGTCTCTCCGGCAAAAAGCGTGTCGGTCCCCGAGAACGATTCGAGTTTCACCTTATTCAAGTCCCGTACGACGATATCGTACGAAAAAGAATTCGCGTGATGAGTGGTGTTCGGATTCCGCACTTCAAAAAGCGCCACGGCCCTTCCGTCCGTAAGCGAAAGTACCCGCGGCTCCCCCGTTTCGCGGAGCGGCATGAGGTCCTTGATGATGCACGAGACGCACGAACCTCCGCAATCCACCGCGATTTCGTTCTGATTGCGGATGCCGTCCGTGCAGGTCGCCGGCTCCTTCAATGTCCCGTTCCATATGCCGAAGGCGATGAGAAAAAGAAGTGCTGCGTAACCCGTTCCGTATATGAATTGTTTGAGCGTGCGGGTCATAAGGAAAGAATAGACAGCATTTTTTCGCACTCTTTCGGACGCGTGCTCGCTCCTCCCACGAGAAAACCGTCGATATCGCGTTCCGCGGAAAATGCGGCGATGTTCGCGCTGTCCACGGAGCCCCCATAGAGCACGATTGTTTTCCTTATGCCGAACATGGATTTTACGGCACCCTTGATGAGGCGGCTCATTGCAGCAGCATCGCTCGGTGCCGCATGCACGCCGGTACCTATCGCCCACAAGGGTTCGTAGGCGACAATCAACTCGTTTTTCGCGGAAGCATGAGCATCTTTTTTGAGTGATGCGAGGAGATGTGTCTCAACCGCCCTCACTCCTTTTCTCCGCACCGCGAGGTTCTCGCCGATGCAAAGAATGGGTTTCATCCCTTCCTTCTGGACCACCCGTATCTTTTCCGCGATTTCCCTGTCGGTCTCATGGGCGAATGCGCGGCGCTCGGAATGCCCCACAATGACATACCGCGCTCCCGCGCGGCGGACCATCGATGCGGATAGAGCTCCCGTAAACGCTCCGCCATGCGCAGGATTCTCATGGAACGCGTCCTGCGCCGCGAGTGCGGCGTGCGAGAGCGATAGGGCGACCGGCAACATAAACACGGATGGAGGAGCTATGACCACTCCCTTCCGATCGGAAATCTTCGCCAGTACGAACGCTTCTTTCAGCGTCTCCGGTTTCATCTTCCAATTCGCGACAAAAAGTTTCTTCATGCTGTGATATCAACCGTTCACTCCATCATAAAGCCGCCCCGTAAACCGCACAAGACGGCATCATTCCTTGCCCGACCCGGCTCCGCGGATGCGGATACGGAATGCGTCCCACAGGAAAGGAAGAAGAGGGAGACGCGCGCAGGTATCGCACGGAAGAGCGGAGATACGGAGCGAGAATGCGGAAGCGCGGAGAAGGAGCTCCAGAAAAATACCGCTCTTCAGGGAAAGCTCGGTCGCACGGAAGAGCGAGACCGCCGCGTCTTCGGTCATGCCGAGTATGCCGAATTGCGGATCGAACGGAAGTTTTTTCCTTCCCGACAGCACGCGGTACGCGTACTGTCGCATAATACCGGAAACCGAGGGGGCGATGCCCACCATATCGTTTCCTTTCTGGAATGCAGCGAGCAGATGTTCCCTCAGGACGAGGGACGGAAGACACGCCTCCGTCAGCACGAGGCGGATATTTCCCTTGGCTGAGGCCATCCCCTCCTGCACGGCCCACCCCAATCCGCGGGGATGCTTTCCTTCGATCACCCGCACATCCTTCGCCACCTTTCCGAAGCGCTGTGCGATGACCACGGTCGCGTCACGCGACCCATCGTCCACTACGAGCACTTCCGAAGAAAACGCCGAAAGGGAAAGCGCGTAATCGATTCCCATGAGCGAATCAAGCACGGTATCCGCACTGTCGCGTACCGGAAGAATGAGTGAAAGAAACGGCTTCGGCATGGATTATTGCCCCTTGAGGCGTCTGTAGATTTCAGCTTCCACTTCCGCGCGCGGGCGTCCGTACTTGACTCTCGACGCTTCGCGAATGCGATCGACGAGGTCGCCGTCGCCTCGCGGAGGAAAGGGCACGAACACGTTGAAAGGAGGATATACCTGGTTATTGATGAGGATTTTCACATGCGCGTTCAGATTGTCGATATTCATGAGGTCGTTCGCGCCGAAAATGGGAGCAAACTGCTTCGCCATGAATTCTGCGTCATCCGCGCCGATGCGGAACGAGACCATGGAGCCTACGTTGCCGAAGATGGCGTCGCGGATGGGTTCTTTCAGCTGTCCGATGAACTGGTGCGCGACCGTGAGACAGAGCCGATATTTCCTCGCCTCGGAAAGGATGGTGGAAATAGAGGGCGTCGTGAAGTTCTGGAATTCATCGATATAGAGATAGAAATCCCTGCGCTTCTCCATCGGAATGTCGGCGCGCGAAAAGGCGGTCATCGTGAGTTTGCCCACGAGAATCATGCCGAGAAGGCTCGCATTCAGCTCGCCGATGCGCCCCTTACTCAGATTCACGACGAGTATCTTCCCTTCGTCCATTATTTTCCGGAAGTCGAGGGAACTCTTGGACTGTGCGATGATGGGCCGCACATAGTCGTTCGCGATGAACGTGTTGAATTTCGAACTGATGTACGGGACCATATTGGCAAGCGCCGCCTCCCCTCCCGCCTTCTCGGCCTCCTTTTCCCAGAAATCCTTCGCGAGCACGTTCACGCATTTCTCAAGGAGCTTCTTCCTGAATTCGGCATCCGAAAGGACCCGCGGAATCTCGAGGATGGTATAGCCCGCGGTCGGATCGTCCATGAGGAGCAGAAGCGCGTTGCGCGCATACTGTTCGAACATGGGGCCGCCCGTCGCCTTCAGGTCGTAGAGCGTATCGAAAATCGTCATCATCTCGTTGATAAGGAAGGTCTTCTGCTCGGGGAACCGCCCGTCGTACTCCAGCATATTGAGTCCCAGAGGATACGAGAGATCGCTCGGATCGAACACCACCACGTCTTCCATGCGCTCCTTCGGAATGCGTTTCAACACATCCTCGAAGAGATCGCCATTCGGATCGATGATGCATACCCCCTCGCCCTTCGCGATGTCCTGCCCCGTCAGATTATTGATGAAAACCGATTTCCCGGTGCCGGTCTGGCCGATGACATAGAGATGCCTCCTGCGGTCTTCGCGGGTAAGGCGGACCTCCGCGCGCTTTCCGCGGTATCTGCTCTCTCCGAGCATCACGCCTTCGCGCGGAAGGTTCGCGGGCGGGGGCGCTTCGCGGGACTTCAGATAGCGGATGCGGGGCACTTCCGTGAAAGCATTGGGGAAATGGAACACACTCGCAAGCTCTTCCGCATTCAGAATGAGCGCCTCATCCGCGTCGAATGAACGGAACGAGAAAGAATGCACGAAATCCTGCATGTTCTTCGGTTTAATCACCTTGAATTCGTTCCGCTCGGGAACGGCGAACTGGGAGAAGCCTGCGGTCACGCTGTCCACGATCGCATCGGCCTGAAACGTGCTCGGTGCGGACGCTATCACTTTCACATTCACCTTGAAGAGCGGCTTCCCCACCTTCATCTCGAGTGCTTTTATCGCCGCCTCGTCTATCACGCGGTCCCCCGGTTCCTTCTTCTTTTCGGGGTTCAGCGCCTGGGCGACATCGGAAAAGGTGATGGATGATGAATTGCTTCCTATGATGTTTTTCAGTTTCTGTCCTTTCTTCAGTCCTCCGATGGCATTGCGTATCGTCCTCTTGCTCTCGTTGCCCGCAGGCTCCGCGATGATCTGCAGAGCACATCCCTCCCCCACCTCATTGATGTTCGCGAGTCCTCCGAGGAGCGAGAGAAAAGGATCCGCATCGAATTCCTGATAGGTGCGCACGGGCAGTATGAACATCTCCTTCTGTTTCATCCACGCGCCCGATACGGCTCCCGTATAATTGAAAATATTGTAATCCTCCGTCTCCTCCACATCGGCATCCTTCCAGAGCGCCTGGATCTGCCTCCGGAGCGTCTCTCCCGTGCCGCCCGCCACCGCCACATAGAACGAGATTTCTTCTCCGATATGCGGCACCGCCACTTCGAATATGAACGGCTTGTCGATCGATGAAAGGGCACTGAGGAGCTGCTCCATCACGCTTATCTCCTTCTTCAGATCCTTCCCCTCCTTGCTCTCCCGCGGGAGACGCACGAGGAACAGCTTCGTCGTGAGACGCTCGAGGAGCTTCCGCTTCGCAACGCGGCGCAGATAGAAAAAAGCGCCTATGCCGAGCAGCACGGTGAAAAAGACGGAGATGAAGATGGTGAGATAGACCATTGTGCTATGAGACGATGCCGCGCCGCCTGAGCTCCGGCATGAGCTTGTCCGTCAGGGCATCATGGAACGCGTCCTGTATGAACGGCGGCTGCTTGCGCGCCTCCTTCACTGCAGTGCTGATATCTTCCGCGAAGACGAGGGCGACCAGCCGCTCCACTTCCTTTTTCGCTCCTTCCGCGCCCTCTTTCATAAGATAGTCGGGAAGAGGGCTCGGGGCTGCGGATACGGGTGCAGCCGAAGGCACGGACTGGGCTGCGGCCGCGGGCGCCACCTTCTCCGCATATGCCTCCACTGACCGCTTCACGATTTCCCGTTCCTGAACGCCGGCCGCTTCGTGCACCGCGCGCTGGCCCTCCACCTCGCTGTGCAGACGGCTGAGGTCGCGCTCGAGCGATTCGCTGAAATTCCTTATCTGTACCATAGGTTCATTATACCTTACATCCCCTCGATGCGGATCGAGCCGCCCGAGCCGGAATCGACATTGGTCGATGTCGTAAACGTCGCCGCAGGCGCGGTGACGGTCCCGCCATCCACACCTCCCGACCAGTCGGTCTGGCGGAAGATGACATTGCGGGAACGCGTGAGGAAATCGGAAAGTGCCGAACGGCCCGTCGATGCACGTGTGGGCCATTCGGTGACCGCCGTCACCTTCTGCGTCGAAGGGTCCAGACTCGATGCCGGCGTGATGCTCTCGCAGGGAGAGACGCCCGAAATGGAACTCGATGCATCGTTCGTGCGGCATGCGTTCTCCACGTAGAAATGGCGCGTGAAGATATTGCTCTTATAGAGCTGAGTCACCTCGTCCGCCGAAAGCGCGCGGTTGTAGATACGCACATCGTCTATCGAACCGTTGAATGTTTCACTCCCCGCTATCGCTCCGATATTGTTCCCATACTGACTCGTACTCCCGAACACCGCGCTTTGATTGGTTATTTTCTGAACACCGTTCACATATGCGTTAAGTGTCGCGCTATCGTAGTCCCTTATGACTACGATATGGATCCAATCTCCCGCACTGTATTCCACACCCTGCAGGATGGTGTACGTCGAAAGATCTCCGCCCTGGAAAAGTATGTTCCCCGTCGTCATCTGGATGATATAAAAACGGTTATTCGTAGGCGACCCTGCATGGGCGAAAACGAAACCTCTCACAGAGGGGGCATTCGAGGACGGTTTTATCCACGCGGAAAAAGTCTGCTGACCGGTCCCCCAAAAATCCAAGGTACCGAGATTGACGTATCTGTTCGTCCCATCAAAGCTGAGGCAATTCCCTATCCTGCAGGTCGACGTCGAGCGCACGGGGCTGTTCGTGAGCGTTCCGTCGTTTCCGTTCCCCGATGCGTCGTACGTCGTAGTGCTCGTGCTCGTTTCCACCTCGTCGAACCGCCACTGACCCGCGAGTCCGTTCGTCACATCGGTATCGAGAAGTCCCTCCTTGCCGAGCACGGGAACATAGGAAGTCCCCGAGGAGTGGAGGAAGTACTGCGTACTCGAACCCTTCGTCAGAGTGTAGACATTCTGCCAATCCGCGAGGCCGTAGGCGCGTACCTTCGCGAGAAGCTCCTGGCTCATCGTCACTGCCGACTGGCTCTTCTGTATGGAAAGGTTCGCCTGTAAGGTCTGTGAGATGGCGAAGGATGCCGCACCGATGAGCATCGCGCCGATAGCAAGACCGACGACTACCTCGATGAGCGACTGACCGCTTCTACCGCATACGAACTTCATATATGGCCTATTTGAGATCATTGTAGTGATTCAGGATTTCGTCTGCGGTGAGGGCACGGCTATAAAGCCTTGCCTCGTCCATAAAACCATGAAGGTAATAACTTCCCTGTGTCCCCAAAATGTTGAATGTCGCGGTCCCTGCGCGCGAAGTAGAATGCTTCTGCTGTCCGTCCCTGTATACCTTTATGGCATTATTTGCATCCCTCGTAATAGCATAGTGATACCACTTCCCGTTCTGGAACTCTCCAAGACTCGCGGTGCCGATGTTCGTGCTGCCGGCAATTTCCATATAGAGATGCGAGCTTTGCCGCATCAGTACGCGGTTCCCTCCAGAACCGCTTATGATGCCGTGCCAGGCAGCCAACAACGTATCGAAATAGACCCACGCTTCGAAAGTGAATTCGCCCGGCAAGGTAATTGTGGAAAACGACGCATAATCGTTAACTCCGTCGAAGCTCGCACACTTCCCCGCTTTGCAGCTCGACTCCGACGCCCATGTAGCGCCGTTCTGGAGCGTCACGGTCTTTCCATTGCCTGAAGCATCGGCAGAGGTACCTCCGGTTCCCTCATCGAAATGCCAGTATCCCACAATGCCATCTTCTGTGCGCTTCGTCGCGCGGCCCAGCGTGTTGAGAATCAGATCTCCCACGTAGGAATCATTCCTCCCCGTTCCCACGGATATCACTTTCTTCGAGGAAAGCGCGCCCGTAATCGGCGCAAAGAGCGCATCGAACGTGCTCGAGGCATACGGATTCATGAACTGGAGCGCACGGGAAAGGCCGAGTTTCGACATCGAAGTACTCGATGCATACGTACTCCCCTTGAAAATTTCGTAGGTGTGCGAGGTCGTATTATTCTCGAACCGCATACCCCACGCATAACCGTCTTCCTGCGTCACCGACCGCTTCTGCGTACTCTGTACGGCCGCGACCACCTCGTCGAGCGTCCGCTCGATGTTCTGTTTCTTGCGATAGGTACCGAGCGAGATGAATGAAACCGATGAGAGAATCGCGACGATGCCTATCGTCACGAGCAGCTCGATCATCGTGAATCCGCTTTTCCGTGTGTCGTGGTCCATCGCGTTAGAATTGCGTCGTAAGCTGATAGATGGGCACGATGATGGCGAGCGCGATAACGCCGATGATGACACCGATGAACATGAGAAGCGCCGGCTCGAGGAACGACACGAGCTCCTTCACCGAGGTGTCGATTTCCTTCGTATAAAATTCGCCGAGCGTCTCGAGCACTTCGTCCAAATGGCCGGCACGCTCCGAGATGGCTACGAGGTTCGTGACGGTCTGCGGGAAATACGGTTCGCGCTTGAACGCCTCCCCTATCGTAAGTCCTTTTGCGAGACCCTCCTGCGAGATGCGTACGAGTGAGGCGCGCAGTTCCTCGTTCGCCACCGCACGCGCGGTAATTTCGAGCGCCTCGGTGAGTGGCATACCCGCCTTGATGAGCGAGGAGAGCGTCGATGCAAAGCGCTGCAGCGCCATCTTCTTAAAAATGGTCTTTACGAGCGGTACTCCCGCGAGCACGTTCGAAAGGAATTTCCGGAATACCGCGGATACCGAGCGCAGCATATAGGCACCAATGCCGAGAAGAATCAGAAAACCGATGATATAGAATCCGTATTTGTTGAAAAAAAGACCGAAGGCGAAGACCACTTTCGAGAATCCCGGCGGCTCGAACCCTCCCTCGAGGAACACGTTCGCGATTTTCGGGAGTGCGAACATCACGAGGAAGATAAGGATAAGCACCGAACCCACGAGAAGCAGGACGGGATAGACGAGCGCGCTCCGCAGCTGATCGCGCAGGTCCTTCTGTTTCGTGAGCATGAGCGTGAGGTCGGCAAATATCTTCTCGAGATTGCCCGACGCCTCACCGGCGCGCACGAGGTTCGTATACACATGACTGAACACCTTCGGATATTTCGCGAACGTGGAATAGAAGGGCTGCCCCTGTTCGAGCGATGCGCGGATTTCGAAGAGAATGTTGCGTATCGCAGGCTTCTTGAAATCGGCGATGAGGATGTTGATTGCCTCGAGAAGCCCCGTACCGATGCGGAGCATGAGTGCCAGATACTTGGTAAGGAAAATCTGGTCGGAGATGGTTATCTTGCCGCCGAAGAGCGAACTCCCCGCCTTCTTCTCTTCGATGGGTTTCACGCTGACCGGACGGAGACCGTTCTTCGCGAGGAACGCGAGAATATCCTGTACGTTACGCGCTTCCACATCCCCTTCGAGGATGCGCCCGTCCTGCTGCGATGCGATGTAGCGGAATTTCATGTATGCGAATTATTCCCTGATGACACGCAGCACCTCTTCAATGGTCGTCATGCCGCGCTCGACTTTGCGGAGACCATCCTCGAACATGGTGTTCATTCCTTCGTGCCGCGCGAGCCGCCGGAGATTGTCGAGATTGAATTCATTGCTGATCATGAGTTTTCTCACTTCCTCTGTGACTTCGAGCACCTCGAAAATACCGATGCGGCCGAGGAACCCGGTATGATTGCATGCCACGCATCCCTTCCCGCGGTAGAAGGTTTTCGGCAACCGCAGCGACTTCATCTCTATCCCCGCGGAAGAAAGCTCCCGTCCTATCACCTGGAGGAATGCCGCGTCCGGCACGTAGGATTCGATGCACTCCATATGGATTTTGCGTACAAGGCGCTGAGCCACGACGGTGTTCAGAACCGCGGACACGAGGAAAGGCGGTACGCCCATGTCGATGAAGCGCGGTACGGCGGTCGGCGCGTCGTTCGTGTGGAGGGAAGAAAGCACGAGGTGGCCAGTCAGCGCCGCTTGCACGGCGATGTTCGCCGTCTCGCCGTCGCGGATTTCACCGACCATGACGATGTTCGGATCCTGGCGGAGTACGGAACGGAGACCCGAAGCGAACGTGATACCCGCCGCCACGTTCACCTGCACCTGGTTCACATAGCGCATATCGTATTCGATAGGGTCCTCGATGGTGATGATGTTCACATCGGGTTTGTTCAGCATGTTGAGAATCGAATAGAGCGTCGTCGTTTTTCCGCTTCCGGTCGGTCCGCAGGCAAGTACCATGCCGTAGGTTTTCTTTATCGCACTCTCGATGGCGTGCGTGTCGGACTCGAGGAACCCGAGGTCCGCGAGCGAAAGCGGTTTCTGCGCCGCAGTGAAAAGACGCATCACGATTTTCTCTCCGTAGAACGTGGGGATGATGGATACGCGGATATCGACGGAACCGCCGCCGATCTTGTAGCGGAAACGGCCGTCCTGCGGATGCGTATGTTCGTCGACGCGGAGACTCGAAAGAATTTTGATGCGCGCGATGATGGCCGGATGGATTTCCTTGGGCATCCTTATGATTTCGTGCAGAATGCCGTCGATGCGGTACCGCACGAGCACGGAATCGTCCAGAACCTCGAAATGCACGTCAGATGCGCGCGAAGAGACCGCATAGGAAAGGAGGTTATCCACGATGGCGACGATAGGAAGGTCCTCGCCGTCCTCCTCCGCATCCCCGCGCGCTCGCGAACGGAGCGAGTCACGGATGCTCTGCTCGATAATCTGCTTGAAATCCTGGGTAAGCTTCTTCCCGTAAAGCGTGTACCCGCGGTTCAGGTCATCCTCGGTTGCGAGAAAGGGCCGCACCGAGCCGCCGAGCTTCAGCATGAGGAAATCGATCGCCTCGAGGTCGCTCGGATCGTCCATCGCCACTTTGAACCGTCCGTCCGGCTCCTTCCCGAATACGACAACGCGCCTCCTGCGCGCCACGTCTTCCGGTATGAGATTCAGAAACTGTTCGTCTACTTTCACGACGCCGAGATTCACCCGCTCGACGCCGAGATACTGCGCGATGAGGATGAGGAGATATTCCTTGTTGATGATGCCCTGCGCCACGAGCACATCGCTCAGGTTCTGCCGCTTTCGCTGCGCCTCCGTCTGCAACGCCGTGAAGGTTTCCGTATTCACCACGCCCGCCTTCAATAAGATTTCCTTCAGTTTTTCGGGAGGAAGATTAATCATGCTTCATTTCTAAGTATAACAGAAAAACTCCGGAGCGGGTCCGGAGTTTCCTTTCTTTTTCCTCTATTAGAGCGCTAATCCCGAAGAGTTTCCTATCTCGTACCAGTTGTTGTTACTTCCTCCGTCATAGGCGTTCCTCTCCACTGAAGTATTGAGCGATGAGTTGCTATACTTGTTGCTTTCCATGTTCGCATCTATCTCATACGTGAGGAGCGTATTATTGCACCCGTACGCGTAGAAGTAGGTCGTGCTGTTCACGGGATCGAGCGGCAGGCGGCTCATCGGAGAACCCGAGGAGATGGAGGTGAAGTCGAGAGGAATCCATCCGGCACCCGCGACCGTGGTCACCGCGTTCGCCGTACACACGGCGTTACCCAAGGGACTCGTACCTGCGGCTGTGCAGTTCACTGCGGTCGAAGTCGAGGTAAGGCTGGTCGAGCTGATACAGACCGACTGAGATGCGTCCAAATCGGGGCTCACCACATCGGCGATGTAGAGAGCGATGGCGCTATTGATGGCCGCTACATCGGAAATGCGCGTGGTATCGCGTGCCTGCTTCAGGAGCTCGGCGGGGTTGATGACCACCACGATGACCGTTGCCAGGATGGCAAGAATCGCGATGACGACGAGGAGTTCGATGAGGGTGAA
>Ga0172379_10006788_pt1 | contig 15144 bp, 12 predicted proteins | sample GrowelOW334metaG_FD_119756 | JGI IMG/M metagenome (GOLD analysis project Ga0172379, IMG submission 119756) | Groundwater microbial communities from an aquifer near a municipal landfill in Southern Ontario, Canada - Groundwater well OW334 metaG | ecosystem: Environmental > Aquatic > Deep...
AATAATGGTTCTTATGTAAATGCTATTGGAGAGTCTTCTGCTTATTACAATAATGGTTCTTATGTAAATGCTATTGGAGAGTCTTCTGCTTATTACAATAATGGTTCTTATGTAAATGCTTTAGGTTATCAATCTGCTTATTATAATCTAGGCTCTAAGATAAATGCTCTTGGTTATCAATCCGCTTATTACAATAATGGTTCTTATGTAAATGCTATTGGAGAGTCTTCTGCTTATAAAAATAATGGTTCTTATGTAAATGCTATTGGAAGGAATTCCGCTTATAAAAATAATGGTTCTGAAGTAAATGCTCTCGGTTATCATTCTGCTCAATACAATATTGGTTCTGATGTGAATGCTCTTGGTTTTGCTTCCGCCTATAAAAATAATGGTTCTTATGTAAATGCTCTCGGTTATTATTCTGCTTATGGAAATAATGGGAATAATGTTACCTCAATAGGATTTTATGCAGGATATTATAATCTAGGAGACAATTCTATTTTCTTAGGAAATGATGCTGGAAGATATAATAATTTTTCAGATATGTTTATTGTTAAACAAGCAAATATTAATGCAATTCCTTTAATTCAAGGTAATTTTAGTTCAGGTAATGTAGGAATAGGAACAACAAGCCCAGCTACAACACTTGATGTTAATGGAACTATAATTGCAGAAGTTGGAATAAGAACTTGGTCTGGTGCTAATTCTGTTGGAGTAACTCTTCAAAATGCATCAGGAACATCAAGATGGATAATGAGATTTGATGGAGTAGATACTGGTTCAAATTCAGGTTCAAACCTTATATTTAGTGCAAGAAATGATGCTGGAGGAGCATTGTCAGATAATTATTTTACTATTAATAGAACTGGGGGTAACGTTGGAATAGGAACAACTACTCCTACTCAGAAATTAGAAGTTGTAGGGAATACAAACATAACTGGTCATTGTGTTGCTGAAAATTCTATGATTTCAATGGCTGATGGTTCAAAGAAAAAAGTAGTTGACATTAAATCTGGTGATGAAGTTTTGTCTTTAAATGAAGAAACAGGCAAAATTGTTTCTAATAAAGTTAATGCCTTGTTAGATATGGGGGAAAAACCAATTTATGAAGTATGCACAGAATCTGGCAGATGCATAAATACAACAGCAGAGCATCCTTATTTGACTGAAAAAGGTTGGATTAAAATTAAAGAATTAAATGAAGGTGATTACATTGCTGTTCCGAGAGAGGATTATAATTTTAATTCTTTGATTAAGTCTGATGTTGATAATACTTTTATTTTGAATTGTTTTTTGAAACCAGGTTCATTAGACCAAATTGCACATCCCAATTTTAATGCAAGCGTGAATATTGGAATATCTTTATCATGTATTAATTGTTTAGCTTGGGATTCGAAGGATTTAGAAAATTCATCAGGGATTATTTTAATAAACTCTTTTAATTCTCCAAAGATTGAGTCTATTTGCTCTGATTGCAATTTAGAATATTTTGAAATTGATGACTTAATTTTTAATAATTCTTGCCAACAATGTTCTGGAGAATATAATTCTAAATCTAATGACTGCCAATTGATGATAATAAATCGAACAGGATTGTCTCTGAAAAAAGATATTAATATGTTGGTATCAACAACTAATTGCATTTACCATCCCTCTTTTTTCAATCTTTCCCATGCCTTTTCTTTCACTTCATTTCCTAATCTTAAACAATCTTCTTCTGTTAATTCAGAATTTTCTAATAACTTATCTAATTTCTTAAGCAATAAAGCTCTTTTAACTTTTTCACATAAAAATTTACGCATAGATTCTGAGAGATTTAACTCAGGCAAGTCATCTATTTGTTTTTTTAATTCTTCAGATATTGACAAAGTTATGTTTGGCATTTTAAATAATTCTGTGTATTATGTGAAAGATGTGCAACTATTTAAATCTTTTGATTCTGACAACAACAAAGACATCTATTTTGATAAAATAGTTTCTATTAAACAACATCCAGCACAGCATGTTTATGACTTGGCAATTGAAAATACGCACAATTTTATTGCAAATGGTATTATTGCACATAATACTTATGTTGGGGGGAATTTGAATGTTTCAGGAACACTTTATGTTAATAATCAAAACATCTCTCAGTCAATAGATAATCTTAATTCTTCTCTCTATTGGAACAGAAGCGGGACAAACATCTTTCCTAGGTATTTAGGAGATAATGTAGGAATAGGAACAACAAGCCCAAGTCAGAAGTTAGATATAAATGGGAGTGCATCAGATATTGCTATTCGTGTTAAAAATGATTTATCTACTGGGGGAGCAGACTTATATCTTGATTCTAATGAAACAACAGGATATTCTATAATAGGATTTAGACAGACCTCAGATTCTGCTGTTAGGGGAAGAATTGTCTATACTCAAGCAGATGATTTAATGGGTTTTAGAACAGCAGGGACAGATAAGATGTGGATAACTTCTGTAGGAAATGTAGGAATAGGAACAACAAGCCCAACATTTCCACTTGAAGTTGCTTCAGCAGGAAATTCTGGATGGGTCGCAGCATTCGGTAATGTCTCACAGAATACTCAAATTTTGTTGGGTGTAAGAAACGGTGTAGCAAGTGTGGGAACTACAGGGGGAGTTAGTATGTCCCTTAATCCAGATAGCGGAAATGTCGGCATCGGGACAACGAATCCTCAAGAATTACTGCAAGTAGGAACAGAAAATGGAGGAAGTCCAAGTGCAAGGAAAACAATTAAAATTGCTTCTGGAGGATATGCTGACCCTGGGGCTTATAATATTGCTTCAAATGGAGATAAATTAATTTTGTATAATTCCTCTATCTCAGGTTATGATGCAAGAATTGGAATAGGTGCTTTAACAGATATGTGGTTTAAATCATCAGGTCTTACCTCTAATGATGGTATGTTTAGATGGTTTACTGGCTCAACTCCAACAGAAAGAATGAGATTAGATGGAAGTGGCAATTTAGGAATAGGAACAACAAGCCCAACACAATCTTTAACAATCGATAGTCCAGTAGGAGTTTTTGGATTACCTTCAACTTCTGGAATAATTCAAAATAGTTCTATTAGAATAACTTCTTCAGCAAATTCTTTAGGGGTTTTAGATATTGGAAGTTATGGTTCTAATGGTGCTTGGTTACAAGCGACTCGTTCAAATGATTTATCTATAGAATATCCTTTATTATTAAATCCAAATGGGGGAAATGTAGGAATAGGAACAACAAGCCCAACAAACAAACTAAATGTTGTTAATAATTCTCAAGGAGGTTCTTCAGTTGTTGCTTCATTTGATAATACTTTTATTGATGCAAATACAGAATCTATTATTAACTTAGGTGCTTCAAACTTCCCAACAATAAGAAATGCTCAAATAGGTGCTATTAATGATGGAGGAAATGTTATTGCATTAAGGTTTTTGACTTCTAATGCGGCAACCCCTACAGAAAAAATGAGAATTACAGGAGGCGGAAATGTTGGCATAGGAACAACAAGCCCGAATGCTACTTTATATGTAAAAACAGCAGGTAATACTGACCCCTCATTAACAATAAATGCCGTTTCAGCGATAGCATTTAACCAAGGGGAGGTGATTTTGACAGGAGGAGTAATTACTGCAGTGCCGTATAGTTATTGGTTGCAAGTTAGAGATAATACAATAGGAACTGCTCGTAATTTGGCTCTTAATCCTTTGGGGGGAAATGTAGGAATAGGAACAACAAGTCCTTTACAACCTTTATCTATCAATACAACTACTGCAAGTAAAGGAATTTCAATAAATTATGAAGGAACAGCTAATTCATATACGGGGATTTCAATAAATAATAACAGTGGTGAAAAATGGTTTATTGGGACAGATGGGACTAATGCTAAAAGAGATTTTATTATAAGAAGAGCACAAACTTCAAATGATTTTTCAATTCAATATAGTTCAGGGAATGTAGGAATAGGAACAACAAGTCCTTCACAGAAATTAGAAGTAGAAGGGAACATTTTACTAAATGGAACAAATTATCCTACGATAGCAATAAAGTCAGCAAGTGGGAAAAATTTCTCAATTGTAAACAGATATACAGATGGCAGATTGAGCATTGATAACTCAACAGCAGAATTAGTTAATATTTTAGAGAACGGTAATGTAGGAATAGGAACAACAAGCCCAACACATACTTTAAATGTTGTTGGAACAATGAATGTAACATCTACAATTGTAACTGGATTAAGAGCAACTTATACTGGAGGTTCTGCTCATGTTTGTGTTTATGATAATGGAACTATATTTGCTTCTGAGGGAGCATGTGCTTAAATGGAAACAATAACAAAAATAAGTGCTGGAGCAAATGCAGTTTTATTAACTGTGTTGATGGTAATTGGTATAATAGAATGAGAATTGCTGAAAATGGAAATCTAGGAATAGGAACAATAACACCGACACGAACTTTAGATGTTGTGAGCACAGCAGTAGCTTCATACTTTCAAGGAGGAAATGGGGGATATTCTGCTTTAACTTTTTCAGGAAATTTAGGAAAAATGAATGGTTCTCTAACAACTTTATACGATTTAATTTATCTTGGAAGTGTTAATTCTGGAGGAACTGGTTCAAACGGAGAGATAATAATTAATGCAACTTCTCATAACGTCGGCATCGGAACAACAAACCCATTAAGTAAATTGGTAGTTTCTGGTAATGCATCAATTTTAGGAACTGCTAATGGGGCAGAAGTGTTAAATCTTGGAACAGCAGGGTTAATTAATGCAGTAATAAATACCGCTGATGAAATGTATTTTAATATTGATTCAGATAATAGTCAAACAGGAGCCTCCTTTCATTTTGGGCATAATTTAGGAACTTATTCTTCTACGGAATTAATGAGAATCCAGGATAATGGTAATGTAGGAATAGGAACAGATAGTCCAACACATACTTTAAATGTTGTAGGAAATGTTAATGTAACAGGAAATATTGTTGCTTATGAAAATTTTATGGCTAATGGAACGAGTGTTTCTATTGGAACACTTGCAGGAAAAACAAAAGACGGAAATTCAACTGGAAATTTTATAACTTCTATAGGTTATAAGGCAGGAAGTAACAATAGTGCAACTGCAGGGAGTGTTGTTATTTTAGGTTATCTTGCTGGAATAAATAATATTGGGAGTGATACAGTTATTATTGGGGCTACTGCAGGGCAACATAATAGAGGAGGAAGTAGTGTAATTATAGGAAAAGATGCAGGGTTTGCTAATACAGGAACATATTTAACAGCAGTAGGACTTCAAGCAGGATATTCCAGTATAGGGTCTGGAAATGCTTTTTTTGGAACTTATTCTGGGCAACAATCAAACGGCGGGTATTTAAATGGAATGGGTTATCAATCTTTTTATCAAGCAGTCTCTACTACTTCTTCTTGGATAGGGGATTTTGTGGATATGCAAGTAAAAGCAATTTTTCAACATATGTAGGAGAGTATGCAGGGAATGCTAATGTTGCAAATCTTGTTGTTGGAATTGGCTATTATTCTGCTTATCAGAATAAGGGTAACAATTCTCTCTTTATTGGTTTTGAATCAAGCTATCAAAATGGGGGTAATAATACTATTGCTATTGGTTATCAAGCGGGGAAAATGAATACTTTATCTGACCAATTTATTGTTAAACAGACAAATGTTAATGCTGTTCCTTTGATACAAGGTAATTTTAGTTCAGGAATATTAACATGTTATGGGGGTGCTGGATGTTGGGCTGTGAGTTCAGATAAATCATTGAAAATAAATATTAGCAATTTAAATTATGGATTAAAAGATGTTCTTAATTTAACACCAGTAAGATATAATTGGAAAAATAATAATCTTTCTGATCTTGGTTTTATTGCTCAAGATATGCAAAAAATAATTCCAGAAATAGTTTCTGGAGGAGAGGGAAATATGGCAGTATCATATGGAGCTTTAACTCCTATTTTAACAAAGGCTATGCAGGAACAGCAGGAAATAATAATTAAGCAAAATAATACAATCAATAAAATGTCTAAAAATTTATGCAATCTCGGTGCGACTGAGTGGTGCTAAAAGGGAAATGAAAATGAACAGGAAGTCCATTTTATCAGCAAGAGTTCACTTTGTTCCCTCTTGTTTGTATAAACAAACAACAGAAATTGCTGAAGGGTACTAAATCAAATTAGGAGGTTCATGTCTTAGATAATTATTTTAATTTTTTTGGGAGAGGGTGTTATGAACTAGCATACCTTTTTGGATTAGATAACTTTATTAATTAACTTCCTTAAAAAATACTACTATATAATGACTAGAAAACTGAAAAAAATATTTTTAGCTTTAGGACTTGCAGGTCTACTTGGAGGAGTAACCGAATTACCTGCTCAAACAAATATTAACTTAAAAACAGAACAGACTAGTCAGATTCGACCTAATTTTAACATATCTTTTAATTATCTTCCCATAGCAAAAGATAAAGTAGAAGCAAATTCTATTCTTTCTTATCTTTATAGAGATAGTTTTGACTTTTTCAAATCAGATAACTATCCTTTAATCTCTGCTGAAAAAGAAGAAATTATTTTTGATTTATTTAAACAAATTCAACAAAAAAAGATAGATTATAACTCTCTAATAAATAAAACTAAATTATTTTCAGAAAATGAGAAATTTTACTTCTTGAATACTTTAGGAAGTTATTCCGGTTCCTCTTTTTATGAAGAAGATTTTAATAAAAAGTTTATCTCTCAAGAAGAATTTCTGGATAGATTAGCAATTCATTTTCATATTAATGAAGATGAAAAGATTGTGAATTGTAATCAAATCTCTTACCATCTAGGTAAATTAGCCGAAGATATGGGGTTTGATGTTTCTTCTGTTTCAGGGACATTATCTGAAGGTCATGCATACAATTTATTGAAACTTGAAGGAGGAAGATTAGCCATTATTGACTATGGTAATTTTTTTATTATCCCCACTCAGAATGTAGAAACTGCTCTTTTAGATTATCATAAAAAAAGAGGATTTTTATCATTTCAACATAGTTTCTTTGAGGGGAATAAATTTAGATATTGGTTAATAAATAAAGATGGAAAAAATTTTTTAGACTTCTTGGGATATGATTACTCTTTGAATTCTTTTAAAAATTCTCTTTTTCAAAAAGAACAATTTGTTAATTCTAATCCTAAAATTAATTTAAATTTAACTCAAACAGAAGATATCTCTTCAATGGATTTAAATTTTAAAGGATTTTCTATAACGGGGGGACAAATTAATGGAGGGGCGTATTCTCCTTTTAAAAAAATCAATTTAATTAAAGGAGGATTTAAAGGAGATTTTGTTATTGACCCTTCATCAAATCTTTCTTATTCGGGGAATATCTTGTACGGAGATATTGAAAGTATTCTTGAGCCTCAATATGATTTTCAGAATAATCTTATTGGAGCAGAATGTGATTTAGAATTAAAATTAAAAGATTTCTCGGGATTTGATTTAAACTCTAAATTTGCTTTAGGATATGCCTCTGCACTTACTTTCAAACCAGGTAGTAGTTTATTTTCTAGAGGGCTTTTTGATTTAGGGATTTTTTATAATTTACCTCTTGGAAGAAATATTATCACCCCTTATTCTTCAATTCAATCTGCCTTGTTTTTCAATAACTTAAAAGAATCCCTTTTAACCCCCTCTATTTCAGAAATTCAAGGAGGAATTAGAACAGAAATTCAATTAACAAATAGAATTAAAAATAAACTTGGAGGAGATATTAGCCTTATTATTAATCCCTATGTAGGATGGAAGCCTTGGGAACATGAAATTGGGGGGAATGTAAGAATGGGAAATAATAAAGCAGGATTAGAAGCAACTATGTCTGTAAACTCTCCTACTTATTGGGCTTGTCCTAAGAAATGTGATTTAGCGATCAAAGGAAATGTAACTATTAAAAATATAGAAGGGAATCTTACTTATACCCATAATTCTACTGATTATAGTGGAGAGATAAATACTGAAAATAACTTTTTGTTAGGATTAAGATTTAATTTTTAATAAACATTGATTAAATTTATTAAGAATATTCTACACTATCTCTTATGAGAAAAATAATTTTAATATTTATTTGTATGATTATTCTTTTTGTTTTTTGTTTTTACTGAATAATTAATCATTTACTCTATTTTATTTTATTATTCAAAAAATAAAAATGATTTAATGTTAGGAACTTGCAGTCCTACAGATAATGGTTTCCCTTTATTAGCTGAAACAGAAATAGTTAGTCCCACAGCAGATGAAATTGGATGGAAATAAAACATAAAATAAGAATAATAGAGAACGGAGAAGGCAAGGATAGGATAGGAAATTCATTTTGCCTGCAATAAGAAATTGTGGGGAATGATACTGAACAAAGCAATTACTTTGCAGAACGACGGGTATTTAGGATTAGATATCTATACATATTATAATCTATCATAAAAATGATGCTGAAGACTTTTTCAACAGAGCCAAAAAATTAGGAAAATATATAAAGAGTAAATCTCTATGTTATTAGTATAAAAACTACTAAAAATAGATAATATTACTAAAGATGAATATCAGTAAACTTGAAGATAAAGCGTACAGAATGCTTAAAGCAAATAATTTTATAGTTTTTAAAATAAAAGATTTAGAAATGCTTTTAAAAATAGATAAAATAAAAGCATATAATCTTATCAAAGCCCTAAAAAATAAAAAAATAATAAAAAAAGAAAAAGGTTTTTTTTATTTTAGTGATACAGATGAATTTGTTATTGCTTCTAATGTCCATTTTCCTTCTTATGTTTCTTTTTGGTCAGCATTAAATTATTATGGATTTTCAGATAACACCCCTAAAAAAATATTCTTAGTTACAACTAAATATTCTAAGGAGACAGGTTCCTTTAAGTATATCTGCCTCTCAAAAAAAAGATTCTTTGGATATACTTCTGTTGGGAGCATAGTCATTGCAGAAAAAGAAAAAGCAATAATTGATTCTTTATTATTTCCAAAATATGCTGGAGGAATAAAAGAAATTAAATCTTGCTTGGATTCTGCATTTAATTGTTTAGATAAAAACAAACTTATTGAATATGCTATAAAAATGGGGAATAAAGCAGTAATAAGGAGACTGGGCTTTTTATTGGAAGAAAAAGGATTTAAAAGTCTTTCAAAACTTAAAAAAAATATTGGCAAGGGGTATGAATTGTTAGATCCAACACTCTCAAAAAAGAATAATTTAAATAAAACTTGGCTTTTAGATATAAATATATGATTTCTATTGAAGAACTAAAAGAAGTGAAAGAAAAAAGAAAAACAAATCTTTATTATGAAGAAAAAGAATATATTCATTATATTTTTTTAAATTCTATTTCCAAATATCCAGAAAAATTTGTTTTAAAGGGCGGAACATGCTTAAGAATCTGTTTTGGATTAGAAAGAGCTTCTGAAGATCTTGATTTTAGCATAAATATCTCCTTAGACGAGGCAAAGAGGATAGTCAAACGATGTTTAAAAGATTTTGAATATCTTAATATGAAGTATAAGATTTATTCTGAAAAAGAATTTAAAGGAAATTTAAGAATAGAGATAAGATTTAATGGTCCTATTTATAATGGAGATAAAAATTCTTCAAATACTTTAAAAATAGATCTTAATAAACAAAAATTAAAAAATACAGAAGCAAGAGTTGTACAAAAATTATTTTCTGATGTCCCTTTATTTACTATAAATGTCCTCTCAGAAAAAGAGATTTTAGCAGAAAAAATAAGGGCATTAATCAATCGTTCTGAACCGAAAGATTTTTATGATTTGTGGATTCTTTTTAACAAAGATGTTGAAATAAATAAATCTCTTATCTTAGAAAAGTTAAAAGAAGAAAAAAGCAGATTTTCTAATCTTAAATATCCCTCAAAACAAGAATATGAAACTTCGTTAAAAAACTTAGTTAATTTTCTCCCTTCTTATGAACAAGTTTTAAAAGAAGTTTCAGACAAATTAAGCAGTATTTTAAAAAATTAGATTACAAAGTAAGATTACGAAATAAGAATACTTTGTTTGACATTTGGTTTATTGCTTAAAATAAAGCAAGAATGGTGCTAAATAGGTTTCTTTGAAAAAGAAACTATAATGGTAGAAAATGGGGAAGGGGCTTCTTTGAGGAAAAAAGAAACTATAATGAGAATTAAAAGAAAGAAAAAACAATTACTTTGAAGAGAGGGGGAATGTTTTAATTAACTTCTAATACAAATATTTATAAACTAATTTGTAATACATTTAAGATGATAATTAAAGATATAATTGAAATGCAGAAGAGAGAGATTGATGTGATTTTGAAAGAAATTTATATAGAACGGGCAGAACCTAAGATAGACTTAACTAACTCGCTGATTAAAGTGATTATAGGTCCGAGAAGAGCAGGGAAATCCCGTTTTAGCATATATAATTTGAATAAAGGTAACAAGTTTGGATATGTTAATTTTGACGATGAAGGACTAACTAAAATAGAAGATTATGACGATTTAATTTCGGCAGTTAATTCTGTATATGATAACCCTAAAATTTTATTCTTTGATGAGATACAAAATCTGCCCCGATGGGAACTTTTTGTCAATCGTCTTCAAAGGCAAGGGTATTTTTTAGTTTTAACTGGGAGTAATTCTCATCTTTTAAGCAAAGAACTATCCACGCATTTAACAGGAAGGCATCTTCAAATAATAGTCTTCCCTTTTTCATTTAGAGAATATCTTAATTTTGAAAATAAAAATTTAACTACTTCAGAAATTAAAGGAAAATTGAGTGACTACCTTATCTCTGGGGGGTATCCTGAACCCCTGATTAAAAAAATAAACTACAAAGAATATCTCGGGACGCTTTTAAATTCTATTTTATTCAAAGACATAGTTAAAAGGTATAAAGTGAGATTTTCCCAAGCTATAAGTGATTTATCCGAACAATTATTATCAAATATTGCTAATGAATACTCTTACAATTCTCTAAGCAAGATTTCTAAAATAAAAAGCACATATACTGTTGAAAAATACCTTAAATATCTTGAAGAATCTTTCATATTTTTTAGTGTAAAAAGATTTTCCTATAAAGTTAAAGAACAAATTTCTTCAATTAAAAAAATATATTGCATAGATAATGGATTTATTCATGCAAAAGCGTTTAATTCAAGCCCAAACTTTGGAAAATTATATGAGAACCTTGTAGCTATAGAATTAAAAAAACAAGAGTTAAACGGCAAAATTAACTTTTATTATTGGAAAAATCAACAACAAGAAGAAGTGGACTTTGTTGTTAAGAAAGGAATTAAAATAGAGCAACTTATACAAGTTTGTTATGATTTAGATAACATTGAAACTAAGAATAGGGAAACTAGAACTTTATTAAAAGCAGGAAATGAATTAAAATGCAAGAATCTTCTTGTTATAAACTTGGATAAAGAGGGTGAAGAAGAAATAGAATGGTTTAATATGAAAGCAAAAATCAAATTTATCCCTCTTTGGAAATGGCTTTTGGAAAAATAATAATCTTTCAGATATAGGATTTATTGCTCAAGATATGCAAAAAATAATTCCTGAAATAGTTTCAGAAGGAGAGGGAAATATGGCAGTATCATATGGAGCTTTAACTCCTATTTTAACAAAGGCTATGCAGGAACAGCAGGAAATAATAATTAAGCAAAATAATACAATCAATAAAATGTCTAACAGTTTATGCAATCTTGGGGGCAGAAGAATGGTGCTGAAAAAAGGAAGATTTATATAATTTGTAATTCTTTGACTAATTATGGATTTTACTGTATTAATAGAGCAAGATGAAGATGGAGTTTACATTGCAAAAGTTCCTGAAATTGAAGGGTGCTATACTCAAGGAAAAAACATAGAAGAAGTTATAAAAAGAATTAAAGAAGCTATTGAAGTTTGTCTTGAAGGGGATAAAGAACAAATAACTCCTTTGAAGTTTATAGGGATTCAAAAGGTTCAAGTTGGAAAATCAGTTTTGATTTAAAATGGCTGAACTTATCCAAGTTTCTGGGAAAGAGTTTTGCAAAATATTAGAGAAATTAGGTTTTGAGAAAGTTTATGGCAAAGGAAGTCATATAAGGTTTAAGCATTTTGACGGAAGAAGAACAGTTGTTCCTGTTCACGGAAATGAAAAACTAGGAAAAGGACTAATTTTAGAGATATTAAAACAGATAAAATTAAGCAAGGAAGAATTTGAAAAATTATTTTAATCATTTCTTTGTAACAAATGAAAAAATCTTTATGTAATCTTGGAGCTAAGGAGTTATTTTGCCAGCAACAAAATTGCTGGAAGAATGGTGCTGAAAAGATTTATAAATAAGAAATATCTTATAAGTAAGATTAAACTTATTGGAGATAAAGATAAAATATGGAAGATATAATTGAGATGGCAACTGTTAGTTCAAGAGGACAGATTTGCATACCTAACAAGATTAGGGAAAAAATGTTTTTAAAAGATGGGAGCAAGATAATTTTTGCTTTGACCGGAGATTCTTTGTTAATGAAAAAAGTTTCAATGGAAACTTTTGAGGAAATAACTGCTCCCTTAAAAGAAGCTAAAAAGAAAATAAGAGAAGATAAGGTTGTTGATTTAATCCATAAGATTAGGAAAGAAAAAAGAGAATAAAAATGAATTTTGTTTTGGATACAAATGTTCTTGTTTCTGGAACTTTTTGGAAAGGAGATTCCGCAAAAATAATTAAATGTATAGATAATAAAAAAATTGAATTAGTTTTATCTGAAGAGTTAATTGAAGAATACAACGAGATTATAAAACGAGATGAAATTTTAGATAAAATACAAAATAAAAACTTGATTTTAGATAAATCAGTTCAAAGAATAATCCAAGATTCTATAATAGTTGAACCAAAGAAAAAATTTTATATTGTTAAAGAGGATTCTGATGATAATAAAATAATTGAATGTGCATTTGAGGGGAAAATTGATTATATTATCAGTCAAGATAATCATCTTTTAAAATTGAAAGAATTTAACGATATAAAAATAATCACCCCCAAAAGAATTTATAAGAATTAATCAGGATTTATTTAATGATTAAGAATAACTCAATTGGAAAAAGAAAATAATAAAATGTCTAAAAGTTTATGCAATCTGGGGGCAGAAGAATGGGGTTCTTTGAAAATGGGTTTTTCTTTTAGAAAAAGAAAAGTTACACTATAAAAGAAAACTAGGAAGAGAAAGAACCTACACTGGTAGAAACAGGAAGAGGAGAGGGCTTCTCTGAGGAACAAACAAAAGAAAAATAGGATTTGTTAAATTATCTTTTGTGCAATGTAGTTGCACAAAATATGTCATTTTTGTGCAATGGCGATGAAAAGATTTAAAAATAACGAATTTGTTATATTAAGATGTTATCGGAAGACGAGATAAAAGAAATATTGGTAATGCAGAGAGAAACTATTTTAAAAAAGAAATATGGCATAGAAAGAACCGTATTAAAAGAAGTGGAATCTAAGCTTAAACTACCTCATGTAATTGTTTTAACTGGATTGAGAAGAAGTGGCAAATCTACTTTATTAAGGCAATTAATCAAAAAAAATTATAATGATGAAGATTTTTATTACATAAATTTTGAAGACGAACGACTTTTTGATTTTCCCGCAGGAGATTTTAACAAATTATATGAAGCGTTAATTAGCTTGTATGGAAAGAAAAAAACTTTTTTTATAGATGAAATTCAAAATGTAGCTAATTTTGAAACTTTTGTAAGAAGATTTTACGAAGAAGGCTTTAAATTTTTTATAACTGGTTCAAGTGCAGCCCTTTTAAGCAAAGAACTCGGAACAAAACTTACTGGGAGGCATTTAGACATAATTGTAAGGCCATTTTCTTTTTTGGAATTTTTAGAGCTTAAAGAAGTAAAAATTGACAAAGAGTCTTTGTATAAAACAGAATTTAAGATAAGGATAAAAAAGTATTTTGAAAATTATCTTATGCAAGGGGGAATGCCTGAGTATTTAATTTATCATGATTCAGAGCTTTTATCAAGGGTTTATGAAGATACTGTTATTAAAGATATTGCAGTGAGGCATAAAGTAGAAAATGTTGTTGTTTTAAGGCAATTATACCTTTATTTAATCTCAAATTCGGCTAATAAATTCAGCTTTAATTCTATCAAACAGTTTACTAATATTAACAGTGTGAATACTATTAAAAAATTTATAAGTTACCTTGAAGAAACTTATTTTGCTAAAACGATTGGCAAATTTGATTATTCCTTTAAAAAACAAATAACAAGCAATAAAAAATTTTATATTTTGGATAATGGCTTTATTGAAATTCTTTCCAAAAAATTATCGGAAGATAAAGGATGTCTTCTTGAAAATCTTGTTTTTATTAATTTAGAGAGAGATAAAGAAGTCTTTTATTATTCAGACAAAAAAGAATGTGATTTTGTTGTTGTTGAGAACAGAAATGTAACACAGGTTATTCAAGTTTGCTATGACTTGCACGATAACAATAGAGAAAGGGAAATTTCTGGGCTTCTTGAAGCAATGGAACATTTTAAACTAAAGGAAGGATTAATTTTAACAAATAATCAAGAAGAAGAAATAAAATTAGAAAATAAAAAAATAATGGTAAAACCCGTTTGGAAATGGCTTTTGGAAAAAGGGATTTAATTGCATTAAAATGCAAATAAGTATAAACTAATGTGCAATATGATTAGAAAATCAAGCAATGAAGAAATCCCTTTGCACTTTTGGAGTTAAGGAATGGTGCTAAATGGGGTTCTTTGAAAATGGGTTTTTCTTTTAGAAAAAGAAAAGCTACACTATAAAAGAAAACTAAGATACAAAATTAGAGAAAACAGAACGGGAAATGGGGTTCTTTGAAAATGGGTTTTTCTTTTAGAAAAAGAAAAGCTACACTATAAAAGAAAACTAGGAAGAGAAAGAACCTACACTGGTAGAAACAGGAAGAGGAGAGGGCTTCTCTGAGGAACAAACAAAAGAAAAATAGGATTTGTTAACTAAAAAGAAATCTCCATCCCTTTAGGATGGAGTCTCCCCTAACAAGATTTTTATTTCTAAGATGATTATAAAAAAGAGGTTAGATACTAACCTCTTGAAAGCCACAATTAGTGGGAAC
>Ga0172379_10006789_pt1 | contig 15142 bp, 11 predicted proteins | sample GrowelOW334metaG_FD_119756 | JGI IMG/M metagenome (GOLD analysis project Ga0172379, IMG submission 119756) | Groundwater microbial communities from an aquifer near a municipal landfill in Southern Ontario, Canada - Groundwater well OW334 metaG | ecosystem: Environmental > Aquatic > Deep...
AGCACATTCCCGTCATTTTCCTTACCGCCAAGAACGAACCCGATGATATCGTGCGGGGTTTCGAGGCCGGAGCGGTGGATTATCTGACCAAGCCCGTAAACAGCATCGAATTGATCGGCCGCCTGCGGAACCACCTGGAACGTCGCCGCTACGAGCGCATCCTTTCGGAAGAGAAGGAGCGTTTCCGCATATTGACAGAGAGCGTAGGCGAGGCGTTCATCCTTCTGGACGAATCCCTGTCGAGTATCATCTATACGAACCCGGCCTTCGAACGCATTTTCGGCACACCACTTCCTGTTTTGCCTGCCCCCTTCTCGTCGGCGGTCTCCCTGGTGCATCCCCAGGACCATGCAAGGTTCATGGAGGTAATCGGCAACAGCATCGCCACAAGAACGGGCTTCAACAGTGAATTCCGGATCCGCAGGCCCGACGGGACCATACGATGGGTATGGGCCCGGGCCAATATGGCGGTAACGGGTTCTGACAAGAACGCGGTTTGCGTGGTCGAAGACATCACGGACCGTAAGATAGCAGAAATACAACTGTTGGAGGCGCTGGAAAACGAGAAGGAACTGGCAGGCACCATCCAGCGAAGCCTTTTGATGAACGAGGACATTGTGGAGGTGCCAGGGATCGAATCGACCCTCGTTTCAATCCCCTCCACCAAGATCGACGGTGATTTTCTGGATATGTACTCGTTCGGCCAGGTACTGGATGTGGTGGTGGGCGATGTCATGGGCAAGGGCATCCATGCGGCGCTTATTGGGGCAGGCGCAAAGAACCGTTTTCTCCGGGCCCATGCAAAACTGGGGGCCAGCTGCGCCGATGAGGGCCTGCCATCCCCCGCGCAGATTGTGGGAGAGGTTGACAAGGGCATGGCGAAACGCCTGATAAGCCTGGACTCCTTCTTTACGGTCCAGTACATGCGCTTCGCCAAGGAAGAATCCTATTTCGAGTACGTCGACTGCGGCCACACGCCCATCATCATGTGGGACGGAGAGGCCTGCTGGGCGTATAAAGGGACCAATCCACCCATCGGCTTCATCGAAAACCAGAATTTTTCCGCCTGCCGCATTCCCCTCAGACCCGGCAATCTCGTCGTTGTGTATTCCGATGGCGCCACCGAGGCCGGAACCCAGGAATCCGGGCAATTCGGGGAAGAACGCCTGTTCGCCGCCATACGCGACAGCGTGCATCTGGACACCAACGCCCTGATAGCCCGGATACTTCGCGAAATAGAGGCCTTTTCGGACGGGAAACCTTCCTTTGACGACCTGACCCTTGCGGCATTCCGGGTAAAAGAGGATGCATTGCCGCTTCCGTCAAGGTATCGTTTTGAGAGGGAGTATCCCGCCGACCTGGACGTGCTCGAGGAAATCCGGAACCAAGTACGATACCTGCTGGAACAATTCAGCAACTCGGAGATGGCTGAGGAAGAGCGGCATCTTTCGGTACTCGCCGCGAGCGAGGCTGCCACAAACGCCATCGTTCATGGCCTGGGGAAGAATGGGGCAAAAACCCTCACTTTGCGCCTGGAAAGTTTCAAAAACTGGTTTTACATGGCCTTCCGATACCGGGGTACCGACTTCGACTGGGCCAGGGAGAGGACTCCTTCGGTGCTTTCCATGGACGAACAGGGCTACGGTTTGTACATTGTGAAGAATGCCATGAACAGCATCGTGCATACCCGCAGCGACAACGGACTCATCGAGACTATCCTTTCCGGAGAATTAAGGCGATAAGCGGGACCCGGCCATACGGGAAAAGGGGTGCAAGTGGTTTCAGGCAAGAGCCTTCAGGCCAAATTCCTCAGGATCATCGTTGTCGCCTACCTTGCGGTGAGCGTAGTGACTCTTTTCGTCTTTTTTGGTTCCCTGGATGGAATCGCCCGGCGCTTGGGAACTGACTTCGCGGTCCAGTACGTGCTGAAGGAAAAGGCAGTGATATCCGCGCCCATCAACAGGGAAATAGCCCTGGCCAGAAAGTTGGCGGATACGCCGCTCATCAAAAAGTGGACCCTGGCAGAAAACGACGCGGTACTCCGTGACGATGCCCTTACGGAGCTCGGGAGCTTCAAAAACCATTTCCAGGACGGCAGCTGGTTTTTCGTGGTCCACGGTTCGGGGCACTATTATTTTAACGACCAGGCCGGAACATACACGGGCAAGGAACTAAGGTACACGCTGAAATCATCCGACCCGGCCGATGCCTGGTATTTTTCTACGGTTACCAAGGTACGGGATTTTGCGCTCAACGTCAATTACGACAAGGATATACAACAGACCAAGCTCTGGATAAACGTGCTGGTTCGGGAGGGGAATGCCGTACTCGGATTGGCCGGCACCGGGCTTACCCTCGATGCCTTCATCCGTGATTTCATAGCCGGCAAACCGGCGGGCATAGTACCCCTGCTGCTGGATGCCCAAGGCGCAATCCAGGCTCATCCGGATCCGCTCCGCATAGACCAGAGCAGTATCTCAAAGAAACCCGAAGACCGGAGCACCCTCTTAAAACTCCTTCGGGACAAAAAAGACCGTACGGCCCTGGAAGATGCATTGGCAAGACTCGCCCGGGGTGAGACCCAGGTAGAGGCCATCTGGGTACGTACCGCAGAAGGCGAGCGTATCTGCTCGCTGGTCCGCATCCCGGAAATTGATTGGTACGCGGCGGTGATTTTCGAGCACGACCGGATAATCGGGCTTTCCCGTTTTCTGCCGATGCTGGCCACTTCAGCCTTGTCCCTGCTCCTGCTTAGCGCGTTGCTTCTGATTGCCCTCCGTAGGGTCATCCTCAAACCTATAGGAGAACTCACCCAATCCACCCAGGACTTTTCCGAAGGTAAGCCCACGGCCTCGCTCCCCATCAGGTCCGGCGACGAACTTGGCGTGCTGACAGAGGCCTTCAACTCCATGACATCCACGATACGGAGCTATACCGAGTCGCTGGAAGCCACCGTGCGCAAACGGACCAGGGATTTGCGGACCCTCCTGGACAACACCGGGGAGGGCATCCTTTCCTTTGGCACGGATTTTCTGGTGGACAGCGACTACAGCCGCGAGTGTGCCGGGCTTTTGGGTACCGAACCGGCGGGGCAACCCATCGACCGTCTTCTGCACCCCACGGACGAAGCCGCCTCAGCCTTATTCAAACGCGCCTTGGAAAAGGCCTTTCTCACCGGGGATGCCTATAAGCAGGACCTGTTCCTGTCCCTGATTCCCTCCGAGCTCACACTGGGCGACAAGCACCTTTCCTTGCGGTTCAAATACTTGGGGAAGGGACGGATGATGGCCATCCTGAACGACATTTCGCGCAAAAAGGAATTGGAGGCGAAAGTTACCCGGGAACAGAAGAAGGTGTCCTTCATCGTCAGTGCCCTGACAAACCGCCATCTATTCCTGGAGGTTGCGGAAGCCTTCTCCCGGTTCATCCAAAATGAAGCCCCCGGCCTGCTGGAAGCCCCGGATCTCCGCGCTTCGATCCTGGAATTGTACCGGCAACTGCACACTTTCAAGGGACTTTTCCTGCAGCTGGACCTGGCAGCGACTCCCGCCGCGCTTCACCGTTGCGAGGAAACACTGGCTGCCCTGCGTGCCGAAGCGGAGGCTCTGTCTCCTGAATACGGGTCTTTACGCGTACATCTGGTGCAGGCTGTCGATCTTGGAGGTTTGAGTGCGGCTTTCGGGGCAGACGAGGACATACTAAGGAGTTATCTGGGTGCGACCTTCCTTGCCCGGGAAGAACACTGGACCATCGCGCCCGCAGACCTCGAAACCCTGGAGCGCCTGGCGGAAAAGCTCGACACCTCGCCTTTGACCATCCGTGATTTGGAGCTTGACAGCGAACTCATGGTAATAAGACGGCTCCGCACGGTCCCCATTTTTGATCTGTTGGCATCCTTTCCGACCCATACTATGGAACTGGCGGAGTTGCGGGGCAAGCGCATAAAGCCTTTCTCCATCCAGGGAGAAAACGTTCGGGTGCGGCGTGACCGCTACGAGGGTTTCGCCCTGAGCCTGGTACACCTGTTCCGCAATGCCGTGGTCCACGGAATCGAGACGCCGGAGCTCCGCCTGCAAAAAGGGAAACCGGAAGAGGGGACGGTGAGTTTCAGTACGGGCTATGCCGACGGCGTCCTGAGCTTCAGCATGAGCGATGACGGAGCCGGGATAGATATGGATGCGGTATGGAAAATAGCCATAGCGCGAGGCTTGAATTCTTCCACGAATGCGGGGAAACTGGGAGCCGACGATTTGGCGGCGATACTGTTCAGGATTGGGCTGAGTACCAAGGAAAGCGCGGACCTGTACGGTGGCCGGGGTATCGGGCTGAGCGCCGTCGGCGCCGAGACAGACCGCCTGGGCGGCAAGATACAGGTAAGGACCAGAGCCGGTTTGGGGACTGAAGTCCTCATCCACATACCAGACGCGGAGGTGTTTTCATGATTCCAAGTTCGGAACCGAAAAAACCCCACCTGGTCGTCAGTCCCGATGAGAGGGAACGTTTCCTCCGTGATCTGGTCGACCGCTCCTCACTTTTTTTGGAGAGGGAAGTGTCGGTGCCCGTGAAGGGAGTAATCCTGAATCCCCACACCATAGACAAGCTGGATCTGGAAAGCATAACGTCCATCCTGACCGTGGAAGACCTCAACAAGATGATCGTGGCCTTTTCCTTCCAAAGGCCTCTCTTGGATACCATCTTCCGCGTCTACTCCGAAGGCCTGCGCATAGACCCCACCGAATATACCGCCCTGCTGGAAGAAACCGCCGGGGATATGATAAACATCGTGGTGGGCAACGCACTGTCGGGTTTCCAAAAACCGGGTTACGCCTTCGCACTCTCTACACCCATCATCATAAATGAGGCCAAGAGCATACTAAGGTACAAGAAATCGGAACTCGTCACCGCCCGCATCTCCACGGACAGCGGGACCATGATCGTGCTCTGCATTACCCCGGGGGCCTACTACGACACCCGACTGAATATCGAGGAACCGGAATGAAGGCGTGCAGGATACTTGTGGTTGATGATTCGCTCATCACCGTGCGCAAGATAAGCCAGGCTCTGCAGGATTTGGGGCACGAGATCGCGGGAACAGCCTTGAGTGGCGAGGAAGCGCTGTCGAAATACCGGGAAATATCGCCCGATCTGGTTACCATGGACATCACCCTGCCGGGCATGAACGGTATCGAGACGGTGAGGGGCATCATGGAAACCGACCCTACTGCCCTGATCATCATGATAACCTCCCACGGACAGGAACAGATGGTGATCGATTCAATCGATGCCGGTGCCAAGGGTTATGTCATGAAACCCGTGAAGGCGGAGATCCTGAAAGAAACCATAGATAAGGTGCTGGCCAATTATTCCGTCAACTCCGGATCCGATTCCGGACGGGGAGGCGACCGTGATTGAGGGCGACCTTTTCAAATCACTTTTCGACGTGATCCCCTTCGATATCTACGTAGTGGACATTTCCAACTACGAGATCATCTACATGAACCGGAAAATGATCGAGGAACGGGGCAATTTCATCGGCGGGCGTTGTTACGAACGCATTTACGGCGAGGAGGCTCCCTGCCGTTTCTGCAAGATATCCCAGGTTGTCGACGTGGAGACGAAAAGAAGCCTGGATAAGACGGTGATCTTCGACCTCTTCAATCCGGTGAATGATCGCTGGTACCAGATACAGGAAAAAGCCATGACCTGGCCCGATGGCCGCATCACCAAATATTCCATCGCGGTAGACATCTCGGAGCTCAAGGAAACCCAGAATCGCCTGGCCGAGGCCCACGCCGAACTGGCGCTCAAGAACAAGACCCTGCTCAAGCTGTCCAACACCGATTCCCTGACGGGTCTCTACAACCGCATGCGCATCGAGGAATTTCTGGAAACAGCCATCTATTCAGCCCGGCGGTACAGCCGCCCGTTCTCGGTCATCATGCTGGATATAGACCATTTCAAGGAGGTCAACGATACCCATGGACACCTGGTAGGCGATGAGGTGCTGATACGCCTTGCAGAAATCCTGCGCTCCCACGTAAGGAAGTCCGATTATGCCGGGCGCTGGGGAGGCGAGGAATTTCTCATCGTCACCGAGGATACGGACAAGGAAAGTTGTGCCCTCCTGGCGGAAAAACTGAGGGAAACCATAGATGCCACCGATTTCGGAAGCGCGAAACATGTTACGATCAGCGCGGGAGTGGCGGGTTTTGAGACCGGGGACGATAGGGTCCGGATGATACGTCGGGTAGACGAAGCCCTATACAGGGCAAAAGCCAACGGCCGCAACCGGGTTGAACTCTAGGCATGCACCGATGAACACCTTATTTGCCGCCTTCTCCGAAGCGCACAATTCGCTGAAAATACTGGTCGTATTTGTCCTGCTGGTGTTCGCCGTCTCCAAGGGAGCGCACTTGGGTCTTGTGGCCTTCCTGGCAGCCATCGTCATGGCCTTCTGGAGTTCTGCCGGTCCGTTGCAGGCTTTCCTGGTTCCGGTGACAGCCAGCCTGTCGCTGGATTCCATCCTTCTGGCCTTCGTGTTGGTGCTCATCCTGGGGCTGAGCGCGCTCATGAAGAATACAGGTAATATGGAGCGGGCAGCCCGGGCCTATTCCTCGTTGGCCAGCTCACCAAGACTGGCCCTCTCCACCCTGCCGGCCATCATAGGCGCCCTGCCCATGCCCGGCGGTGCGGGTTTTTCCGCCCCCCTCATAGCCGCCCTGGACACGGGAGAACAACTCACACCTGCGGAGCGCTCCGCCGCCAATTACTGGTTCCGCCACATGATAGAGTTGATCTGGCCCCTGTACCCCTCGTTCATGCTCATTTTAAGCCTGTCGGGCATGACGATGGTTACAGTCATCGTCATGAACCTGTACTCCCCGGTGGTTATGATCCTGCTGGGCTATTTCTTCCTCCTGCGGAAACCCTTGCGCCGTTCGGCAAAGGACACCAGCGCCGGACAAGCCAGCTCGGCCACGCAAAAAGCCCAGGCCCTCAAGGACTTTCTGAAAGCCTTTGCCCCCATATTGATAGCGATAATCGGCTCCCTGTTGCTGACTCCCGTGGTTGCGGCCTTGCTACGGGTATCAGCCCCGATGTGGCCCCAAGTGCCCCTGGCGGACCTGGGTCACTACCTGCCCGTCATCCTGGGGATCTCCGGCGGTACCGCCTTCGTACTTTTGAGTCCCCCATCCTCGGCAGCGGCTTCGGCGCCGGCTTCGGCTTCGTTGCCGGCAACCGGTGCGGAAAAAAACCTTTCAGGTTTGATGCGACGGGCGTATCTCACATCTTCGGTGTACAAGACAGCGCTCATGGTGCTGGGTATCAAGGCCTTCGCGGGAACCCTGCAGCATTTTGGCGTCGCCGCCTCCATCGCCAAGGAATTGGCGGCCATCGGAGTCGGGTCATCGGTGCTCATCGTCGTGCTGCCGCTCCTGGCAGGGTTGGTAACCGGGGTCGGGTTCGGTTACGTGGGGGTATCCTTCCCCATAATCCTCGCCCTGGTACCGGCGGGAGATGCAACGGCTTTGGCCGCCACTGTCGCACTGGCAAGCGCAGCCGGTTTCGCGGGCATGATGCTTTCGCCCCTGCACGTCTGCGCGGCGGTGAGTTCCGGCTATTTTACCGTGCCCATGTCGGATACGCTTAAACGGATCGCGCCTCCGGCGCTAATTTTCCTGGCCATCGCCATAGTTTATTCGTCGCTCCTCAGACTTTTCCTATAAGGATCTATCGGTCGGCGTGCCATATTCGGCATCCAGGTATTCGTGGGCCTTTTCCTCACCCCTAAGTACGCGAAGGGCACCGAGGGCCAGGGACTCAAGTTCGTTCTCTCCGGGATAGATCCTGACAGGGGCGATGAATTCCACACGCCTGCGCACCCAGCCGGTAAAAAGTGCTGAATAGGCGATGCCTCCGGTCAGGATGATCGCGTCCACCTTCCCTTCCAGAACCGTCGCGAGTGCGCCCAGTCCCTTGGACACCTGGTAGGCCATGGCTTCGTACACCAAAGCGGCGCGGACATCACCGGTCACGGCGCGCCGCTCAACTTCCTGCGCGTCGCTGGTGCCCAAGTAGGAATACAGGCCACCCTTCCCCCGGAACATGGCGCGTACGCTTGCCTCGTCGCGGGAATAACACAGGCGGATGACATCCTTGATGGGGACCGCGCCCGCACGTTCGGGGGAAAAGGTTCCCTCGTCGTCGGAGACCAGGTCCACGAGCCTTCCCTTGCGATGGGCGCTCAGCGTGATGCCGCCGCCCAGGTGGGCCACGATGAAATTGCAGTCCCGGTAGTTTTTGCCCAGGTCCAAGGCGCAACGGATGGCGGTGGCACGCATGTTCAGGGCGTGGGAGAGGCTGCGCCTTTCCACCTCGGCGCTGCCGGAGATGCGGGCCATATCGTCCAGCTCGTCCACCGCGACGGAATCGTAGATATAGGCCGGTATGCCCAGGGGCTCCGCGATGGAAAGCGCGATGGGGGCTGCCAGGTTCGCGGCGTGTTCGACTGCGGGTGCCCCTGCCAGGCGCGCGGTCATGGCCCCATTGACGATGTACGCCCCGGACAGGACCGGAGGCAGGAATCCGCCCCTTCCCACCACGGCCGAAAGGGTCGATACCCTGATCCTGGCGGTGGCCAGCGTTTCCAGAACCGTGTTCCTACGGAGTCCGTACTGGTCGGCGATGCGGGCGAACGCGTCCAGCTCTTCCCGCCGGTGCTCCACCGACTTTCGGAGGAGTTCACCGTCATCCTGGTATACAGCTATCTTGGTGGATGTAGATCCTGGGTTGATGGCGAGTACGCGCACCCTGGGCCTCCCTGCAATCATTCAAATTACACACATGGTAACTTAAAGGGACAGGGGACGCAACGGGAGGGGCATCTCAGGCTCTCAGGAGAAAAAAGCCCTCAGGGGATCATACCTGGCCTTGGAATAACCAAGATGGCTGTGTAGGCGCCAGCCTTCCGCGTAAGTGAACTTCCCGGAAAGGGTACCTACCTGTCGTGCAGTCCTTTCCATGGTAGCGACGTATTCGTCCATACCCTGGCTGGAGTCCAGCCAGTGACGCTGGCTTTCATGCAGTGACAGCATGTGGGCCTTCTTTTCCATAACACTGGTAATATCGACGCAAAAGTCCGGGACTATTGGGGTACACATCATGTCGCACAGGCCCGCAGGCATGGCGTGGTATAAGGCCACATCCATCTGGATGGCCGCCACCGGTGGAATGCTCAGGTAATTGGAGGCTCCCTTGGAAAATGCCGCAGTCACTCCAATCCGTGCGGAATTCATGTGGTCTTCCATATAGTCCTCGAGTGAATGGAGGAAAACCATGTCCGGCTTCACGCTCCGTATCACCGCGGCGATCTTCCTTATCAGATCATCCTGGTAGAAAATCTCGAAATCGTTGGTCAGGCTTTCATGGTAGATGGCGCCCATGTATGCGGCGGCGGCCATTGCCTCCAAACGCCTTTTTCGGATTATTACCTCGGTTGTGTACTGGGTCGTTCCACAGCTTCCGTTGGCAATGGTCATATAATGGACTTCGAAGCCCGCGTCTTTCAGGCGGAACAAAGTACCCGCCATAACGAATTCAATATCGTCCGGGTGTGCCACCAACGCCAATACAGTCTTGCTCATGATTATACTCCTAATGCATTTCTGTTTCGCAGGTTCCTATTCCAGGAGTGTAGAAATTGAACTGAACATCAGGATGATCCGAGAGTAGCGACATGGGCACGGAGGAATCCGCCAATTTCTTCGAGATCATGAATGCCGTGAGGCGCAAGCCAAAAGGATTGTCGTGCTTGCCGGCGTGCCAGATGGAGACCTTTTTCGATTTCCAGGTTTCTACCGGACCCACGCTGAGCGCTTGGGAGGGGATGCCTGTCACGACCCCGCCTCCGGAAGTCCGCGCGTTCTGGATGATGGTCATGGGATGCAGGTTCACGATCCGTGCGGATTGCTTACGGTATTCCTGGGACGTTGGAGGATTGTCCGCATACGCGCCGGTGCGGGCGGGCGGATCATTGAACGCCCAATGCTTGACTTCTCCCTGACCGCCCTGCATGACGAGACAATTATATGTATCATAGGAAGCGGTATATTCCTTAAGGTTTTTTGCGGTAAGGAAGTGCAGGTTGGAATCCGGCATCCGAAGTTCCTTCCGTATCCTTGAAAAGCAAAGATCCATGTCTGCCTTGGCGAATGAAAGGGGATTGGAGCTGGACATTTCCTTGCCGTCCACGTACCACTCGTCCATTCCCCAGAAGTGGCCTTCCCGAACATCCAAATCCAGATCGTTGACGATTTGCGCCACCAGGGGTAATTGCTCGGTAGGACCTATGGGTCCGCAGATTCCGCAGGGTTCGCTGGCGGTGGATTTTTGCCAGCAACGCACGTATTCCAGTGCTTCCGCAACATAGAAGGATTCCAGGGTATCGTAAAAATTGATGGTGAACCCGGGACGCTTGAGCTGGGCGAGGTCCTTCACGGTCAATGCGGCCGCAGCATTCAGGATAGCCGGATCCAGGGTCGTATAATCCCACCAGCCTTCTGCGACTTTACTGATATTTCTCATTCGGAATCCTCCATGACTAACTTAATGTTAGCCATGTTCCATTCTCTTGTCTTTAATTGGAATTGTCAAGAAGAATCGCCATCATGACACAAGCAGGGTGGACGGTATGGCATAAGCCTGTGTGTGCCGTATCCCCCTACAGACGGTATGGATACGCATGGACCACCAAGGAATCCAGGGCAAATTGGACAGCCCCTATGAGACCTGCGTCAGCACCCAAATCCCCAAGCCTGATGGCGGCCGGGGCAAATGGGTAGATGCGGCGCACCTCTTCGATCAGAGGATTCAGGATGAGTGCATCCGCTCCCGGCAAACCACATGCGGCTCCACCGATTATGACAGTATCGGGGTTGAGTAATAACATGATATTCACAATTGATACGGTGAGATGCCTGACCGCGTCTCCGATAATGCCAAGGGCAGTCCCATCGCCGGATGTAGCCAAACGGAACAAATCCGGAAGTGCCTGATTAAAATGGACAGGGTCGCCACGAAAGTGGCTGCCACTTCGATGCATGGATAAGAGGGAAGCCTTGCTCTCGAGGTATCCGACCTTCTTGCCATCGTACCCCAAACCATCGGGCCCGGTCAGGAAATAGCCAATTTCACCTGCCGCGCCCTGAGCTCCGTGGTAGAGATCCCCTTCAAGGATAATGCCCGCCCCGATGCCGTTACCCAGCTCGATAAAAACAAGGTTCCGCATTCCGCGTCCTGCGCCCCGTTTCCATTCAGCTATGGCAGAAAGATTCGAAGTGTTCTCGATAAATACCGGGAATTCGTAGTGCCCGCTTATTTTGGCGTAGAAGTCGGATCTGAGTAATCTTTCGTAGAGGTTCGCGTAGAGTATGGTTCCTGTCTGTGGGTTGACTACAGCAGGGACTCCCACCCCCAAGGCGAGTATGCGGGCATCCTTGTCCGGGAATTCATTCAGGAAATTGCTCCATCCCGCATCGACCGACTCTATGAGATGGTCCAGGTAATCGACTGAATTGACCATGGGTTGAGCGGAGAAAGTTGCATGCAGGGTGCCTGAAAAATCGCTTATCGCGAAGCGGACAGGATCGGACAACAGATCCGCGCCAATGATATACCCACGTCCGGCGTTCACCGATACCTGCGCGGCTTTCCTCCCATTCTCGACTTGCACCCGTTCCGACTCCGTAACATACGCATCGTTGAGCAGTCTCCCTATAGCCCTGGCTACAGCGGGAGCGCTGATTCCCAGGTCCCGGGCTATCCGTGCCCGGTAGGAGACTCCGTGATCCCGTAGGTAATTGAAGATGATGGAGATATTTATCCGGTTCTGCAGAACTGAATTGGCGGTATCCGAGACCCTCAGGCTGCGTTGCGGTGGGGTGTGGGATCTTTTCACGCTGCCTTCCTGCCTCGGTGAAGGTGGAAGCCGCCGCTACTGCGCAGCGTATCCATCATCGCGACTATGATGATGATGCAGCCGATGATCGTGGTCTGATAATAGGCGGAGATGCCGAGTATCAGGAGTCCGTTTCGGATGACACCCATTATGAGTGTGCCGAGCATGATGCCGATGGCACTGCCCTTGCCACCCTTCAGACTTACACCTCCAAGTATGACGGCTGTGATGACATCCAACTCATAGCCCAGGCCGGCAGTGGAGGATGCCATGCCCATCTTGGCCGTGCTGAGTATGCCCGCGACCGCCGCAAGGGCGCCGCAAAGTATGTACGCGATGTACTTCGTGCGTGTGGTGCGTATGCCCGAATAGAAGGAGGCCCTCTCGTTACTGCCTGTGGCGTAGAGCGAAGCCCCGAAGGTCGTGCTACCCAGCATGACCACGAAGGAAAGGACTATCAGGAAAAAGATCAGGGCAGGCACGGGAACAGGCCCGAGGGAAGCCAAGCCCAAATCCGTAAAAGCCGGGGTATATACAGGAATGGTATAACCTCCGGAAACTGCGTAAGCGACGCCTCGTATGACGCTGAGCATGCCAAAGGTTGCGATAAAGGCGCTCAGCCCGGCTTTCAGTATAAGGAAACCGTTCAGGGCTCCGATGAGCACGCCGCACAGGATTCCCAAGGCGATGCTCGCCGGTACACCCAAGGAGAATTGGGTGATGCCCATTCCGGCAACGATTCCGGAAAGGGCGAAGGTACTGCCAACGGACAGGTCCATCCCCATGACGATGATTACCAAACCCTCACCCAAAGCCATGATGCCGATGGTCGAAACATTCAGCAGTACCCGGAAAAGATTGCTCGTGGTCAGGAACTTGTCGCTCAGGACCGAGAATAGAAACGTGAGGACCACGAGCACGATCAGGATACCCAGCATTTGGGGAAATCCGCCGGTCCTGTCATTCGAAGATTTCAGCATCATCATTCCTTCCTGTCAAGCATGGGCAATCGCGAGGATGCCTTCCTCGGTAGCATTCCCGGCTTCGAGTTCACCCTTTATGCGGCCTTCGTACAGCACCATGATCCGGTCGCTCATCTTGATCACCTCTTCCAGCTCGCTGGAGGAAAGGACAATCGCGAGGCCTTCACCTGCCAACTTGTTGATGATCGCATAGATCTCCTGTTTTGCATTGACATCTATACCCCTGGTGGGTTCGTCCAGAAAGAGCACTGAAGGTTTCGTGGCCAACCATTTGGACAGTACCACTTTCTGCTGGTTGCCGCCGCTAAGCGAGCCGGTGTGTTGTTCTGGCCCGGACACCTTGATTGCCAGGGTGCGAATCAAACCGGCAACGATCGAATTCCTTTTATAAATCCGGGTAAAGCCGAAAGCGCTGATCCTCGACAGGATGGACAGGACTACGTTTTGCCTGACCGCCAGATCAAGGACCAGTCCGCTCGATTTCCTGTCCTCGGGCACCAGGGCCATACCGCATTTCACGGCCATGCCCGGTCCGGAGACATCCATCCTGCTGCCGCCTAGAAGCATTTCTCCCCCCGTGAGATGGTCTATGCCGAAAAGGGCTTCCATTATCTCCGTACGGCCCGATCCCACCGGACCTGCAAGTCCAAGAACCTCACCCTTGCGGACATGGAAACTGATATCGGAAAGGAAGGAAGTGCACAAGCCTTTCACCTCAAGAGCGACTTCGGATGGAGAGCGTTCTGCCTTCATATAAAAATCCGCAAGGCGTTTTCCTACCATGCCCTGGATGAAGCGCTCATACCCATAGTCCGCCCTTGAAAGCAGCTCTACCTTCTTTCCATCCCGCAGGATACAAACCCGATCGGTGAATCGCTCTATCTCGTGCAGTTTATGGGTGATGAAGATGACGGAAACCCCATCATTCCTGAGAGATTCGATTACCCCACCAAGCATGTCCACCTCGTGGGAGGACAGGGAAGAGCTTGGTTCGTCCATGATGATGAGCCTGGCCCTGTACGAAAGCGCCCGGGCAATCTCGACCAACTGCATCTGTGCTACAGTCAAATCCTTCACCAAGGTATGGGGGTCCATATCCAGGCCCAGCCGGGAACAGAGTGCCATCGCGGTCCTATAGATCACGGGTTTGTCCAGAAAAAAAGCGTTCTTCCTGGGTTCGTTGCCCATGCAGATATTCCGGCCTATATCCAGATTGGCGAACAGGCTGAGTTCCTGATGGATGGTCACTATGCCCAGACGTTTCGAATCGAGAGGACTATGTATCTCCACCTTTTCACCATCGATGGATATTTCGCCTCCGTATTCCGGAAACACTCCGGAGATGATGTTCATCAAGGTGGATTTTCCGGCGCCATTTTCGCCTATGATGCCCAGAACCTCACCAGGAAGCACTGTCAGATCCACTCCATCCAACGCAAGGGTTCCGGTGAAGCGCTTGGTTATGCCTTTAAGTTCAAGGAAGGGCGGTGTCATGATTCACGAACCCTGGCGACCCGCGTAGAGACGATCAGTACGAAAATGATCGCGAAACCGCTGAGGGCTTGTTGCCAATATTGGGATATCCCCAATTGGAGTATGCTGTTTTTTAGGATACCGATAAAGATCGCGCCCAGGACCGCACCGAGTACCGTTCCCTTCCCGCCGGACATGAGGGCTCCACCAACAATGACCGCGGCGATGACCTCGAATTCGTAGCCATTGCCTGCAAGTGGGTAGGAGGCCGATACCTTGGAGGCACCGATGACCCCGCCAACCGCAGCCAGGGCACCGCAAAGCATGTAGGCTGTCAGCTTGATGCCTTTCACATCGATTCCCAGCATGCGGGCGGCATTTTCATCGCCACCTATGGCGTACAGCCTGCCTCCCAGTACCGTTTCTTTCAGAAATATGTCAGACAGGATGAAGAAGGCTAGAAGCAGCAGGAGGGGCAAGGGTATGAACAGGACGGACCCGGCATCGATGGCCAGGAAGGACGGATCGGATATACTCCGCGACGTGGCTCCGGTCAGTATGAGGTTCACCCCCCTCACGATTCCCATAGTGCCCAAGGTGACGATGAAGGGAGCCATCCTCAGCCGCGCGACGAGCATTCCGTTCACCCAACCGATAAGGATTCCGCAGGCGATGGCCAGAGGCACGCAAAACGGCACTGGAAGCCCCGCACCGAGCAGCAGGGCGGAAA
>Ga0172379_10006790_pt1 | contig 15141 bp, 11 predicted proteins | sample GrowelOW334metaG_FD_119756 | JGI IMG/M metagenome (GOLD analysis project Ga0172379, IMG submission 119756) | Groundwater microbial communities from an aquifer near a municipal landfill in Southern Ontario, Canada - Groundwater well OW334 metaG | ecosystem: Environmental > Aquatic > Deep...
AGAACGTTGATTTCGCAGGTGATCGGGCGCACGTCCTCAAGACCGCGGCCATCGACGCGCAAGCCCTTGTCGAGGATGCTATCCCTGAGGATGTGGTACTGCAGGTCCTCCATGAGGGCGGAGAAGAGCTTCTGCTGGACTTCGCTATCTAGGACTTCGGCGAAGGTCGTTTGGGTTTCCTTAATCGCGGCGCGCACGGCCAGGTAGCGTTCCTGCTTCACTTTCACGAAGAGAGCGGCGGAAAGCAAGGGAGCGGCGAAAGCGCGGATTTCCTCTTCCTTGTTCAGCGTGACCTTGAGGGGCGCGAGGGGGAGTTTTTCCTTGCCCGCGAGAGCGCGCAGTTCCACGATCGCGGCGCAGATTTGCGCGATAGGGGCTTTCGCGCACTCGATGGCGGCGATCATCTCCTCTTCCGATACTTCATGGGAGCCGCCTTCAACCATCGTGATACCGGCCGCGGTGCCGGAAACGGTGATCTCGAGCTTGGCGCTTTCGCACTGCTCGAAGGTGGGATTAACGATGTAGGTATCCCCAACGAGGGCGACGCGAACGGCGGCGATGGGGCCGGCGAAGGGGATATCGGAAATGTGGACGGCCGCGCTGGCCGCGTTGACAGCGACGATGTCGGGCGGATTGACGTTATCGGTCGAGAGGCAGGTTGGGACAACCTGGATCTCGCGGCCGAAAGCCTTGTCAAAAAGGGGTCGCATCGGCCGGTCGATAATGCGGGAAACGAGGATTTCCTTGTCCTTCGGCCGTGACTCCCTCTTGATGAAGCCACCGGGAATCTTTCCGGCGGCATAGTATTTTTCGTTGTACTCGACGGTGAGGGGAACGAAATCCAAGCCTTCGGTCACTTTTTCCGAGCAACAGGCGGTCGCGAGGACGGCCGAGCCGCCATAGGTCGCGAATACAGCGCCGCCGGCTTGCTTCGCCATGCGGCCCGTCTCGAGAACCAGGGTTTCATTGCCTATCTGGCAACGTACAGTATGTATCATTTTTCTTCCTTTTTACGGCTGAAACCGCAAATTCCGGCGAAAGCCGGAACAACAGGAAAAGGCCCGCGCACGATCACGTGCGGCCGGGCCTGTATTCCTGGATTGCATCTGCGTTCACTTCCTGATCTGAAGTTTCTCGACGAGCGCTCTGTAGCCTTCGAGATTGGTCCTCTGAAGGTATTTGAGGAGCTTGCGCCTTTGTCCGACGATCTTCAACAAACCGCGTCGGGAGTTCGTGTCCTTCTTATGAATCTTGAAGTGCTCGGTCAGATCGGTGATTCTCTTGGTGAGCAGGGCTACCTGCGTTTCGATCGCTCCGGTATTCTTGTCGTTGTTGCCATACTCAATCACGACCTGGGCCTTGTCCTCTTTGGTCAATGCCATCTTCTATATCTCCTTCCACTCTTGTGATACCACATTCATGATCGCGACGCGTTTCGCGCCGCGGGCTTCACCGCTTGCAGCGATGATCGTTCCGCCTTCAACGCGGACATTCATCCTCGATTCATTCCCCGTCGACGGATCCAGGACGACTTCATAGGCCCCTGCCGGGGGGAGTAAGGCGTCCTCGGCCGCCTGAAGCGAAAAACCGCCGCTGGAGAGCGATTCTATCTTCCCAATCTCCACGACATAGGGCCGCCCAAGCATTTCCGCGGCCTCGGCTATCCGGCCCTCAAGTATCGCGTTCCGGATTCTGGACGAACTCACCGGGTGCCCGCCCGAAAGAACGGGATCCTCAATGCGCGCTTCCACGCCAAGCTTTCCGCATATTTCGGCGAGGGCTTGCGCGTTCGTGTCCATTTTGTGACCGCAGCGGAAATTCGGGCCTACGCAAACGAATTTCACCCCCGCATTCGCAAGCAGGGAAAGGAATTCCGCGCCTGAAAGTGTACCGAAATTCTGGGAAAAGTCAATCAGTACGCAGACATCAAAACCCGCCGCCTCAAAAGCGTCGATCTTCTGATCGAGCATGAAGATGCTTCCCTTGAAGGATTGCGGGCGCAGGATTTTTTTCGGGTTGTCCCTGAAGGTGATGACGGCCGCCTTCATCGCCGGACGTCGCGAAAGAACCCTGTCCATGAGGCGTTGGTGCCCTCGATGGACTCCGTCGAACACGCCAATCGTGACCGACAGGGGAGCGTAGTCGCGCGTCGCGATGAAGTCCGCCCAGTTCATGATCCTCATAACCCAGACTCTCCCTTCGGCATGACATGCTTATAGCTCAGTTTGCCGGAGCGGTTTTCCAGGATGCCAAGAAAATCGCGATTGGAGGAGAAAGCCGCGACGTCGGCGCTGTCTCTGATTTCGCTGTCTCTTAGCCCGAGCCCCTCATTTCGCTTGATGGCGGGAAGGACATAGGGGGCTCCGTTCGAAAAGGCGGCTTCATGCTCAGGAGGAATCAATACGATCTCCAGGCCCAGAAGCGCCGCCGTTTCGGGATCCAGGCGGCGGAGCGATTGGGTCGTCGCTTCCTCTAGCGAAGCCAAGGCGTCTCCCACCGAGAAGGGGCCGACCTTGACGCGTCTAAGCGCGCTCACATGGGCGCAAGTGCCGCAGGCCGCGGCGATATCCCGCGCCAGGGCCCTCACATAGGTGCCCGAGGAACAATGTATCGTCATGGATGCCTTGCCATCCTCGAAACGGCCCAGGTCGAGGGAAAAAACGGTGACAGGCCGGGGCGGAAGGCTGAGGGATCCACCTTTCCTGGCCAAAGCTGAGGCTCGTTTACCTTCAACATGGATAGCCGAATAATCGGGGGGAATTTGAAGTATCGCGCCGCGGAAAGCCGGCAAGGCGGCTTCCAGGGTTTCGCGCGAGGGAATGCCGCCTGAGCAGGTGACCGCCCCGCAGGGATCAAGCGTGTCCGTGCCGATTCCGAATCGCAACTCCGCCTCATAGACCTTGTCGAGGCCGACAAACCAAGAGGCAAGGCGGCTATACCTTCCCAGAACGACGATAAGGAGTCCCGTGGCGAAGCTATCAAGCGTTCCCGTATGCCCGATTCGGGCGCCGGGGAATGTTCTCTTGAGTCCGCTCAAAGCAGCGAACGATGTCTTCCCCGCTGGCTTGTCGAAGAGAAGAAAGCCGGATGCTGTCATTCCTTGAGAAGACCCTTTATCTTTTCCGTCATCTCGAAGCCTTCCTTGATGCCCTTGTCGGCGATGAAGTGAAGGACGGGCGTGAGACGAAGCCTGACGCGGTGAGCGATCTGGGACTGAACGAACCCCGCGGCGCTGGACAATCCTTCCACGGCCGCGTCAAGCTCCTTCTCGTCGTCGGTGAGGCAACTTACCCATACTTTCGCGACCGAGCCATCTCGGTTCGCTTCCACCCGCGTGACCGAAATCAGGGACCCTACGCGAGGATCCTTGATTTCGCCTGAGGATATGAGCGCCGCTATTTCTTCGCGCAGCAGCTCTTCGAGCCGCTTAAGCCTTATCTGATCCATTGCCTTCAGCTTTCCCCAGGGAGCGGGCGATCTCAACGGTCTCGAATATCTCGAGCATGTCACCCTCCTTGAGGTCATTGCAATTTTCGATGCCTATGCCGCACTCGAAGCCGGCCACCACTTCCTTGGCATCGTCCTTGAACCTCTTTAGCGAGTTGATCTTGCCCTGGAAAATCTCGATTTCGTCGCGGATGATGCGCACCTGGCTGTTTCGGTGCACGGCTCCTTCGAGCATATAGCATCCCGCCACGATGCCGACTTTCGGAACGCGGAATATGTTCCGGACTTCGGCCTTGCCGATGTCCTGTTCCTTGAGCTCAGGCGACAACATGCCTTCCATGGCTTTCTGGATATCTTCCTGCGCCCGGTAGATGATGTTGTATTTCCTGATGTCGACTTTTTCCCTATCTGCCAGGAGTTTGGCCGAGGCGATCGGTCTGACATTGAAGCCGATGATGATCGCGTCGGAGGCCGAAGCCATCATGACGTCGTCGTCCGAAATGGCGCCCGCCGCGGCGCGGATGACGTTCAGGCGGACTTCCTTCGTGGACAGCTTCTCCAGCATGCCCTTCAGGGCCTCGACGGAACCTTGCACGTCGCCCTTGATGATAACCTTGAGCTCCTGCACTTCCCCGGCGGAGATCGTCTCGTAGAGGTTGTCGAGCGTAACCTTCTTGACGTTCTTGCCTTCCTCATACTTTTTGAGTTCCTGCCGCTTGTCGGATATGGCGCGGGCGTATTTTTCTTCCTCGACGACCTCGAAGGGATCGCCTGCGTTGGGGATTCCCTCGAAACCGAGGACTTCGACCGGCGTGGAGGGGGTAGCTTCGTCGATGCGGTTGCCCTTGTCGTCGAACATTGCCCTGACCCTTCCCGGGAAGATGCCGGCGACGAAGGAATCGCCAATGTGCAAGGTGCCTGAAGCCACGATGATGGTGGCGACGATTCCGCGGCCTTGATCGATGCGCGATTCGACAATCTTGGCTTCGGCGAGCCGCTTGTAGCTGGCTTGCAGCTCAAGAATCTCGGCCTGGAGAAGTATGGCGTCGAGCAGTTCGGGAATACCCTTTTTCTGAAGCGCCGAAATCTCGCAGAACTGTGTCGTCCCGCCCCATTCCTCGGGGATGAGACCTAGCTCGGAGAGCTGTGTCTTGATCCTGTCGGGATTGGCTTCGGGCAGATCGATCTTGTTTATGGCGACAATGATGGGAACCTTGGCCGCCTTGGCGTGATCCAAGGCTTCCTTTGTCTGGGGCATGACGCCTTCGACGGCGGATACCACGAGGATGACGATATCCGTGACCTGGGCTCCTCGGGCGCGCATCTTCGTGAAGGCGGCGTGTCCCGGCGTATCCAGGAAGGTGATCTTTCCCCTTCCCGTCTCCACCTGATAGGCGCCAATATGCTGCGTTATCCCGCCATACTCGTGCGACACGACATCGGTCTTCCGGATGGCGTCGAGAAGCTTCGTCTTTCCATGGTCGACATGGCCCATGACCGTGACAATGGGGGGTCTTGGGCGGAGATCGTCGGGATTGTCGGCTTCCTTCTCGATGACCGTCTCGTCATAGAGGCTGACGATCTTGACTTCACAGTTGTATTCGCTCGCGAGGATCGTCGCCGTTTCGGCGTCGATCTTTTGGTTGATCGTCGCCATCACGCCAAGCGCCATGAGCTTCCCTATGAGTTCCGCGGGCTTTATGTTCATTTTCTTCGCCAGATCGCTGACGGAGATGTTTTCCATTATATCGATGGACTTGGGTATGGCGATGGCCCGGGCTTCCGCCTTCTTCTTAAGCTGAAGCTCCTTCTCGAGCTCGACATCCTCGCGCCTCACGAACCCGGGCTTTCTCCTCGGGGCTGGCTTGCGCTGGGCCGTCTTGCTGCTTTCGAGGGGCGAGGGACCATTCGCCGGGCCGCGCGCGCCATAACCGCCTGGTCGTGGACCGCCAGAGAGATTCCCCGCCCTTCCGGCAGGTCTTCCCCCCTGCGAGGGATAGCCGGGGCGATAGCCGCCGGGGGCTCCGGGGCCGCCGGGACCTTGGGGTCGAGGGCCGCGAGGAGGATAACCACCCTGCCCCGCAGGATACGGCGGTCGGGAACCGGCGTATCCACCCTGCCCGCCACCCTGATATGGCCTTTGTCCCTGGTAGCCGCCTTGACCAACCTGGCCGCCCTGGTAGTTGCTCTGGCCGCCTTGGTAGCCGCCTGAACCCTGATAGCCACCCTGCCCGCCCTGATAACCGCCCGGACTTGGGGGTCGGGGTCGGTTGGGGTCATAAGGCTGACTGCCTCGATAGCCACCTTGGTAGCCGCCACTGGAGCCTTGATAGCCTCCCTGGCCGCCCTGGTAGCCGCCGCTGGAGCCTTGATAGCCTCCCTGGCCGCCCTGGTACCCGCCACTGGAGCCTTGATACCCGCCCTGGCCGCCCTGATAGCCGCCCGAGCCTTGGTATCCTCCCTGGCCTCCTTGGCCTCCCTGGCCACCGCCGGAATTACCCTGATATCCGCCTGTATTAGTCCTTCCTTGATAGTTTCTTCCCTGATAGCCGCTTCCGGAGCTCGAACCGCCCTGGTAGCCGCCCCCCGAGCTCGAACCGCCTTGATAACCGCTTCTTCCCTGGTAGGAGCTGCCTTGATAGCCCTGCCCTCGGGGCGCCTCGCCCTGGGATCGGTTCGCCGGATATCCGCCCACGGTTCCCGCGGTGCCATGCGGCCGGGCGGGATTGCTCTGGTAGCCGCCGCGGTAGCCGCCGCTTTGCGGGGAAGCGGGTTGCGCTGGCGATTGGTCGCCCGGCGCCGCCGGCCTCGCGAGGGGAGCTTGCCTGACTGGCATGTCCCGCTGGCCTGCCGGACTGGGGCTCGGCTGGGCCGCCTCGGCCGCTTGAGCGGAGGCGGCGATAGGCGCGGAGCTTTGCTCATGCTTTTCGCCATGCAAGGATCCATCATCTCGTATCGGTTTTATCGCGGGCATTTCAGCCGGATGGGTCGTCTCATGAACTTTCGTTTCTGTTTTCGCTTGTTCGGAGGAAGCGGCGGGATGTTCGGCATGGGCGGGCATATGCTGAGCGTGCGCCTGCGGCTTCTCAGCGGGCAGCGGGCTCGCCTGGGCCGGTTGCGCCTGCATGGCTTCGCCTGGCTGCTCCCCATCCTCGAGATCGTGATGAGCGACGACTTTCGCTTGCGCTTTTTTCAGCACGACCTTCTTTTTCATCACGACAACCTTTTTCTTCTCGGCAGGAGATTCTTCCTCGGGCTTCGCCTGCGCCACGGGAGCCTCTCCCTGCACCGATTTCGGTTGTTTGATGAGATGGACTTTCTTCTGAGAATTCTCGGTATTATCCGTCATATCCTACCTTTTACGCTTCCTGGTCGTCGCTATATTCAAAACTCAGCTCAACGCCGCACGATGGGCAATTCTTCATATCCGGAGTCACCACGGCGCCGCAATCGGGGCAGGTGTACTCTTCGGTCCCTGAGCCGGCTGATTCCTCCGTCTCCTCTTGGACAATTTCGATATTCTCCTCGATGATGCCCTTGATCGCTTCAATCTCGTCCACCGGCAAGCCTGAGGCTTTCGCGAGATCCTCGTCTTCCTTCTCGAGGAAGTCCTCCACAAGGGTGACGCCAGCGGCGGCGAGAGCGGAAATCCACTCCGGCCTCATCCCCGGAAGATCGGAAAGGAGGACCGCCTCTTCCTCTTCGGTCTCGCCTTCCTCGCCTGAATCGCCGAACAGACTGTCCGCGGCGCGTTTCAGCTCGATATTCCTGCCGTCCTGCAGATACTGCTCTTCGGTCTTGACGTCGATGTTCCAATCGCAAAGCCTGTTCGCGAGCTTCACGTTCTGTCCCATCTTCCCTATCGCGATCGAAAGTTCCTTGTCGGAGACGATCGCCAAGGCCGTATGCTTGGCTTCGTCCAGGATATGGACGGTTTTCACCTCGGCGGGGGAAAGGGCGTTCTTTATGAACTGCTTGGAATCGACATCATATTTTATGAAATCGATCTTCTCCCCTTCAAGCTCCTGGCTGATCAGCTGGCTTCGCATGCCCTTCGGGCCTACGCAGGCGCCGACTGGATCGACATCGTCCCTCTTGGAAAAGACGGCGACCTTCGTCCGGTAGCCGGGCTCGCGCACGATCTTGAAGATCTCGATCGTCTTATCGTAGATTTCGGGGATTTCCAGCTCGAGAAGCTTGGTAACGAACTCCGCGTGACTCCTGGAAAGGATGATCTGCAAGCCGTTCTTTCCCTTGTCCACTTCGTAGATCAGGGCCTTGATCCTGTCTCCAACGTGATAGGCTTCCCTGGGCGACTGATACTTCTTGGGGAAGATGCCCTCGACTTTGCCGAGATCGACATAGATGACATTGTTGCGCTCGCGCTGATAATAGCCAATGATGAGTTCGCCCTGCTTGGATTTGTATTCGGCGTACAGGGTGTCCCGGGAAATGTCCCTGAAATTCTGCCTCGTGGTTTGTTTTGCGACCATGACGGACTGGAGATCGAATTCCTGGGGATCGATGGGCAGCTCAAGTATATCGCCCACCTCGGCGTCATCGGCGTAATTCCGCGCTTCGTCGAGCGTCATTTGAAGCACTTCGTCTTCCAAATCGTCATCCGCGACGATCACCTTCTTGGCATAGATATCCACGCCATCATAATTGTCCCTGAAGCGGATGATGGCATTGTCGCTCGTTCCGAATTTTTTCTTGTATGCGGCGAGGAGGGCTTCCTGCAAGGTATTGACGATAAGCTCCTCGGAAATGCCTTTCTCGCTGATCAGTTGTCGAATGGCTTCCGCCATGTCAGATGCCATTGGCTTACTCTCCCTTGTGCGAAGAATCCAAGCGCGCTTTCGCGATGGATGAAATATCTATGGCCGAAGTGCCTTCCTTGCCGGAAAACTCGACCTTCCCGCCGGAATACCCCATCAGCCTTCCTACCAGCCATTCGTCCCTGTCGTTCAGCAGGACCTTGATCGATTTGCCGACGAAGGCTTTCCATTCCTTCTCCGACTTTATGATCCTATCGATACCTGGGCTCGAAATCTCGATTTCGGGATTTTGCGCATCGAAAGCGAGCTGAATCTGGGGAAGGATGAGTCTGTGGGCTTTGGAGCATTCGTCCGTTCCCGTTCCCAAAGGCGAATACACAACCGCCTTTACCTTAAAGCTCCCCTTGTGCCTTGAAAGAGAAAACTCAAGGAGATGCAATCCTGCGTTCCCGAGGATCGCTTCGATCCCCGACTCCACGTCTTTGTCGTCCGCCACGCCGCCTCGCCTGCATTTTTGCCGGGTTTTTCCCGGCAACGAATAGGCTCACCATCATGGTATTCCAGAGGTGATGCCAAAAAAAAAGAGTCGTAGAACGACTCTCCTTATTTCTAAAAAGAATCCTGCGCTTTTTACATGCGGATATAGTAGTATTCTACAATGGATTAGTCAATAGCCGATAGGATCGGAAGGAGGCGCGCCCGGCCGCTCAAGAGAAGCCTGGCGGAAGGAGGCGCTTAATCCGCGGCCAGCACGAGGGCGGCGACCTTCCCCGCTCCGCCATCGCGCAAAGCCCGGGCGCAGGCCTCGATCGTCGCGCCCGTCGTGCAGACATCGTCGATGAGGAGTATTGGCGCTGACGGCGACCAGGAGAGGCCGGGAAGTAATGAATAGGCTTTCCCCGCGTTCACTTTCCGCATTTCCCTGTTGAGCCGCTTCTGCTGGAGGCTCGCCGACCGCCTAAGGACGCGTTCAACGCGATACCCCTGCCTTTCCATGATCGCGACGATCGCCTCCACCTGATCCCACTCCTTGCGCCTGATTTTTTCCGGCCGCGGGGGCACGGGCACGATAAGGCTTTCCGACCAGCGTTCCGCGATCACTCCCATCATGAGTTCCGCCCAGTATCGAGCGAGAGAAGCGCGCTTGGCTGATTTGTATTTCTTAAGCAGGACGCCAGCGGAGCCTTTATAGGCGAAGAGAGGATACACTTCGGAGCAGACCTGTTCCTTGCCTCGGCAGGTAAAGCAGACCCCGCGCTCGGAAAGCAGTTCGCGCCCGCAGAGCGCGCAGCGTTCACCGCGTATCGGCGCGAGGTCTTCCCGGCAGCGGGGGCAAAGCGGAATGGCTTGGGAGGCTTCCGACGCTTCGATACGCGCTCCGCAGAGGATGCAGTAGCGGGGAAGCGCGAAGCCCGCAGCCACGCTCAAGGAGGATCCGGCCGCCTTCATCGCGACACGGGCCGCCAGGACCGCGGAATGGGCGAATCCAATAAGGCTCATCGCCTCTTTCACGCGGCGCTGAGAGCGACGCGCTTCAATTCTCAATGGAGCGTTGCGCTCAGTTCGGCGATGAGCTGGAGGGCCTCCAAAGGGGTCATCCTGTCGGGATCAACGCTTTTGAGCCTCGCCACGGCTATATCGTCAGGCGAGAAGAGCTCGGCTGATTGTGTGGCGGGACCTTGCTTCAAGGAGGACTTCGAGGCTGCCGATTGGCCTTGTCCAGGAAATGCCTGAACATCGCCCGCCGCTTCCCCGGCGGCGCCCGAGGGCGAAAGGCTATGCTCGAAATTGACGAATCGCCCCTGCAGTTCCTTCGCTCTTTCCAGAACGGCCCGGGGAATACCCGCGAGTTTTGCCACATGAAGGCCGTAGGATCCCGCGGCCGGCCCTTCCTTCAGCCTTTTCAGGAATACGATTTCCCCCTCGTTCTCCAGGACAGCCATGCTGAGATTCTTCATGTGGGGATGTTCCATCGAGGTGAGCTCATGATAGTGCGTCGCGAAGAGTGTTCTGCAACGAACGATGTCGAGGAGATGCTCGCTGACCGCCCAGGCTATGGACACGCCGTCGAGCGTGCCCGTCCCCCTGCCCACCTCATCCATGATGACGAGGCTTTTTATCGTGGCGGTGTTGAGGATGTAGGCTGTTTCGTGCATTTCCACGAGAAACGTGCTTTCGCCTCTCGCGAGATTATCCTGGGCCCCCACCCTGCAAAAAATCTTGTCCACAAGCCCTATCTTCGCCGATTCGGCGGGAACGAAGGATCCAATATGCGCCATCAGGGCTATGAGCGCCGTTTGCCTCAGAACCGTGGATTTTCCGGCCATATTCGGCCCGGTGATGAGGGCGAATCCAGCCCTCGCCGTATCCAGCTCCAAATCGTTGGGCACGAAGGCGCCGAGGGGAAGGCAGGCCTCGACAACGGGATGACGCCCCTGGCATATCGCGAGCATCGATTCATCCACAAGCTCCGGCCTGCAGTATGCCCCTTCGGTGGCCGCCTGGGCGAAGGACGAGAGGCAATCCGTTACGGCTATTTCTCGCGCCAGGGATTCCATCGATCCGATATGGATCTTGAGACTTTCCCTTATTTCCAGGAAAAGCCTCTTCTCCAGCTCTACGATCCTCTCCGTGGCGCCGTTGATCTCGCTTTCTATCTCCGCGAGCCTATCCGTCGTGTATCGTTCTCCCGCGACCAGGGATTGCCGGCGGATGAAATGTTGGGGCACCGCGTCAATCTTCCCCTTCGACACTTCCAGGTAGTACCCGATGATTTTGTTATAGCGTATCCGCAATGTCGAAATGCCCGAATTCCGCTTTTCCTCCTCCAGGTACTCTTCGAGAATCTTGGTTGAGTTTTTCTTGATGGAGCGCAGGCGATCCAGGTCAGCGCTATAGCCCTCGCGTATCATATTCCCTTCGGTCAGGAGTATGGAGGGATCCTCCTTGATGGAACGATCGATGATCGCGGCGGCCTCGCCGCAATCCGCTTTCACCGCATCATCCAGGCTTCCGGCCAGGAGGGAGGGAGCCTTGCCTTTGGCGAGGAGAGTAACGATGGCGATCGAGGCGAGCATCGAATCGCGAAGCGCGAGGATATCCTTGGCGTGTGCCTTATCCATGGCCAGCCTCGCGATAAGGCGCTCGGAATCGAGGACTCCTCCGAGCTTCCGGCGCAGATCATTCAGGAGGAGCTGGTCCTTGCGCAGATAATCCACGGCGTCGAGGCGGGCTTCTATGCCCTCTTTTCCTTCCTTGCGCCTGAGCGGCTGCAGAATCCATTGGCGCAAAAGCCTGAAGCCCCCGGCGGTCTTCGTCCTATCGAGCACGGCGAGCAAGGTGTCTCGCTTGCCGGAATCGGCAAGATTTTTCACGAGTTCCAGATTCCTGCGGGTGGCTTCATCCAGCGAAAGGTAATCTTCCCTGTCGTAGGGGAGAAGGCTCCTGATATGGGGGCTTCTCGCTTTTACGTTCTCGTCGAGGTATTCGAGAAGTATGCCCGCGGCGGCGATTTCGGGCGCTTCGTCCGAAAAGCCGAATCCCTTGAGGGAGGCGACGCCGAATCGCTTTTTTAGCGCTTCGAGCGCCTTAGCCTTGTCGAAGCTCCAGTCCGGCCTGCGTTCCACAAGGACGCCTTCCATTTCCCGGACGATCGAACTCGTCTCGGCCCGCTCATAGAGGGATTGCTGGATAATGAGTTCCCTGGGAGCCAGCCTGTAGAGTTCGGAGCGAAGGAATTCCATCCCCGAGCTTCCCTCCACGCTGGAATACGCCCTGAATTCGCCGGTGGACACATCGAGGCAGGAAACGCATAAGCGACCTTCGAGGCCGCAGACACTCGCCAGGTAATTGTTCGCCCCATGGTCGATGAAGTCTTCCTCGATCGTCGTTCCGGGAGTGACTACCTCGATGACATCCCGCTCGATTATCCCCTTGGAGCCCGGCGCGCTCAGTTGCTCGCAGATGGCTACCTTCTTCCCCGCCTTCAAAAGCTTGGCGATATAGGTTTTCGAGGCGTGGTAGGGTATCCCGCACATGGGCTGCCCCTGACGTTTCGTGAGCGTGAGATCGAGCAGCGAACTCGCTTCGATCGCGTCATCGAAAAACATCTCGTAAAAATCGCCGAGGCGAAAAAAGAGGATGACATCTCGGTATCGGGATTTTATCCTTCGATATTGATCCAGCATTGCGACGCGCTCGGCCATAGGCTTGAATTATACGTGTCAGGCGGGTACTCTACAAGGCTGAAAACTGCTTTCATCGCGATGGGAAGAGGACAATGGTAGAGGAACGAATATATTTCGGCGCCGCCGGCAACGATCTCGTCATAGTCCCGATCGGACATATCACGGCCGCCCTTTGTCCCGAGCTCAAAGCGAAGATCCAGGGAAAACTCGATCCCGATTCGCGGATCGGCTCGCTGCGCTTCGATCTTTCGGCCTGCGACTATATGGATTCCACCTTTCTCGGCCTGATCGTCTATTTTGCCAAAGCGGCCCGTTCGCTTGGCCTCGGCGCCCCCCTCATGCATCGCGCGAACGCCCAATGCAAAAGTCTTTTCCGGACAATGGGGATGATGACGATGCTGCGATTTTCCGATGAAGCCTGCCCAAGCCTCCCTAAAGGGGAGGAGCTCGTCAGCAACGAGGCGATGAGCGCCGGATTCCTTTTGGATGTCCACAAGGAGCTGAGCCTTCTCTCCGCCGAAAACGAGGAACGTTTTCGGCTTTTCACTGGTCTCCTCTCCGAATCGCTGCGTCCGGAGGCCAAGCCGATCGATGAGGACGAGGAATTCGAGGAGCCTTCGAAAGGCTGAAAACGCGACTTCTTATCTTCCCGCAGACAGGGCTTGAATGACTTTATCGGTAATATCGATAGAAGAGCTATTCCAAAGCACGATATTCGAGTTTTGATCCTGCGGTTTGAGATTCATCACCAAGGAATATCCTTCGGCTTCGGCGACCTGGGCAATCGTCGCCCCCAATTTCTGGACAAAGGAAGCGCTTGAACTCAGGGCCTTCGCCAGAAGGTCGAGCTCATTTTGCCGCGCCGCTATATAATCCTTCAAATCCGCCGTTTTGCGCGCCAGCTCCAGGGAAAGCAAATTGGATTGATTCATGTCGCCCGAGGAATCCGCGTCGGCCTTCCTCGTTTGAAGATCTTTTACGATGGCGGCTCTTTTGTCGATTTCCGCCTGGACCTCGGCTTTCTTCGTCTCGAAGCTCTTCAAGGCGGCCGTGTCTTTCGGAAACGCCGACAAGACTCTTGCCATATCGAGCACGGCTACTCGCGTGATTTGCTGCGAGAAGGCGGGATGAAGGGCAAGCGCGAAAAAAACGGCGCAAGCGAAACCCATCCTGGCCGCCTGAGCGCGCTGGCCGCCCTTTCGGACGCTTCCAAGGACCAATTTCTCCGCATTCATCATCTTCGCCATGGTTTTGCCTCCATCCCTCAGGATTGTCGCGACCTCGCTACGATCGCCGCCTGAGCCCTCAATAGAGGGGCTGGGTTATGCTGAGCACGAAATCGAAATTCGCGCCGGTCGTTTTCCACGTGATCGCCGATCCGTCGAAGGTAAAGCGCTTCACCAGATAGAACCTGAAAGGGAATTGCGAAATGGTGAACCTGAAGCCCAAGCCCGTGCTGAAAGCGAAATTATCCCACGACAGGTTTGAGGAGCCTTCGGCCGCTGGCGTGGCCAATGTCATATTAACGAAACCGTTTCTCGTCTTCATCGCGCCGCCATCGACAAAGAGGTCCATCCAGAGCATCTGGTCTATGATGGGCATCCTGAGTTCGACGGAATTCTCCCAAAGCATCGTGCCTTTGGAGCCGTACAGATCCTTCCATCCGCGAACATTGAACGTCCCGTCGAGGCTCACCCAATCCTTCGTCACCTTGAAGGTTTGCCAGGGTTCCGCGAGGAGAGCCTGGAAACCGCTGTGCGCCATCAAAACCCATTTGAATTTCCAGGTATCGCTCAAAGGGATGGTGAAGAGCGTGGCATACGCATCCAGCCTGCTTTCGGACTTGATATAATGCTGGCGTTCGAAGGGGAGGAAACCCGTGACCGTGAAACGCTGGCTCGCGAAGTAGCCTTGGGCGGGATTGTACCAATAATCCAGGTTGTTCAGGTAGGTGCGGGCATAAATGCGATTCGTCAGCAGCCACTGCTGATTGGTGTCGCGGAATTCGGCTTCGTAGGGCCTATATTTGCTTTCGTCGTAATTCACCATGCCAAGGCCGGAAGAGAGGCCGCCCGAAGTGCCCAGGTCCCCTACCCTTGTCTTGAGCGTATAGCCCAGATTGAAGCCGAGGCTGAAATCCCAATTCTCATAGGGCATGAGATATTGGTCGGGTATGGAGGAAAGCGCACCGCTCCATTCATTCGTCCCGCTGCCGATCGCGACGAAGGGGTCCGGGATATCCTGATCCGTGAAGACCGGACCGAGTATGTCCTGTCCCGTGGTATCGGTGCTATGCGAAAATTTCAGGCTAAGCCCGCGCGAGATTCGCTTATTGAAGAGCCAGCCCTCGCTGAAGGAGGATTCTATCGATTGCTCCGTGGGAGAGAGGGTTACGTTTGCCGAGAGATTTTGTCCTTTTCCGCCGAGATTCCTGTCATTCCATTTCACATAGCCGGACAAGGGGAAGCTGCTGCTTTGCCCAAGGCCGCTCAGGGTTACGCCGAACTGTATGTCGGCGGTGCTCATCTCCGCGACGTTGACGACGAGATCCATCAGGTTTTCGGCGCTGCCTTGGTGTATCTCGGGCTCGACCGAGGAGAAATACTGAAGATTATATAAGTTTCTCAAGCCATCGATGATCTTGGCTTTCGAAAACACATCGCCGGTTTCCAAAGGCACCTCGCGGGCAAGCACGTATTCCTTGGTCTTTTCGTTGCCTTTGAAGCTCA
>Ga0172379_10006791_pt1 | contig 15141 bp, 10 predicted proteins | sample GrowelOW334metaG_FD_119756 | JGI IMG/M metagenome (GOLD analysis project Ga0172379, IMG submission 119756) | Groundwater microbial communities from an aquifer near a municipal landfill in Southern Ontario, Canada - Groundwater well OW334 metaG | ecosystem: Environmental > Aquatic > Deep...
CAGTAGTGGCGTAGACTCTTGCATGACCGCCGCCAATCCAACTGCCGCCGCTGCCGGATATTGGGATGATGGAAACTATGGCTCTTGTGGTACGAACAACAGACCAACTTGCGTCAACGGATCGCATCAAATTCTTTTGGGTGATACTGAAACAACTGGCGGAGGCGTGAAATACCACACGGCTTGCGTGCTGCCAAATACGGTTTCAGAAGTCGTGGCCACTCCAACTGCCACACCAGTGGCCGGCACATATACATCAGCTCAAAGTGTAACGCTTGCCACGACAACCACCGCTTCTTATCCTAATGGAGTTTATATCTATTACACTACTGATGGATCTACCCCAACCACTGCTTCCACACCGTACACAGCACCGATTATTATTTCATCCACCACTACACTGAAGGCCATCGCTATCAAAACCGCCCGTAGTGGCTTCACAACCAGTGCCGTACTGACTGCGCTGTATACAATTGGCTCCGGATCCCCCTATTCTTGCACAGGATCTGATCCCGCGAATGCGACCCTTTGTTCTGGAGATGATACGGCCTTAACTGCTGATACTGCTAAAAATTTAGTCTCAACATGCGGAACTCCAAAATGCGAATTTTCTTGCAATTCAGGTTATGCACTTTCGTCTGGTGGCATGTGTTCAATTAATATTCCACCGGTTGCCACTCCAACTGCGACTCCAGTTGCCGGTACATACACTTCAGCTCAGAGCGTGACGCTTGCGACGACAACTTCCGGCGCTACTATTTACTACACATTAGATGGTTCTACGCCCAGCTCATTTTCCACCCAATATTCAACCGCTATCGCTATCTCTGCTACCATCACACTCAAGGCTATCGCGGTTAAAAGCGGAATGACTGACAGTGCTGTGCTGACTGCGCTCTACACTATAAACATCCCACCTCAAGTCGTGGCGGCTCCAACTGCCAACCCGGCAGCCGGCACCTACACCTCAGCTCAAAGCGTAACGCTGGCTGCAACTACCACTGGAGCGACAATATACTACACCACCAATGGTTCTGATCCAACCACTTCTTCTGCGCAATACGCGTCCGCGATTACAATATCTTCTACCACTACTCTGAAGGCCATCGCAGTGAGAAGCGGAATGACCAATAGCAGTATAATGACCGCGGTATACACGATAACTCCCTTAGTTGTGGCGACTCCGACTGCCACGTCTCCAGCTGGTACATATACCTCGGCTCAAAATGTGACGCTTTCAACAAGCACAGCGGGTGCAATAATTCGTTATACACTGGATAATACAACTCCAACGATAAACTCAACTATGTATACTGTCCCGGTCGCTATTTCTGCTACAAAAACACTGAAAGCGATTGCCATCAAGACCGGCATGACTAACAGCGGGATATTGACTGCAGCCTACACGATAAATGAACAGCAAGTTGCTACTCCGACCGCATCTCCTGCTCCTGGAACATATGATGGAGAAAAGAACGTGTCCTTGTCGACGGCCACGAGTGGAGCTTCAGTCTATTACACTACCAATGGGTCTACTCCGACCTCATCTTCCAGTTTGTTTGGAAGTCCGATTAAGATCACCAAAGATACTACGATCAAAGCAATTGCCGTGAAAACAGGCATGACGAACAGTAATGTCATGACGGCTGTTTACAAAATCAAAGACAGCATCAAAAACTCGAAATATTACAAGTATTATAAATATTACCGGGATCGCTATCATAACAAGACAGGCAAGGCGGATTATCTCAAAGTGAGGGATATCAGACGGCATAATATGGCGCAATACGTCGAGATGAAAAACATCTACCTCATCTACAAAGGATTATCCAAAAATGAACTCAAAGAGCTGGACGTTGTGACTCTCAAAAAATTCTACATCTTCAAGCACTATAATGGCTACAAAAATTACTTGAATTATCGGAAAAAGGTAGGGGCATAGATTTCACAAATAAGCTAATAAAAATAAAAGAAACATATGGATATGTCTTCAAGAAACACCAAGATTATCATTTCTATCATTATACTACTAGCGGTTATTGCCATCGTGGCTTTCGGATTGCGAAAGGGATCGCAGCCAAGTAGCATTGGCGATGGCCAAAAGACTGGGAATACGGTCGTGGAAAGTCCGGAAGATTTCAAGCAGAATCTGATAAATGATGATATGAGTGATCCCGCGGTTTCACAAGATGATATCGAAAATGAAGACAACCCCGCGCTGGATGTCCCGGCCTCTGATGATGATACGGATACCGATACCGAGCCCATCATCGAAGATCCCGAAGCAGAGAAATTATAGAATCAAACTTCATCAGGCAAAAACCGTCCAAAGCAAAAAGTGGGCGGTTTTTACGTTGGCTGGCTGAAAAAACTTTAGCAAGAAATATTGTGGTATAATTAAAATAATATGAATTACAAGACCTTAACTCTGACGCGCACCAGCGTTATCATAAAAATAATTATAATTCCCCTGACAGTGGCCGGTTTGATTGTGGCTGGAACAACAATCAAAAAAAATGAGGATGAAAAAAAAGCGGTCGCGGCACTAATGGAACAAATAAAGAATAAAGGCTGTATTGCCGACGGGGTGCTGACCGGCTATGGCGGGGATACTGCTTCTGAAATTGCGCTTTTGGAGCGCTCGCAATGCGCGTATCTGCACCGCTCGATTGAGACCTGGGCTGCGCCTCCAAATTTCAATTTGATCGGGAATAATTTGAACATGCTGCATGGAAAATATATCTACGGGATGTTTTTGGCGGAAGCAATCGGTGTTAATGCCCGCTATTATTATCCGACAGAAAATCGCATGTTTGATTTTTCGCAAATGTGCCTGCCGGGCTCACAGGGTTTTTGGGGTGAGGGAACCTGCAAGGCCGATATGTCTAACGTTGAGTACCAAAAATACATTCTTTTTATAACTAAACAAGCGACCGACCTGGGAATACAAAGCTTCATGTTCGGTCAGGTTAATTTCCAGGATCCGAGCCGAGTTGCGCCGAAAATTATGAATGAGATGAGAGACTACGCCCGCTCAAAAGATAAAACGATTGTGATCGGGGCGCAGACTAATAATATTGATGATGAAAAATATCTAAAAGCTTTCGATTATATCGAAGGCGGAGTGGGGATAAATGACAATGGAGAAATTCAAGACGGCCCCTGTTTGGTGGGATCCTATGGCATTGGTAGTTGCTGGGCGCTTTTGTGGAATAAAAAATATTCATCCAAAGCAAAAAACGTCCTATTGCATCTGGATTGGAGCGGTTTGTCCTATGATGACATGAGCCGTTTTGCCAGGATGAAGCCGGAAGTCAGGGCCAAAACGCTCAAGAATTTGTATCAAGATTTCTCTACGAAAAAAATGGGATTTCTGATGCCTTTTTTCGCGGTTCTGTATGACAAAAATAATGGCTGCTATGGTCCAAGTCCAGGATTCTATTCGCCGGACAAAAAATATTCTTGTAACGATGAGGCGATTATCAATAATATTTTGAAAGAAGGCGGACAGGCTGATGACGCGCAATTTGTGAGGGAGGAAGTGCCTGCCTATATGGTTATCGGCAGGGCATATCTGGTTTCAGTAACTTTCAAAAATTCGGGAAATTCGGACTGGACAAAGGAAAAGCAATTTAATCTCGGTTCGCAGAATCCGCAAGATAATGATCTTTGGGGGAAAAGAATAAGCCTTGCTCCAGAAGAGACAATTTTGCCCGGACAGGAAAAAACTTTTACCTTTTCTGTGACAGCGCCCAAAAACCCCGGAATTTTTAATTTTCAATGGCAGATGGTGGAAGAACGCAAGCAGTGGTTCGGTGAAAAAAGTGAAAACGTGCCGATTGTTATAGTCGAGGAAGGGAACAAGAACTTGCCATAAAAGTTTTTGAGTAATAATTTTATATAAAAAAGTTATCCACAGTTGTGGTTTTATGCTAAAATTTTTAAAAATGTTATAATTTACCCAACAGATTGAATTTAATTTGTCCAAAAAATTTCATTCAAACCAATGGTCGATGTGGTTCAATTAGTATGTAATCAATAATAAAAAACTATGCAAACTATAAAAGCGACAAAAACGAGAACAGTAGTATCCGTAGCGCTTACTGTTTTTGCTGCGGGATCAATTCTGGCAGCGGTTGTCATTATTGGAAACCGCGGTTCAAGCGATCCAACCAGCCAGGCGGATTCAAGTTGTAGTGTCGATTACGACAAAATCAGGCAGATTTTCAAGGAAGAAACGGCCAAAATAAACGGCGTAAGCGTAGTCCCCGCTCAGGGTGGAAATGTGGATCTGCAGATTACCAGCTTCAAAGCTCCTTCAGCGGGAGATAGTGGTTGCGGCACAGCCATAGCTGTTGTCAAAAACGCAGGCAATGATTTTTCCGGAAGCTTTGTCGTCAGGCTATATATTAAAAATAAGGCTATGGTTTCTCAAACAGTTTCCGGATTAGAAAAAGGCGCATCAACCTCCGTGTCCATAAAATACTGCGATGCCAGAAGTGCCGGCTTGGTGCATGAGTATGTTAAAATTTATACGATAGTTGACCCGGACAACGCCGTTAAGGAAACTAATGAAGAAAATAATATGTCTACCAAGAGGGATTTCGAGATATTTTAGCTTGAAAAATATACAAATCTAAAAGTAGCTGGAAAAATCCAGGACCAAAATCCCGGGTTTTTCTTTGTTTTGGCGAGATGATATAATAAAAATATGATTACGGAATCCATAAAAAACCGGGCAGAAAAATTGCGTCGAGAAATCGATCGGATGCGCTATGAATATCATGTTTTGGACAAGCCGGAAATCTCCGACGTCGTTTATGATTCTTTGATGCGAGAACTCAGGGGTCTGGAAGAACAATATCCAGAACTGAAAACGGCTGATTCTCCGTCGCAAAGAGTGGGCGGAAAGCCGCTCGACAAATTCCAAAAAGTCCGCCATCGCGTCAGGCAGTGGTCGCTGGATGATGCCTTCGATTTTGGGGAAGTCAAAAAATGGGAAGAAAAAATTCAGAGAATTTTAGGGAAGGCAGAAAATAAGGAAAATTTAGATTATTGCTCAGAAATTAAAATCGATGGTCTCAAAGTAATTTTGACTTATGAAAAAGGTTTGCTGGTGCTGGCGGCGACGAGAGGCGACGGAGTGATCGGGGAAAATGTGACGGAGCAGATAAAAACTATCCAAAGCATTCCGCTGCGGCTGAAAAAAAATATCGATATTGTAGCAGTGGGTGAAGTCTGGCTCAAAAAAAGCGAACTGGAAAAAATAAACCGAGAAAGAGAAAAAAGAGGAGAGGCTCTTTTTGCCAATTCAAGAAACGCAGCCGCCGGTTCGATCCGCCAGTTGGATCCGAAAGTCACAGCTTCACGAAAGCTCGACTCATATATTTACGACATAGACTTTTTGGAAGCTGAGCTTCCAAAAACGCAGGTCGCAGAATTGGAATTGTTAAAAAACTTGGGGTTTAAAGTCAACCAAAACTATAAGTATTGCAAAAACCTAGAAGAAGTTCATAAATTTTTTGAGTCTTGGGAAAATAAAAGAAATAAGCAAGAATACGGGATTGATGGGGTGGTGATAAAAATAAATTCAGCCAAATTGCAGGAATCTTTGGGTTACACCGGAAAATCTCCACGTTGGGCACTCGCCTATAAATTCATTCCGGAAAAAGTGACGACGATCGTTTCCGACATCAAAGTCCAAGTTGGACGCACCGGCGCGCTCACGCCTGTCGCACACTTGAATCCCGTTTTGGTTGCAGGCAGTACGGTTAGCCGCGCCACACTGCACAATGAAGATGAGATCAGAAGATTGGATGTCAGAATTGGAGATACGGTTGTGATCCATAAAGCCGGCGATGTTATTCCGGAAGTAGTTGAGGTTCTCAAAAATTTGCGGACTGGCAAGGAAAAAATATTCCACATGCCAAAAACTTGTCCGATTTGCGGAGGTTCGGTCAAGCGGGAGATTTTAGAAGCTCGGCTTCTCTCGACCAAAGCGACCCAAAGAAGCCAAGCTTCTTCACGAACGAGTGCCGCCCATTATTGTCTGAACAAAAAATGTTTTGCTATTGAAAAAGAAAACATCATCCACTTTGTTTCCAAGAAGGGATTTAATATAGACGGTATGGGTGAAAAAATAGTTGAGCATTTGATGGGGGAGGGATTGATTTCTAATGTGGCGGACATTTTTGAGCTCACTACCGGAGATCTGGAGCCATTGGAAAGATTTGCGGAAAAATCAGCAGATAACTTGGTCAAATCGATCGAGCAAAGCAAAAAAATCGAATTTCCGAAGTTTTTGTATGCTCTGGGAATCAGGCACGCGGGCGAAGAAACGGCTGTGCTCATAACGCGCAATCTAGAGCAGGTAACACAAAAAAATATCAGAAATATGAAAGATATCGTTAATTATTTTCCTCAGATTAAGACGGAGGATTGGCTGAAAATTAAAGGCATAGGTGAAAAATCAGCCGAAAGTCTGGTTTCCTGGTTTAATGACAAAAACAATCTTCAATTATTGAAAAAAATGGGGGAGTTGGGTGTAAAAGTAATTTTGGCCAAGACCCAGCAACAAACAGCAAACAATAAATTTGCCGGAAAAACTTTTGTTCTAACCGGTGAACTGGAAAACTTTACAAGAGACGAAGCAAAAGATATTATTAGGAAAGCAGGCGGTGATGTTTCCTCGAGTGTCAGTAAAAAAACTGATTATGTCGTGGCGGGAAAAAATCCAGGAAGCAAATACCAGAAAGCGAAATCTTTTAGCGTTAAGGTGATAGGTGAAAAGGAGTTTAAAAAGATGATATAATTTCATATAACAATACAACATTTAATATGTAACAATTTATTAAATTTTTTGTTTCATGTTTCATGTTTCATGTTTCATGTTAAGTAAGGACGAAATAAAACATATCGCAGGATTGGCGCGTGTCGGCTTGGACGAAAGAGAAATTAAGAAATATCAAAAAGATATGTCTTCAATTTTAGATTGGGTAGAACAGCTCAAAGAAGTTGATATAACCGGCGTGGAACCCACGGCGCACATCACTGGCTCGGAAAACGTGGCGAGGGAAGATGGGGAATATGATTTTCCTGGTAAGAGCGAAATCGTAGCTTTGTTTCCGGATAAAAAAGACAATTTTGATAAGGTTAAAAGTATCCTATGATTCGAGAACTTCACAAAAAGTTGATTTCCAAAGAAATTACCGCGGTGCAACTGGCGGAGGAATATTTTGCGCGTATTGAAAACATGGATAAAGCAATTCACGCTTATCTGACTTTAACAAAAGAATTGGCGATGGAACAGGCCAAAAAAGTGGATGCTAAAATTGCTGTCGGCGAGGAAATTGGAATTCTGGAAGGTATTCCGGGGGCGATCAAGGATAATATCTGCGTGCAAGGAATAAGGACGACGGCAGCTTCAAAAATATTGGATAATTATGTAGCGCCATATGACGCGACAGTCATTACGAAATTAAAAGAAGCGGGCGCGGTCATTCTCGGAAAAACCAATTTGGATGAATTCGCGATGGGCTCTTCAACTGAAAATAGCGCCTACGGCCCGGTTAAAAATCCACATGATTTGGAAAGAGTGCCCGGCGGATCTTCGGGCGGTTCGGCGGCGGCAGTGGCTTCCGATGAAGCCATGTGGTCTTTGGGGACAGATACAGGCGGTTCAATCAGGCAACCCGCGGCCTTTTGCGGAGTGGTAGGGCTGAAGCCGACTTATGGGAGAGTTTCCCGTTATGGAGCGATCGCAATGGGATCCAGCCTGGATCAAATCGGGGCGATAACAAAAACTGTTGAAGACGCGGCTATAATCCTAAGTATTATCGCTGGAGCGGATAGAATGGATTCGACCTCGGCCAAAAGTGGAGACAAGGATTATACAAAGTATCTGACCGGTGAAGTTAAGGGTCTGCGGATCGGCATTGTCAAAGATTATTTTCAAGACTTGAACGCGGATGTCAGAGCTTCTTTGGAAAAAGTGATTGAAACTTACAAAAAACTCGGGGCTGAAGTGAAAGAAATTGAATTACCAATGGCTAAATATTCCTTATCGGTCTATTATATTATAATGCCGTGTGAAGTCAGTTCTAATCTGGCCAAATTTGACGGCATAAAATACGGACTGAGAATAAATGACGCGAACGACGATCCTAATTTTAGCGCCAAGGAGGATGCGAATTGTTTGCCTAGGACGCTGTTGGAAACTTATTTAGACTCCAGAAGATACGGCTTGGGGGCTGAGGTCAAAAGAAGAATCATGCTGGGAACTTACGCGCTTTCGTCCGGATATTACGAAGCTTATTATCTGCGCGCGCAAAAAGTACGAACCCTCATCAAAAAAGATTTCGAAAAAGCTTTTCAAGAAGTTGATTTGATCCTAACTCCGACGACGCCCACTCCGGCTTTCAAGCTGGGTGAAAAAACTGACAATCCTCTGGAGATGTATCTGGCTGATATTTTTACGGTGACAGCCAACATCGTCGGCGTACCGGCGATTTCTGTGCCATGCGGGTCTGTCGAGGTTGAGGGGAAAAAACTGCCGCTGGGCTTTCAATTGATGGGCAAATGGTTCGACGAAGAAAATCTGTTGCGAGCCGCTCATGCTTACGAAATTCACCCCCACACCAACTAAGGCATAACATATTCTCCCTATACTCAACGGAAAGTTGGTGTGGGGGTTAATAAATAAACAACAAAAATGGATTCTTACACGATACAAATTTTATACAATAGTATTGTCAGGGGCATTTCTGATTTTTTTCACTCATCTGTATTCCAAGTGTTTGAATTTTTCGCTGCGGTCTATGTCATAATTTTGTTTATTGATTTAGTTTTACTGATTATCCAGCGCGGACCCGGAAAAAACTGGCGGCAGATGAGATACGGCGTAGATATCCCAAGCGAGCTGGTTACTAAAAAAGACAAAATGAAAGAGCAATGGAGCAAAATTAAAAAGCGGCTCGAAAGCGAAAACGAATCAGAATATAAAGTGGCTATTATCGAGGCGGACACCATCATCGATGATCTAATAACCCGGATGGGATATAAGGGCGCGAATATGAGCGAACGCTTGGCCAATATTCCAGAGGGTCAATTGGCGGAATTAGGCGAAATGAAAGAGGCGCACGAAATCAGAAATCGGATAATCCACGAAGAAGATTTCAAAGTAGACAGGGATTTTGCCAAAGGGGTTTTGAAGAAATACGAACACTTATTGCATCATTTTGAGGTGCTAGATTGACAGAAATAGAAAAAGTGGCTAGAATAAAAAATAGTCTAAATAGCGGGATGGAGCAATGGCAGCTCGCGTGGCTCATAACCACGAGGTTCCAGGTTCGAATCCTGGTCCCGCAACAAAAAGAGCGTGAAACAAAGGCGTAAAAGATAGTGACAGTGTTGTTTTTCGTTTTTGCTTTACGCTTTTGTTTTTTGGAGTATAATCCAGAGAGTTCCGGTTACCCGGAACAATGCCAGGGTAGCTCAGTTGGTTAGAGCACAGGACTCATAAGCCTGGGGTCGAGAGTTCGAATCTCTCCTCTGGTACAAAAATTGAATATTGGACCGGTAGCTCAGTTGGTTAGAGCGCCTCCCTGTCACGGAGGAGGTCGCGAGTTCGAGTCTCGTCCGGTCCGCACGATATAAAACAGTCCGCCGCGGCGGACTGTTTTTTGGTTCCAAAAACAGTTGCCAGAATTTCTAAAATGCTATATAATTAGAAAGCAAGAAGAATTTCACCCCCACACCAAATGGGTCGTAAATAAGGCAAAAGTGAAAATTTACGGGATTTGGTGTGGGGGTTAAAAAATAGCTTAATAGAGGCCAAAAGATGACTCTAAAATCCTACATTTGGGGGATGCGAATCGTGACCCTTTTTTCAATTATTGCTCTGGTGTTGGTTGTTAATTATGTCGATCCTGAGGCCGCGGGGATAATTGGAAAGGCCTTGTTTTTTCTGATTCTTTTCTTTGCGTTAAGTGGACTGTTTAACCTGATACTGCTTTGGTTTCGCCGTAAAATAACCCACAGTGAAAACGCTCATGCCCAGGTGGGGTTGAGTTTCCGGCAAGGCCTGTTGCTGTCTGTGCTGGCTACAGGACTGCTCCTAATGCAAAGTTTTCGAGTTTTGGTTTGGTGGGATGGGTTGTTGCTACTCGCTGGAATATTTCTGATAGAGTTATATTTTTTAAGTAGAGATTAATTAAAATTTTTGTAAATCATTATCATGGATAAGAAAATAAAGAAACAGAATACGAACAATGATTACACAGCTAAGTCTATCCAGGTGCTGGAGGGGCTTGAACCGGTGCGCAAGCGCCCCGGCATGTATATCGGCGGCACTTCAACCGAGGGTTTGCATCATTTGGTCTGGGAGGTGGTCAATAATTCTATCGATGAGGCGATGGCAGGCTGCTGTAAGAATATAGTGATTAGGCTATTGCCAAATGATGTGATTGAGAACACTGACGATGGGCGCGGCATTCCGGTGGAAAAACATCCGCAAACTAAAAAATCCACCTTGGAAACAGTTCTCACGGTGCTGCATGCCGGCGGAAAATTTGGAGGTAGCGGCTACAAAATTTCTGGCGGTCTGCACGGTGTAGGCGTTTCCGTAGTGAACGCTCTTTCTGTTTGGACGAAAGCGCAGGTCAGGCGCGATGGTAAAATTTATGAAATGGAATTCAAACGAGGCGAACCTCAGTCAAAAGACGTGAAGGTGGTTGGCAAATCTACCGATACCGGAACGACAATAACTTTTCAGGCTGATCCGCAAATTTTTCCGGAAATAAAATATAGCTGGGAAAAGATTTTGGGTTATGTGCGCCAACAGGCATTTCTGACCAAGGGCGTGAGTATCAAGGTATATGACGAGAGAGATAAAGAGAAAAAAAGAGCCTATGGATTTCTTTTCGACGGCGGCTTGATCTCCTTCATCAAATTTTTGAATCGGGGCAAAGAAATCAAAAACGACATGCCCTTTCACGTGGAAAAAACCGCAGACGATGTTTTAGTGGAAATATCCATGCAGTACACTGACGGCTACAAGGAACACGTTTTCTCTTTTGCTAATAATATTTTTACGTCCGAGGGCGGCATGCATGAAGCCGGTTTTCGCGCGGCGCTGACGCGCGTGTTGAACAATTACGCGAAGAAGAATAATTTTCTCAAAGAAAAAGATGAAAGTTTTACCGCGGAAGATTTGCAGGAAGGGCTGACGGCTATCATCAGCGTGAAACTGCGCAATCCACAATTTGAAGGACAGACGAAAGCGAAACTGGGCAATGGAGAGGTGCGCGGTATTGTTTCTAGTGTGACCGCGGAAGCTTTGGCGGACTATTTGGAATCACATCCTCACAATGCCAAAGCGATTTTGGAAAAATGTTCTTTGACGGCGAAAGCCAGGATCGCGGCGCGGGCCGCCAAGGACGCGGTGATTCGCAAAGGCGCGCTTGAGGGTATGACCCTGCCAGGAAAATTAGCAGATTGTTCTTCAAAAGATCCTTCGCAATCCGAGCTCTACATCGTGGAGGGAGACTCGGCTGGCGGAAGTGCGAAGCAGGGACGCGATCGAAAATTTCAAGCCATCTTGCCATTGCGCGGAAAATTGGTGAATGTGGAAAAAACTTCTTTGGATAAAGTGGTAAAATCAGACACGTTGAAACCGATCATCATCGCGCTCGGCGCCGGTATCGGCGACAGCTTTGATATTAATCGTTTGCGCTATCACAGAATCATCATCATGGCCGATGCCGATGTGGATGGCTCGCACATCCGAACTTTGCTTCTGACATTTTTTTATCGTTACTATGAACCAATCATCCGAGCAGGCTATGTCTATATCGCTCAGCCGCCACTCTATAGGCTTCAGCGTGGCAAAGAGATTCGATACGCATATACAGAAGAAGAGAAGAATCAGATAATTAGCGAGATTCAGAAAAATCAAAAAGAGGTTCGACCTCTCTCGACCGGAACAACCAAAAGAGGTCGAACCTCTCCCGGCGAAGAAATTGTGATGGAAACCGACGAAACGGTCGAGGGCGAGAGCGAAGTCGGTGAAAAAGTTGCGGGAATTAATATCCAGCGGTACAAGGGTTTGGGGGAAATGAATCCGACTCAGCTTTGGGACACGACCATGGATCCGGCGCAAAGGATGATGCGCCAGGTCATGATTGAAGACGCGGAAGCAGCGGACCGCGTGTTTGATATTTTGATGGGCAACGAGGTGGAACCCAGAAGGAGGTTTATCCAAGCCCGTGCCAAGAGCGTGAAGAATTTAGACGTGTAAAAAATTCAAAAATATAATCTTGAAAAACCGGCTTTCGTAAGCCGGTTTTTTGATATCAAAACATGCCTTCTTACTTTTCTTGTCCCACAAGAAAAGTAACAAAAGAAAGGGCCATCCGGAGCTAATTTACTAACAAATTTTTGTTTTTTTCACTAAAAATTTTGGTTGCCCGCCACTACGTGGCGACCTAAAATTTTTTTAACGTTCAAAAACCTCAATTTGTGGTAGTAAATTAGCTAGGATGGGTTTATTTTTTTAACTTATTTTTAAGCTTTTTTGATATCAAAAAAGAGTCGGGGGGCCTGTGGATAACTCGGCTTGTTGACATTGAAAAAACCCTCAAAAAGTTGTATAATTTAAATAAGAAAAAATGTTTGTTTTTGCCTGAAGCAGGATAAAATTAAATATGTTTGATATCAAAAATGGCTGTTGAAAAAAATACCGAGGAAGAATTGGACTTGTTGACCTTGTCAGAGGCTGCGAAAATAGCCGGCTTCACTCCGGAATATTTGAACATGCTGGCGCGCAAGAAAAAGCTGCAAGCCATGAAGATCGGCAGAAACTGGTTTACGACCCAAAATTGGCTGAATGATTTTTTTCATCCCGAACTGAAAACTCTCGATCTGGTTTCGGAAGAAGAAATTAAAACCGGTCCTGACATGGATGTGCCCCAAGAATCGACTTCCGATTTGGCGTCCGAATCAAAAAAAGAAAAGGCGCCAGTTGCAAATTATGAAAATAAATTTTCGCAGAAAGAGTCTGCGAAATGGTGGCAATCCTCAAGAGTTTTTTCTTTAACTGTGATTGTTATTTTAATTTTTTTTGGGACACTGCAAACAATTAAGATAAAACAAAAACTGGATAATAATAATTCAGGCGTCATAGATCAAATACAAATGGAATTAGAAAAAATTGAAACGCTTGATGCAGCAGATCAAGAGGGCGAAGTTCTCGGAACACAAACGGAAAATATCGGCCGGGTGCTTTTGGCCAGTGAGAATTATGCAATCAAAGAAATTAAATTTGGCGGCGATGTCAGTCTCTTGGCCTCAAGCTATGAAAATTTTCCACTCAAACTGACGGATGTGCGCAGCCAGATTGTGACGACCAAGAACAAAGATGAATTCCAGCTTTTGGTTTATTGGAAAACGAACAAACTGGCCGTTTCGAGCATCGCATATTCCAAGATGGGCGCGGACTCCTCAAAAAAAATATCCGAAGAAGACTTTGGTTTTAGCCATAGCGTGATCATACCCAAATTGGAACCGGCCACGGCCTATACATACATCATCACTGCCAAAGACAAATGGGGAAACACAATTACGTCAGATAAATATTCAGCCTACACCGGCGCCAAAGATGTTTCAGTCTTCGAATTGATCGTCAAGGCGGCCGAAGATACATTTGGCTGGGCGATGAATAAATAATTTTCAAATATAAATTAAAATAAAAAGTGAGAAGCAAAAATAAATCATTATCCATAATCGTTCTCGTGACTGTGATCGCTGGCAGTGCTTTTTTCGCGCTCAATTTTTCCAAAGCCGCGCCGGACGCAAGTGGTTCAGTAGTGAAGCAGATCGACATGACCGCCTATGTAGTCAGTAATGATACCAGCAAAGACATACCGAATGGTGAGTATGATGTTCGTTTCGCGCTGTATACCGCGGATCGCACGACGACTGATCCTTATCCATCCAACGCGGATGCGGGCAGAAAAATGTGGGAAGAAACTCAGAAAGTTAATGTAACAAATGGACAACTGTCAGCCTATCTTGGTTCAGTCAATCCATTTCCGGTGTCAGTCAATTTCAATACCGGCGATTATTATCTTGGCATCCGGATTGGTCAAGATTCCGAAATGGTGCCGCGCAAAAAAATCGCGGCGGTGCCGACCGCAATAAACTCCTCTTTTTTGAATGGTGCTAAAGTTGGGACCAATGAAGGCGACATTCCGCAACTGGGATCCGGCGGGAAGTTGGACATCGAACTTTTGCCCACAGGAACCGGTTCGAATATGCTGGTCCTTGGCAGCCGACTGAAAAAATATCTGCCAGTGGCCGGCGGCGAAATGACGGGGGAAATCACTTTTGATGATGCGCAAACTTTTGGTGACGCAACCTTGACGCAAATCGGATATTTGAGCGGGCTGACATCGCCGCAGGACGGGCTGGTATATTTTTCCGGAGATACAATTCAAACCCTGGCCAACGGTGCGGATAATTATATTTTGAAAATGGTGAGCGGCGTGCCGACCTGGATTCTGGGCGGAGCCGGCGGGATGGAAGCGCACAATCTTTTGGATGGAACCTGGCATGGAGACACAAATGCCGGGGTGGCTTCGCGCGGAGCCTTGATGACTGGCCAGGATTTTTCTGGCACGAATAAATGGGCAGCTTTGACAGCGGGAACAAGCGGACAAATTTTGCGCGTCAATGCGAGTGGTGACACGGAATGGTGGACGCCGAATTTTGGAAGCGACGTGAGTGTTTCCGGCACATTATTGCAAAAAACCGGCGACACGCTCTTTGTGAAAGAAGGAACGCTAACTTCTGGCCGACTCTGCACTTACGACACAACCAATGGACTGGTTTGCAACACGGACAGCGCAACAGTCGGACACGCATCCGCAACCTTGGCCGGACAAAATTATTTATCTTTAGTCGGTCAGGCTTTTACAGCCAATGCGATTAACTTAGCTTCAGCAAATGTTACTGGAACTTTAGCAGTTGGTAACGGCGGAACCGGCGCAACAACACTAGCCGCTGATGGAATTTTATACGGCAATGGAACTAGCGCAGTCCAAGTGACTGCCCGATCCGGTCTTGCTCAGCAAGTATTAATGGAAG
>Ga0172379_10006792_pt1 | contig 15140 bp, 13 predicted proteins | sample GrowelOW334metaG_FD_119756 | JGI IMG/M metagenome (GOLD analysis project Ga0172379, IMG submission 119756) | Groundwater microbial communities from an aquifer near a municipal landfill in Southern Ontario, Canada - Groundwater well OW334 metaG | ecosystem: Environmental > Aquatic > Deep...
ATATTGAATCTGTTCGCTTGGAATAGTTTTATTTTCTAAAAACAACAATTCTGTTCGCAATAATCCGATTCCCTTAATCCTTTTTTCTACAAGCTGGTGAATTTCCGCCATGCTTGATACGTTAGCATACAGACTGATATTTTTATTAATTTTTATATTTGGTTTTTTGAGAACGATATTTTTAACTTCAACTTGATACTTTTCATGAGTTTGAATAGTTGGATTAACGACTATTTTTCCATTATCTGCATCAACGATAACTTCACTTAAATTCAAGTTTTTTAATTTTTCTATATTGACATTAGAGATGAAAGGGATGTTTTTAGATCTCGCTATGATAGCAGCATGAGATTCGTAACTATTAGAAAAGCTTATGAATGCTGATATATTCATTGAATCGATTTCAAAAGCATCCGATGGAATTATTTCACTTGATATTATGATTGATTTAAAAGAGCTTTTTTTCAAAACATCAACCTTTATCGATTTTACATTTGTCGTAATTCTTTTGAAAACATCTGCAAGGTCTAAAGCCTTTTCTCTAAAAAAGGGGTCTTTAATTTTTTTCTTATATTCTAAAAGAATATCTCCCAAAATCGCTTCAATGGATTTCTTTTCTTTTTTAATCCGGGATGTTACTTCTTCGGATATCAGAGGATCATTAATAATTTCTAATTGAGTGTTCAATATATCAAAAGTTATGCTCAATTTATCTTTCGACAAACTTTTTTTGATTTGGGTGATTTGTTTTTTACTCTCGACAACAGCTTTTTTGAATTTAGAGATTTCTTCTTCTATTTCTTTTTCTAAAATTTTATTTTCTTCAAAAATATTAACTGAATCTAAAAAGATAGGTTTGCCATAGCCGATCCCCCTGCTCAATATCTGACCTTTTAAAATTATCTGCTGAAAATCATTCATTTGATTCACCAAAACCTTTTTCAAAACAATCGGTTATTTTCTTCATGACAATCTCGGCATCTAATCCTTCAACAGTAATAGTAATTGAAGAATCCTTTTTAGCTGCAAGCATTAGAATGCTCATTATGCTTTTTGCATTAACAGTTTCTTTTTTCAATGTGAAAAAAACCTGTGATTTAACTGACTGCAGCAATTTGACAATTGTCGCTGCAGGTCTTATATGTAGACCTAAATCATTTTTTACTATCAGCGTTTTCTGTAATTTCACTTGGCTTTTTTTTCCTTTTTGAAATCATCTCAAGCAATTTAATATTAAATTCTTTTGCGGAATTATATCCACTACTTTTCAAGCGATGATTTAAAGTTAATGTTTCTATTAATAAAACAACATCTCTTCCGGGCTTTACTGGCAAAAGATGAAAAGGTAAATTTACACCTAAAATATCAAAATATTTTTCTTCCAAACCGACTCTGTCATAAAAATGGGTATCGTCCCACTGTTCCAATTTTATAATTATATCCAAGACCTTGTCCGATCTTACGCTGACGGCTCCAAATAAATGGGCAACATTTATGATCCCTACTCCTCTTACTTCCACTAAATGTCTTGTAAGTTCAGGACCTGATCCTGTAAGACAGCTATCATCCTTCTTTTTTATTTTTACAATATCATCTGAAATAAGCCTATGGCCTCTTTCCAGAAGGCCTAATGCAGCTTCGCTTTTTCCTACTGAAGATTCTCCCTGGATCAAAACTCCGACCCCAAAGACCTCTACTAAAGTACCATGGACAGTAATGGATGGAGAAAAATCATTATTTAAAATAATTATCATTTTGCTAGTAAGCGTCATTGTATCTAAATCCGTTAGCAAAAGCGGAATTTGATTTTTTTCACAAATAGCAGTCAACTCTTTTAATGGCTTGCTCTTATGAGAGACTATGATCGCAGGGACGTCTTTGGAGATAAATTCCAATCTTGTCCGCCGAAGATCCTTGTCTAACCCTTTTAAATATTCGATTTCCCCTTTGCCGAAAATCAAAATTCTATAAGACTTGTAATTTTTGATATATCCGGTCAAGCTTAAGCCGGGTCTATGAACTTCAGGTTTTTTAATGCGGTTTTTCAATCCCTCTTTTCCGGTAATTAACGTTAAACCAAGGCTATCTTTATATTTATTAAAAAAATCACCAACTGTATACATAGTTAAAATTCCACCATCTCTAAATAAAAAACCAACCAATCTAAAAAAGTAGCAAAAGCCATATTTTCGGTTGCCTTGTCGTGAAAATTAGATATGGTACTATCGCTATATGAATAATAGACATTTCCAATATCTGAATTTGACACCCATCTATTATAAAAACATTGAAAATCCACTTTCTGATAACTCTGATAAAAAAATATCAAATCCTTTGGATCAATGATTTGATTATTACAGGTAACTATTTTTTTTTGGTCTTCTATCAAATCCAGCATATTATTTGTAACATCATAGATGTTTTCAGCTTCTATTACACCGCTGTCATTATTTTTAGCAAATCCATTGTGTATCTTTAAAAAACTTAAAAAATCATGAGGTAAACTTTCATTAAATTGACGATTAACCAGGCTGATAGAAAAGCTATCCAATGGAGGCCTCCCTCTAAAAAAAGTCGAATCATTCATCATGCTATATACCAGCTCAACATCATAATTCGGCAGCTTAGGTTTTTTACTCATGATCACTGATAAATCTTCGAGGTTAGAAAAAAAATCAAGGACTTTAGGATAAATATGCGGAAGATAAGGGATTGTTTTTGAAAAAAACAGCGATGAAAATTCAATTTTGTCAGACAAATCTAATTGAGAAAGCTCATGCCAGGCTTTTGGAAAATTCGGGGCCAATTTTTTAAGCTCTTCGAATGAAGCTTTCGTTTCTTTTTCAACGATAATTATATCTTCAAATCCACTTATTAAGTTTTTTTGATAATATTCAGCGACAGAATTATTCATCTAACCTCTTACATAGGTAGTATAATAAATCAAAAGTATACTTTTTTAAAGAAAAAATATTTGTATTAATATGAATGAAGAAAAAAAACTTCCTTAAAAAGCGAATTCCATTCAGAATTATAACTTTTATTAAGATGAAAAACTTAAAATTTGCCGATACTTTTTTATCAACCTATCCCTGTTTATACCTTGGGATATTTTTTTTATTAGGCATTGCAGCTTATTTTTATGAAAATTTAATTTATTTAATTTTTTTAGTTTTTATCTGGAATAAGAAATCTCTTTTTTTTGCTATCAGCGCCTTTTCTCTTGCTTTCGCCTATTGTTATTTTAATTTTTCAGATTTAAAACAGATAAATTCAGAAATTACCGGAACAGCTAAATTTGAAATCAAATCGATCAAGGAATCTTATTATTTTAATCGGAAAAGTTATTTATATCAGGGAAATTTAGTATCTTTCCGAACTGATAAAAATGAATTCAAAAATATCCCCTGTTCAGTTTCATCTAAAAAAAAATATTCTTCTGATCACACTTACGTAATCCCGGGTCAGCTGATAGCCACGAGAAAATATAATTATCAGCTAAAATCTAAAGCAAAGTGGGTTCAGGATAAAAAAATTACAAGCATCACGAATCTGCGCTTCGATTTGAAAAAAAAATTTCATCAGATTCTGAAAAAAATAATAAATGATAAAAATGGAGCTGATTTTCTTCATACTCTTTTGACAGGAGACAACACTCACAAACTATTGACATTTAATTTTTCTAAAATAGGTCTTCAGCATGTTCTTGCCATATCTGGATTTCATTTCGGGGTGCTCACTATATTTTTTTCTTCAGTCCTAAGATGTTTCTTTTCACCAAAAACAGTTGCTTTTCTTCTTATAATAATAGTAAATTTATATTTCTTATTCGTAGGTCCCCTGGTATCTGTTGAAAGATCTTATATAATGATTTTAATGGCTTTATCAGCAAGTCTGATCAACAGAAAATATTTTGCTTTAAATTCTATCGGGGCAAGCATGATAGTTATTTTAATATTAAATCCACTCAACATTGCAAACATCGGATTTCAGTTAAGTTATTTAAGCACTTTCGCGATCCTCTTAGGATTTACATTAACAGATGATTATTTCGATAAATTCATTAAAAAAAGATCTGAGAAAGAAATAAATGAACTTGATTGGATCTCAAAAATTTTAGAAAAAATATTAAATTTTATAAGACAAAGCATATGTCTGTCCTTAGTTGTGAACATTTTTATAATTCCGGTCGTGTTATTTCATTTTCACAAGTTTGCTTTTTTAGGTTTTATATATAATCTATTTATACCCTTTTTAGTCGGTATTTGCATGATGATGGTTATTTTTGCTCTAATTTTTTATTTTACATTCCCTCAAATCGGATATGTCATTAATTATATTTCCACTTATTTTACAAAATTTATTTTAATGCTATCTGATAATCCACCGGCTAACCTGCAAATTTATTTGAGATCACAAAGCATCAGCTTTGAATTTGTTATAATTTATCTAGCTCTTGTTGGACTTTTATTTTTGATACTGAAGCATAGTAATGAAGAAAAAATTACACCTAAGTATTTAGATCTTTTTTAAAGCAAAAAAAGTTAAATATAAAATTTAATATTATTATCTCTTTCATTTTTTATAATGATAGTTGTGATAATCTAAAGTTGCACCTTAGATAATCTAAAGTTGGTTTGTTGTTTTATAGCGGCTCTCGACTTATTCCCATTGAGATCAAAAGTGACAAAACTTTTTCATCTTCTTTTTAAAATATTTTCATAAACAAACGCCTGAGAAAGCAGAAAGAGGCGTGATAATCTAAGTTGGGATAAAAACTCAAAAATTGAAGATTTTCAATTATTCGCTGCCGAAAATTGCTATGAGCTAATGTATTCAAAAAAAAAGCTAAATATCAATGCCTGATTCTTATTTTTAGCTTTAGAAAAAATTTTAAAATTAAAAATTTATTGCTTATCTAAAATTCCTGCTCAAAGAAAATCCCATTCTGCTTAGTGCAAGACTAGTAACTTCTTCTTTAAAAAATTTAGATGCAAAATCATATACACTATTAGCTGCCGTTTCATAATTTTTTGAGGCTTTAGCATTTTGGGTTTTATATAATTTTGACTGCAGTATCAAGGCTCTATAAGCATCTAAAAAACATTTGGCATCTTCTTCCCTATTATCAATCACAGAAGGTACGGAATTACAATTTATTAAAGAAACCGACCAATTTAATGCATATTCAGATGAGTGCTCTGCATCAGCAATAAAACCTGGGATAAATCCTTTTATCCATCGAACTGTCCCTTGAAGCGGATGAGGTGTATCATAAGAAGGTATCGCACCAGGCAGCCAACAAAGTTTTGCATGATAATATCCCGCAGATTCTGATATTATTTTTGCATCATCAAGAAACCTATCATATTTTCTTCCTTCAAAACATCCAAAAAAACTTACACTGCTCATTATTCGCTCCTAATTTTAAATCTTTAAATATTAATAATTGTTTGTTAATTACAATAACTTTAAAATAACAATTATACTAGTGATAATATTATAATTAAAGAATTATATTATAATTAAAAAAAAATAAAATTATTAACATTATTAATTTTATCCTTAAATGAAAATAGATCGTAAAAAAAATTTTAAACACTAGTAAAAAAAAGAAACGGAAGGCCTAAAAAATCTAATTAAACAGAAAAATGTTAAGTTAGAATTTTAAGTTGATATTTTTTTTAAATATACTTTATCGGATTTGACTTAAAATAGTAATTTGTTTAAAAATGTATTGTTTTTATGGCGATTGTAGCTCAGTTGGTTAGAGTGTCGGATTGTGGTTCCGAATGTCGCGGGTTCGAGTCCCGTCAATCGCCCAATTTTTTAACATCTTAAAAAACCTGTGCTTATTTTTAAATCACTGCTTTTAGGTATTGTCCAGGGACTGACTGAATTTTTCCCTGTGAGCTCATCAGCTCATCTTAAATTGATATCCATGCTGTTTAATATCAAAGAAGATATATTATTTGACCTTTGCTGTCATTTAGGGACTACGATCGCCGCAATAATCTTTTTAAGAAAAGATATAATTAATATCATCAGGCAAAAGCACTATTGGATTATTTTTTTAGCGATATTGCCGCTATTTCCGGTATATTTTTTATTAAAATCCCCTATAAATTATTTTTCTCAGATCAAGTTTTTGCCATTTAGTTTACTTCTCACATCATTAATTTTATTTATCTGCTCAAAAATCCAGATTAAAGAAAATGAAAATTTATCTTCTAAAAGAAAAATCAAGGATGTGCTATTAATTGGAGTTATGCAAGCATTTGCGCTAATACCTGGTTTATCTAGAAGCGGCTGGACGATCTCTTCGGGTTATTTGAGAGGATGGAAAATAGAAGAAGCCATTAAATTTTCTTTTTTATTAGCCATTCCCACAATACTTGGGGGAAACTTTTTAGAAGGATTGAAATATTTTAAAAATGCTCCCGAAATAGATAATGCTTCATTTGGATGCTATTTGATAGGTTTTTTAGCATCATTAACCGTTGGTTTTTTAGTGATAAAATTTATTTTTTTGATAAGATCGCATAAAAAACTAAAACCTTTTGCCTGGTATTTACTAGGGCTTGCTTTTTTTAGCTTTATTTATTTATATTTTGTAAAATGAAAAAAAAACCAATTAACAAGAAAAAATTTGTAAAACAGAAAAAAAATTCTGAAGTTAAAGGACTTTTAATTCTTTGCCTGAATTTTTTATTGTTTTTATCTTTGTTCAGCTTTGTCAAATATCAGCCTAATTCCAATTGGCTTGGATTTTTAGGCTATTACAGCGCATATATTTTAAACTATTTATTCGGATTAGCTTCATATTTATTTATTTTATACCTGGGATGGATCGGTATAAGATATGCCTCTAATAAAAACCTTGATAATTTCTTCTTAAAATCTATCAGTTTTTTTGTTTTTTTAATCTCTTCTTGTTTTTTATTAAATATTTATGCTGACCAGTTTCCGGGAATTTTTTCATCATACGATAAAAAAATATTCACAGATCAGATTTATCATTACAGGCCGATTCCCCAAATGCAGACAAGATACAATTTAGGCGGTCAGTTCTTTTATTTTATTTACAAAGATTTATCTTTTTTGAACTTAAAACAGATTCTTAGCACAGTTGGCTGCATATTGATTTTTTCAACTTCTGCTCTGATTTCATTTTTATTTTTTACAGGATTGAACGTTATCACTATTTCTAAAAATATCGCAGATAGAATCAAAAAATCCAGACAAAAGCCGGAAAGTAAAAAATACATGAAACAGCTTCTTGTATCATTAATAAATTTCTTTGAAAAAATATTAAAGAACAAAGAAGAAAAAATTGTTAAAGAAACAAATTTGCCGGAGATAAAAATAAAACCTAAAACTCCGATTATCCACAATGAAATTCCCACAAAAATTATAGAACCTAGCCCCAATGTAATTAAAGAAAAAGAAGTAAATATAAATTCCAATGCAAAAGATATTAACTACAAGAATCCCACATTCACTGACAAACTAAAAAAACCTTATCACATACCTCCTTTGGATTTATTAACCGATCCGCCTAAAATTGATCACCCGACTGTTAAAAAGGAGCTCAAAAAACAGGCCGAGGTATTAGAAGAAACCTTAAAAAACTTTGGCATCATAGCCCAGGTTGGCGAGATCAACTGCGGACCTACTATTACATCTTTTGAAGTACATCCGTCAATTGGAGTTAAAGTTCAAAAAATTAAATCTCTGGAAAATGACATTGCCTTAAATTTAGAGGCAAAATCAATTAGAATCATAGCCCCGATACCTGGGAAGGCTGCTGTCGGAGTGGAAATTCCTTCTTTGTATCCTCAGGAAGTAAGCTTAAAAGAAATGTTATTCAACTATCAGAATAATCCTAAGAAAAAATCCGTTCCTCTCTTATTAGGAAAAACCGTTACCGGTGAATATGTCACAGCAGATCTTACAAAAATGCCTCACATGCTCATAGCGGGAGCTACCGGCTCAGGAAAATCAGTTTGCATAAACACAATGGTCATGTCCATCTTGATGAACCTTCCACCCGATGAAATAAAGCTGTTAATGGTAGATCCAAAAAAAGTCGAACTTACACAATACTCCAATTTACCTCATATGCTTGCTCCGGTTATAACAGAACCTCACGGAGCTTATGCCGCTCTTCAATGGCTGGTTAGAGAGATGCATCAAAGATATGATATCCTAAAAAACTTATCTTTAAGAAACATCACGGCTTTCAATCAAAGAAAAATAAAAAAAGAAGAAAAGGATTTAGAAATCCAGATTCCGGAAAAACTTCCTATAATTGTAGCGATCTTTGATGAATTCGCTGACCTTATGATGGTATCTTCTTCCGATCTTGAAACTCCGATTACCAGAATTGCGCAAATGGCAAGGGCTGTCGGCATTCATTTAATTCTTGCTACTCAAAGACCGTCGCGCGAAGTAATTACCGGTATAATAAAAGCCAATTTTCCTTCCCGAATTGCCTTCAAGGTATCCAGCAGAATAAACTCGCAGATTATTCTAGATGAAGTTGGAGCCGAGTCTTTACTGGGCAATGGAGATATGCTTTTCGCTCAGCCGGGATCTTCTCAGTTGATCCGAGCGCAAGGCGCTTACATAAGAGATGAAGATATTAATAAAATAATAGAAAACATCTGTGAGAAATATCCGACAAATTATTTAATACCATCTTTTGATGCAATGGCCACTACAGAAGAAGAAAACTCAGAAACTTCTAATGCTAAAGATGCTCTTTATGACCAAGCTCTTGAAATAGTTTTGACTACGAGAAATGCATCTACAACCTATCTGCAAAGAAAGTTAAAAATCGGTTATGCAAGAGCTGCTTCTATCATGGATGAGCTGGAAGCTAATAAAGTAATTGGCCCGCAGGAAGGCTCAAAGCCAAGAAAGATTTTGTCTTTAGATATCTAATTATCCCCTATTATAGAATTTAGCTCTTCTTTAAGATCCATCACCTGTTTGTTCCATAGAACCGCTTTTTTTTTGTTTTGGGCAAATATTCCATTTTGAGTTATCTGAAGATAATTTCTAGATATTATCTCTTCCTGATCCAAATCAAATTTAATTTTATCAATTATTTTATCATCAGTTACTTTTCTCTCTTTGATCTCTTTTAGCATTTTTTCAATTGTGAGAAGTCTTGTGTTTTTTTTCATATAGAACATAAGAATATTAAAAATTGAAAATAGTTTTGCAATAGCATCAATTTTATTCAATCTATTTTTAAATATTTTTTTTAAATCAGTTAAAGATTTATTAAAGATTTAAATCAGAAAAATTGATTTTATTCGATATTTTATCTTGATGTGTTAACGAAAACAAAGCTTTTGATTTTTTCCGGATCAACAATTCTTTGATCAAATCAGAAATAAGATCTTTGGAGTTACATTCTTCGGAAATATGCGCTATGTGGATATGTTTTAATTTCGGATGAATTATCTCATCTAAAAGTCTTAAGCACTCATCATTTGAAAGATGTCCCTGCCTTGATAAAACCCTTTGTTTATATACATAGGGCCTATTTGACGCTTCGACAAAAGGAACATGATGGTTTGCCTCAATATATAAATAGTCGCAATCGCTGAGAATCTTTCTAACTAAAGAGGTGACAAATCCTAAATCCGTACAAAAAGCAAACTTAAGGTTTTTTGTTTTTATAACAAAGCCGACAGGGTCCAAAGTGTCATGCTGAATAGAAAAAGGAAGGATTTTTAAATCTTTGAATTCAAATTCCTCCGATGTAGTAAATATCTTAAACTTCGGCAGCACCTGCAGATTATTATAAATTGCCTTGGCAGTATCAGAATTTGCAAAAACCGGAGTTGAATGCTTGTCATGCAATACTTTTAAACCTGCTATATGATCAACATGCTCATGGGTTACCAGCACAGCCTCGATATCTTCAACATTCACATTAATTTGGGCAAGTCTGGTTTTAAGCTGCAAATATGAAATTCCCGCATCGATTAATATTTTAGTTTTTTCACTGCCAAAATATATTGCATTTCCCCTCGATCCTGAGGCTAAAGGACAAAAACCTATCATTTTCTTATCATTTTTAAATTTATCAAATCAATAATAACAAAAAATCAATATTTTTAATTGACAAAATAATTGTTTATAAAAAAAATGACGAATAGATACCCATGAGGAGAAAAATGTTTTCAGAAGAAATAGTTTATGAAATCGATTCAACATTAGACAAGTTGATCGAAAATGCTGAAGCCATGAAAAGCGTACCATTAATTAAAGAAGAGCTTGATGCATTTCAAAAAACACAAGAATCGCTTCTGGCCCATCTGATTTCAATGGACGAACTACTAAAATCAAAAAAAGAGGAATTGAAAACTCCAATAGTAGCTCAAAATACAATTACCGAAAAACTGAGCAAGTTTCAAAAATTAAATGCAAATTTTATTAAAAACGCTTCTCAAAAGTTAAAATTAATTAAGGTCAGAAAATCAAAAAAGTTAATAGGTTGATATGCTAAATAGTTTTGATGCTATAGCCTATATTAATCTGAAACATCGAAAAGATAGAAAAGCTCATATTTTAAGTGAATTATCCAGACTGCATGTTCAAAAAAATAAAATTAAAAGAATTGATGCAACCTATATTCCGTTTAATGGCCATCTCGGCTGCGTTCTAAGTCATATTGAAGCCCTAAATTTTGCATTAGAGAGCAACTTGAACAATATATTGATTTTAGAAGACGACTGCTTTTTTATTGATGATGTCCAGTTTTTAAATGGGACAATAGAATATTTTTTTAAAACTGTCGACCCATGGGATGTTTTTTTATTCGGAGGTTATTACGATCAAATTGAAAAAAGTAAGCATCCATATATCAACAGAATAAAAAAATCATATAGAGCTCATGCATATGCTGTTAACAAAAAATATTTTTCAAGCTTAAAAAATCATTTTTTATCAACTAGAGATAAATTACAAAAATATCAGCTGTTTTATGAAGCCAATAAGGATGCTCTAGATAGGACATGGAATGTCCTTCAGGAAAAAGATTTGTGGTATGCAAGCAATGTGCTGCTTACAGGTCAGATAAACGATTTTAGCGATATTGGCTGGGAAACAAAAAAATTAAGATAATTCTTCATCAGAATCACTCAATTCCGATATTGGCGAGACGCTGCATTCTGCTTTATTTTCCGACTCATCAATTATATTAACTGCTGATGCAATCCTTTCTACTAAATTCTGAACCTCGTCACTAGAATCTTGTATTTCCTGAAACAAATCTTTAAATTCCCTTCTTATTGCAGATGCAGCGGCTTTTGCATCTACTTGCTCTACAGGGTTAAGAGTGCGGCCGACTTCTTCTTCATCTCTAATTTCCGGATGTAGTTTTAAAAGAATGTTTTTTAATTCTGTTAATGCACCTACATTTCTTTTTAAAGCCCTGTTATTAAACCCTTTTCTATATCCTTCAATCAAAACATTAAGCCGAGACATTCCTTCTCTTAATCCATTAATTTCATCTTCTAACTCTGATTTTTCATTTATTAACTTTGATTTTTCATCTTCTAAGTTTGATTTTTCATTTTCTAAAGCAGTATTCTGTCTTTGATAGTCCAATAATTTATTTTGTAAATTTGTAAAATTTTCCTGCTGATCTGCTGAAACTACTGGCTTAAAAAGCCATAACTCTTGTTTTTTTAATTTTTCATCTAACTCGCTTTTATCTTTTTCAAGTCGAGTTATTTTGTTTTTTAAAGTTTTATTTTGTTGCTCTAGTTTTTTTAAATTATCTTTTAAATCATCTTCTATCCTTCCCCGTGATTTATAAGAGTCCTGAAATCTTTGTAACTTATTTTTTAATTCATCTATTGTATGCTCTAATGTCAGTATATATTCCTGAGCACCAGAAACTCTTTTTTCAAGTTCAAAACCTTTAACAACCCCTCTCTGCAAAAGTATTTCTTTTTCTTGTCGAGAATTTTTCTTTACAAGATCAGCATTTGCTGCTCTTAAGTTCACGTTTTCATTTCGGCATAGCTGCAGCTCTTGCTGCAGCTGCACATTCTCCTGATAGAAAGAAAATAAGCTGCTAAACTTACTTTTTGCAACATCAATTATTCTTTCAACTGCATATCCCAAAGCTCCACAAGATGTCATTTTGAAATCATATGCAAGCAGTGGAGCAAGTAATCCTGTTATAGCTATTTCTTTAAAATGGTTTTTAAGAAACCTAGAAGCTCTGGATCCTCTTTGACCTTTTCGAGGAGTTAATTGCCGATTTATAGGCTGCTCTGAAGATTCAAGATTTAATGCAGGATTTTCCTGAGGACTGGAATTATTAAAAAATCTGTTTTTTACAACTTCAATAGTTTTTGCAATCGTATAGCCTATTGCTCCATAGAGACCTGCTTTAAAATCTCCTGTATATGTCACTAAGGCTACATCGGTGCAGCCAATTATTACATCTTCAGCATTTTCTTTAACAAATCTTTGTATTGAAGGGAATGAAACACTTGATAAAAATAGCATTTAACTTCCAATTTTTTAACAAGGATTTTGCAAAACTTTTATCTTTAATTCAAGTAATTTTTTGATATAAATGATTTTTTTAAAAACCAAAAATTGAATTTTCTAAATAATTCCTAGAAAAAAAAACTAGAAAAAAAAAATTAATAACTTACCAAGTCTTTTATTTCTTTTTCGATATTTGACTTTTGAGGAAAATATAAATCCTCAAGATTTTTAGCATATGGTACCGGGATATCTAAAGCTCCAATCCTTTTAATAGGAGCGTCAAGATAACTAAAAGCATTTTCCATAACTAATGCTGCAATCTCAGCCCCAAATCCGCAGAATTTTTTATCTTCATGCAAAACTATAAGCTTAGATGTTTTTTTAACAGAGGTCAAAATTGTTTCAAGATCTAAGGGAACTAAAGTTCTTAGATCAATCACTTCGATAGATATATTCTCATTTTCTAATTTTTTAGCAATCTCGTAAGCAAATGATACCATCATCCCATAACAAACTATTGTAACATCCTTGCCGGGATGCACTATATTAGCTTCTCCAAAACCCAATATCGAATCTTCAGTAGGTTCTAGGGTAGATGTAAAATTTATCTGACGATAAATGGCTTTATGTTCTAAGAACACAACAGGATTTGGTTCTCTTATCGCAGTTTTTAAAAGCATCTTTGCATCTTTTGCATTGGAAGGTACTACAACTTTCAAACCGGGAACATGGCAGAGATGGGACTCAATACTTTGAGAATGATAAGGACCGCCTTGAATATAGCCTCCGAAAGGAATCCTTACAACAACCGGACAATTAAACTCACCGTTAGACCTATAATATATTGAAGCAAGTTCATTGACCAGCTGATTGATCCCCGACCAGGTATAGTCAGCAAACTGAATTTCACAAACAGGTTTCTTTTTAGCCATCGACATACCGACTGCCAAACCAATTATGGTGGATTCCGCAAGAGGCGTATTAAAACATCTTTCGATTCCAAATTTATCGCCAAGTCCTCTAGTGATGCCAAAAACCCCGCCTTTTTTATCCGCAACATCTTCTCCGAAAACTATAATGGAAGAATCTTTTTCCATTTCTTCTTTCAGAGCATGATTTAATCCGTCCATAATCGTTATTGTATCTTGCATCAAGCTTTCATGATCTTCAACTTCGTAATCGATAAATAATTTTTCCAAGACAGTTTCATCTTTTGGAAAATCAATTTCTTCGGCATAAGCTGCTTGTTTTTCAACAAAATCAAAAGCTTCCCTTTTTAATTTTTCAATCTCAGTCTGATTTACGATTTTTTCTTTTTTTATATAATTTTCAAAAATTATTAAAGGATCTTTTAAATTTTCTTTTTTTAGCTCTTCTTCAGATAAATATTTTTTTGGATCATCAGAAATGCTGTGAGGCTGAAGTCTGGATACCTTGGCAACAATTAAAACAGGTCCGTTCTTATTTTTTAGATAAACTACAGCTTCATCCAATGTTTTAGAAATTTCTTCGTAATTCGTACCATCTACTTCATATGTTTTTAAGTTCTCATAGCCTCTAAATATTTTTGCAATAGAACCTGCCGTCTGATCTTTTGCTCTAACAGAAATAGCAATATCATTGTCCTGAATTACAAACAGCACTCCGAGCTTGTGAATCGAGGAGAAATTTAATGCTTCATGAAAATCCCCTTGGGAAGTTGATCCATTTCCTCCAGACACATATACAATTTCATTCGACTGCATAGCTTTTGCGACACCGACTGCCTGAAGATATTGCGAACCGACACAGCTCGACTGGGGGGCAATGTTAAGCGTAGAGTCCGAAAAATGATCCGGCATCATTCTTCCTGATGAATGATGTTTTGAGTCCCTGGCTAAAAAAGAAGCAAAAAGGTCTGTTAAAGAAGAGCCAAGCGCGATTACATATGACCTGTCGCGATAATAAGGAAACGACCAGTCTTCTTTCGGATTTAATTTTAAAGCGGTTAAAATGCCGATTAACTCATGTCCCTGATTTGATAAAAAAAAAGTAGTACCTTTATTTTGTTTAACCATTTTGTTCATCTTCTCGTCGGTAAACCTGCTGACATATAGAAGATTTAAAATATGTAAAAGATGTTCCTTAGATCTTTGAAGGCTCATAAAAAGAAATTATTAATCCTTTTTTTTAGATGGTTTAATTTCTGATACTTTTTTGATCCTGATGATTCTTCTTTTTTCAGGCTCAATTTTTTTATCTTTGCCCATAGATGGCAGCGCAACTTGAACTGCTTCTCCGATTTTAGAATCTTTCTCTGTTGGAGAAATTTCAATTTTTTTAATTTCAGAAAACTTGGGTTTTGTAAAAGTTTTGAATGGTTTTTGAAGTTTTTCTATACCTAGATCAATCTCGGAAGCAGATAATCTGGTCTGTAATTGCTGAAGAGATTCTAATTTTCTAGATAGCGCTTCTAATTTTTCATCTACTTTAACTCTAGGTGTTCCCTTTAATGAAGCTAAAAGCTGTTCTTCAGTTTCGAATTTGGCGGAGAATGTAACGGCAGACGCGCTTGAAATTTCAGGAATATATAAAAATGCTCTAGCCGCCTTAGGAACATGGCTGTAGATATCCAT
>Ga0172379_10006794_pt1 | contig 15139 bp, 13 predicted proteins | sample GrowelOW334metaG_FD_119756 | JGI IMG/M metagenome (GOLD analysis project Ga0172379, IMG submission 119756) | Groundwater microbial communities from an aquifer near a municipal landfill in Southern Ontario, Canada - Groundwater well OW334 metaG | ecosystem: Environmental > Aquatic > Deep...
GTTTACTCAGTTTACTCAGTTTACTCAGTTTACTCAGTTTACTCAGTTTACTCAGTTTACTCAGTTTACTCAGTTTACTCAGTTTACTCAGTTTACTCAGTTTACTCAGTTTACTCAGTTTACGTTTTTTACGCCTTTTACATAATTTACGCTTCGTCATGTCTCTCGCTAACAAACATCGTCCTCAGACCTTTGATCATATCATCGGACAGACACATATCACCGATATTCTCAAAGCACAGATCGCATGAGCCAAAGATAGCCATAGCAATTATCTTTTTTTCTGACCAAGAGGAACAGGAAAAACGACTGCAGCCAGAGTGATGGCCAAGGCTATGAATTGTCTCAATCTCAACGAAGGAAATCCCTGCAACGAATGCGTAAGTTGCCAGACCATCAATAGACAATCTACACTCGACTACATAGAAATCGATGCAGCCTCACATACCGGCGTAGACAATATCAGAGAAGAAATCCTAGACAAGGTGCCCTATCCTCCGACTCATCTCAAGAAAAAAATATACGTCATAGATGAAGTCCACATGCTCAGCAAAGGCGCATTCAATGCTCTTCTCAAGACCATCGAAGAACCTAGAGACAATGTAGGATTTATCTTGGCAACGACAGAAATTCACAAAGTACCAGAGACAATCATCTCTCGCTGTCAGGTCTTCAATTTTAAGAAGATTGGTCAAAAAGATATGACAGAACATCTCAAATATATCGCAGAAAAGGAAGGACTTAGCTACACACAATGAGCGCTCGATATCGTAGCAAAAATCTCAGAATGATGCGCACGTGATGCCATCAAATACATCGATCAAGTAAGTATCTTGGGAGAAATCAACGAAGAGCATATCACCAAATTTTTGGGAATCGCTTCCGAGTCCGTAATAAAAAACTTTTTGCATCTGATCAAAAACAGAGACAGAGATGCTATCTTTGCAGAGATTGATATCATCGGAGAACAAGGTATCGACCTACATAATTTTGCCAAACAAGCGCTTATGTATATCGATCAATATCTTGCTGATGATACAGACTTTCTACTCAGCGCTTCTGAAATTTTTTCTGAAATTATGGGCACGATCAAATATTATCCCTATCCAGCTATCGTCTACAAAATCGCCATTAATAAATTCCTCAATCCGTGACACGATGAACGTAAAACGGAAAACGTAAAACGTGAAACGAACAACGTTTCCCATTCACCGTGAACCGTTCAACATCATGAGCCACAAACCAATCCAGCACCCACGTCCCACGATCCGCGTCCCGCAACACCTCCTTCTTGAAATGGTGATCTCCTAGCTCAACTCCTCGCAAAAATAGACAAACCCTCACTTCAGAGAAATCTCGGAGAACACATCATCATCGATAGCATAGAAGATAATAAAGTACACATTATCGTCATCAACAAACTCACCCATACGCTCTTGGAAAAACGCGAAAATATAGACTACATAGAAAAAATACTTTCTGAAATACTAGGAAAACCTACCATCATCAAAGTATCTTTTGAGAACAAAGAAGAATATTTTGCGAGAAAACTAGCAACTAACAACTAACAGTGAAGAACTAACATGCAGTCGGACTGTTCACTATTCACTATTAACTGTTAACTATTTTAAAGTGGTTTTCACGATTCTGATATTGAAGTGAAAAGTTTTCACGTCTTCAAAAACGAAATAATCTTGATATTCTTGACGCAAAATATCTGTCTGCCGCGTCATCATCTCCAAAAAGAGAGTTAAGAACTCAGAGCTCAGAGCTCAGTTTCCTGCCATCTGTTGTCTGTCATCTGCAATCTTAATGATTTGATCTAACATGTTTCTATAATAGATAAGTCAGTCATCACCACCGACAAATGCCATTTTTGGCTCTCGTTTTTTTACATTGTCAGCGACATTTTCATCAAATGTTTTTTCTGGGATATAAGGAAGATTCCCCACAAGAATAACTCTGCATCCGGTAATGTTATGCCTAGCATCATCCAAGAAAGACAATAAATCTGACACGATAAATTCGACAGGAAAATCGTGATCCCTGATCAGAATTTCATAATTTTGTTGAGCGACAGACAAGGCCTTATCTGAGATATCTGTGAAGATGGCTTTTTTGAAAAAGCAAGGATTTTGAAGCAATACAGAAATACCAAGTACTCCACATCCCGTTCCGATATCTAGCAATACATTGCATGACCCCTTGTCTCCGAGCTTAGTATCAGCTTGCTGCATGCCGTCTGTGGTCTGCAATTTACATGTCGTTTCCTGCCATCTGCCATCTGCAATCTGCAATCTATCTATCTCTTCCGTCACTGCAGTGATCATATATTCTGTCTCCGGACGAGGAATGAGAGTATGCTGATCCACATGAAATTTTCTTTTGAAAAATTCCACGAATCCAAGCGCATATTCGAGAGGCTTGTTATTGTCTACGACATCGCGATAGGTAGTCAGAATTTTTTGTTCTTGTTCAGAAGAGAGTTCTTGACTAGCATGGAGCCGCATCTCTTCTTTGCTATAATCAAGAAAATAACAAATAAGTTTCTGAAGCACAAATTTTTCTTTGTATGATGGATCACTGATCAAATGTTCTATAGTCATAAACTGTTTGAAATGAATAAAGGGATAGGTATATATTGGACAATGCGTCATTGCGAGCAAAGCGTGGCAATCTGCATGGAAATAACAAGACCAGATTGCTTCACTGGGTTCGCAATGACAGGTCAGCAAATCATCGACCGTTTATCTATTGTTTATCTATGAAATTTGCCAAAGTAAAGACAACTCATCATATTTTACCGGATTTTGAGAAGCTCCTCTTAGCTATTGAAAAACACCCGGCGATTTCTAGAATAATTCCTGGAAGGATTTCCAGACAACAGAAATGATCATCAAAATTGGGATTTAAGATTTCGTATTTTACTCCCAGCGGTCTCAAATGTCTGATGACCAAGGGGGCCACTGCTCAAGAATTATTCGTGGTATGTCCAGAGGACAAGAAGAACGAAGTTCAGCTGTTTATTCAAGGACTCATTCAAAGCCAATTATCTGATTAATTGATTATAGATTTATGGTAACTTTTATTTAATCTGCAATCTGAAATTTGCAATTAGACAATCAAGCAATTATTCTTTATTTATTTCCCTCTATCGTTTGAATATCACGCTAGCTATTATTTCAAGCATAGTGATAGTGTATGTACGAATTTGGATCGTGAATACAATTTTTTCTGACAAGAAAATCCAAATACATTTGACGCTCAAAATTATTGTGATAAGTATGTTATTGGTAGGATCGTTATTTTTTTACAGGTATCTCCTAGGATACTTTGGACAAATACAGCTCTACTTCTTGGACAATCCTGACCGGAAAAGTCTATGACTGTTTGTATCCTACTGCCTAGGCTTTCTCTTGCTCTTGACCATATTTCTCAGATGACGATACACAAAAGTCTTGCAAACTATTGCTCTAGGCGGACTGCTATTTGCGGCCATCAGCTATGGTGGATATCTCATAGGTATAAATTCGCTCATCCTCTACTACATCGTCTCAGCATACGCAGAAGAATATCTCAAATACTCATCAAGCAACAATGTATTTTTCAAAGAAGAACACGACAATTTCAGAGATCTCGTATTCTTTTGTATCCTTATAGGACTATGATTTAGCATTACGGAAAATATGCTCTATCTCGGCTATTCATTCATCAATCAAGAACAAGTAAGTCTGACAAATATCGCGCTGGGAAGAGGACTCATCGGCACGCTTCTCCATATCACCTCCACAGGACTTATCGCATTTTTAGCTATCAAGATACAAAAAAAGCGAAACCTTGGTTTCGCCTTGATTGCATGAATTATCTGAGGAGTAGGAATACATAGTCTGTACAATATCGGTCTACAATATCATCTTTCATACGTCACAATCCCAGTCATCATCATATGTTTTTTTCTTCTGAGCTATCTGCTCTATCAAAGTGACATCTTATACGAACGCAGTGAATAATGGTTCGTCATTGCGAGCGTAGCGCGGCAATCTGGACCACATATTCACAACAGATAAAAAAACACCCCGAAGCATCGGAGTGTTTTTTCTTTATATAAAGTTTTAGTCATCATACCCTTGCTCTTCAAGCGTCATTCCTAGGATTGCTTCATCCTGAGTAAGATCGCCTGCGGCTTTTGGATCTCTATTGATGTAAACAAACATCGGCATCACCATAGGCACTCTACCGATAATCTTTGATATAAATTCTCCAAGATCTTCTTTGATTTGTCTGAGGATATCTTTCACTTCTTTTCATTTTTTCTGATAGTCGTTGTATTTTGATCTAGCAAATTCTACAATCTGCGTATGGATGCTTTTGACTTCTGAAGAATACACAAATCCTCTAGATTCGATCTGAATGTTTCAGACCAATTCTTTGCTCTTGGTATCGACCTTGAAAATAAGTGCAATCACACCATCTTCTGCCATGATGCCACGAGCCTTCATCACATATTCACCAGACATGTGTCCTTGTCCTTTACCATCGATCATGACGGTATCGAGCTTGATTTTTTTATCGCTTGTCATGACGACATTGTCGTAGAGTTCTATGATTTGCCCATTGTCTGGCATCAACACATTTTCTTCTGGAATACCCATACTGACAGCAATTTTTTTGTTTGCGTGTCTCATAAAAAGTTCTCCATGAATAGGTGCATAGTATTCAGGCTTAAACATAGCCATCATGGTTTTGATATCTTCTTGATATCCATGACCAGACGAATGCACATCTAGATCGCCATCATCGATAATTTCTACACCAAGTCTGATAAGATCATTGATCATATCAATCACTGGTTTTTCATTTCCTGGGATAGTATGTGAAGAAAGAAGTACCACATCTTTTGGCTTCATATTGAAATCCTTATAGGTATTGGTAGCCATTCTTACAAGCGCAGAAAATTCTTCGCCTTGTGAACCAGTACAAATCACCATAACACGTTCGTCTGGCATCTGTTCGATTTCTGGTCCCATAGGTCTGATCATTTGTTCTGGCACTCTGATATATCCCAATTCCTGACAAAGTTTTACGTTGATGATCATAGATCTTCCCGCAAGAAAAACGACCTTATTATATCTGACCGCACTTTCGATCAATTGCATAATTCTTCCGATATTGGAAGAAAAGGTAGAGATAATCATTCTTTGTTTACAATCTCTGATGATGCTATCTAGATTTTGACCGATAATCTTTTCTGAGATAGAATGACCAGGCTTAGTTGCATTGGTACTTTCACCAAGAAACAATCTGACTCCTTCTTGTCCTATTCTAGATATTTTTCACATATCAGCTGGCTTATCGATAGACGGAGTGTAATCGATTTTGTAATCTCATGAAACCGTGATAAGTCATTTGGGAGAATGAATAGCGAACCCCATAGATTCAGGGATGGAATGGTTTACTCTAAAAATTTCTACGGTAAATACTCCGAGTTTGAAGATATCAATATCTGGATCGATGATCTTATATTTGAGTAATTTATTGTCCTTGTCATCCATAGATTTTCTGATCAATCCCAAACTCAAAGGAGAAACATAAATCGTAGGAAAATCCAATTCTTTGAGAATATGCTTGAGTGCTCAGATATGGTCCAAGTGTCCATGAGTGATGAGAATTCATCTGATATTTTTTTTCTTGGGAAGAAGGTAACCGATATCAGGAATCATATAATCGATACCGTGCATATCTGGGTTTGCAAATTGGATACCTGCATCTACCAAGAGGATATCATTTTTGTATTCGATAATAGTGGAGTTGATACCTATCTGATCCAGTCCTCACAAAGGAATGATTCTGACCGGAGTCTCGTCCTTCTTGATTAATTTGGTAGGATCTTGTACTCTCGTTTGTTTGACTTCGTCTCTATGACGCAAAAATGCCGAAGAAGTAATCTGATCTTTTTTTTGTGGAGCAGCTCTTCTCTGATTATTATAGGCGGGCCCTTTGTCGTTGTTTTTCTGCTTAAAATCGATAGAAAGATTTCACTGCATGACAGCATTATTTGTCGTTACTGGTTTTGTAGTGATCAGTGGTTTTGCAACGGGAGTTGCTGGTTTTGACGCTTGGGCTACTGGTCTTGTAGCTTGAGCAACAGCAGGTTTTGTAGCCGGAGTTGTTGGTTTTGTAACGGGAGCAGCAGGATGTGCTTGCGGTTTAGTGTACGCAGCACTCGTCACGCGCTTGCCCTCGAGACTTCGGGGTCACGCGTCACGATTTTGGTTTGTTGGTGTTTGATTCATAAATTGTTCATTTAGAAAATTAAAATTTTGATAATGTTTTCACTCTCTCATCTAAGAGCCCTTTGCGAAGAAAGGAAGATTCCGCTGATAAGTCAGGCGACTGAAAATTTTTTGTGAGAAATTTTACAGAAATATAAACCTAAAATATGTTTGGAAATTGGTGGCGCTGTAGGATACAGTGCGATTTTTACTGCTGGACTAGTGCACCAGCGGTGAGGACAAGTCTACTCTTTTGAAGTAGCTCATCAGGCATATTTGGAATGATTGATGCACATCCGTGAATCAGGACTAGAGAATATCACATCTTACCCATTTGATATCAGGCAAATATATGCGCCAGATAAGGCGTGACCTATAAATAAATTGCTACCAAAAAAAGCGGATTTTGTATTTATAGATGGGCAGAAAAGTCAGTATGCTGAGTATATGGAAATCATAGAAACTTTAATCAGCGATACCACTATCCTTGTACTGGACGATGTCATCAAATATCATAACAAACTAGATACATTATATAGATTTCTCGAAAAAAAGCAAATCAATTATGAAATCAAGCAATTGGAGCCCGATGATGGTGTGATGGTAATTATACCGAAAGGCATAATGAATTAGTTGTCTCCCTTTATAAAGGGAGAAGTCCGAAGGACAGAGGGATTTCTTTGATTTTAAAATCCTCCACCACTTCGTGGTCCCCCTCCTTTAAAAAGGAGGACAAAAAATTTCTATTCCCCCAATTTCTTTTGCTCCCCTCCCAATTCTAGTTGATCAATTTTCTTGGCTACTCTATCGTCTGTGTACAATCGTTCGGTAATAACTCCGACTTCATCATTTTCCAAAACTTCTGGAGACTGAAAAATTCAGATTCTTTTTTTGTTGAGATCGATCACGTAGTTGAGCTTATCTCCTTTACCGAGAAAACACTTGATACCGATCCCGTTGATGTCATATTCGCCTGGATAATCAATGAGCTGATGATCCAATTTTTGATAGCGAGTATCTACTCCGATAACTGCAGAAAGATTAATAAGTTTTTTGTCAGGCACCAAAGCGCCAAAAAGGAATTTTCCCTCTATAGGGAATCATGCGTCATTTTGAACAGGTGTTGCTGCAGTCATAGATAATAATATTTAAATAATAAAATTATTTTAGGGTTGTCACTCTGACCCCGACGCTTCGGGGGAAGAGTATATCCTTCACTTCGTTCAGGATGACAGATTCTATCCAAAAAAGTTTGGATTCACAAGACGCAAGATCACTCCTGATGCACCCAAAAGCGCAAGCGAAGCGATAACAGCTCAGATAAGTTTAGTTCATTTACTATATCATTCTTCAGAAGAGCCTGAAGCAGTCATCATCACTCCCGCTACGATAATAGCGATAAATGAGGCAAGCAAAATCACCGTAACTAATATCTTAGTAAGTCAAAGCATGAGGCGAGGGAATGCAGTATCTTCAGTCACCTCGAGCACAGTTTTATCAAGATTGAGCGTCTTGGCATCTGCCTCAGAGATTGATACAATACATTTTCCGATAAAAGGTACAAGAGTATTAAGTTTGACTCCACAACACACACCTTCCGTATTGTTTGGATCACAGATACATCTTCCTTCTCTTCGAATATGTCATGGTTTTTTTTCTGGGGTACAATTAGCTTCAATTTCATTATTTGTTGCGATTGTGTCAACAGGAGGTATTGTCTGATTTTGCACATTCGTCTGAGTTACTGTTTGCATATCAGTTGTTGGAGACGGCGGAGGAATAATCTGATCTTCAACAGGAGGAGTCAATGGACAGCTCAAAATAGACTTTATTGTTCCTCTTCAAAATTTACAATCTATATTTGTAGGACATTTGAATTCTTGCATTATTTGCTGTAGGCGACCAACGTCTTGAGGAGTCATGCTACCATAGGGCGGAGCTCATTTTAATAAGGTATACTGAGCAGCAAAACTTTTAGTACAAGCATCAAGAGAAGCACAACCAACATAAGCTCTACAGGATGCATTACCAAAACACACACTAGGAGCAGATTTGCTGTTAATGTACCACGTTCATGCATCGTAATAAATTATTCCATTGGCGCTATTGCTAGAATAATTTGTTGCATCGCTAGGACAATTCACCTGCGCGTATGACACAGAAAAAAATCCCAAAACCAAGGACAAACTACCTAACAAAAACTGTATTTTTTTCTTTCCCGACATACAATGCACAAGCAATATAAATTATCCAAAAAAGTTTGGATTCACAAGACGCAAGATCACTCCTGATGCACCCAAAAGCGCAAGCGCAGCAATAATGCTTCCGATAAGTTTAGTTCACTTACTATATCATTCTTCAGAAGAACCAGATGCTGCCATCATCACTCCCGCTACGATAATAGCGATAAATGAGGCAAGCAAAATCACAGTAACTAATATCTTAGTAAGTCAAAGCATGAGCAAGGGGAATGCGTTTTTATCTGTTGCTTGAGTAGTACTAGAATCTGTATTCCACATTTTATTTCTTTCCAAGATTGCTTGATCCTCTTCTGACACAAGTTGAAGACACTTACCGATAAAAGGCACAGTAGTATTAAGCTTTGTTCCGCAACACACACCTTGTCTATTTCAAGGAACACAGATAGCTTTATCCTCTAGACAAGCTTCTCAAACTCTAGTAATTACATCACCGCATTTTTCCCCACCAGCAGTCGTATTAAAAGAAGACATAACTTCATTGGCAGCATTACTTACAGCAGTTGCTGCTGTATCTATATTATTTTGATTTTGTCCTCGCGAAAAACTCCCAAACACAAAAAACGCCACAAAAATCAAACTACATATTTTTTTTATGCTCATGAACACCTACAGAAAATAAACTATGCTGACAACTTGTACCAAAAGCACAACTCTCACATCCAAAATAATTTGTGGTTACAAATTCTTTTGGTGGTCAAGCTTGGAATTGATAATCTCGTTGATCAAAGCACCATCAACATCACCCTTATGGTTTGCCATCACATCTTTCATCAACAATCCTCTTTGCTTCGCAAGATCAGTAATTCACAAATCAACAATCAGCTTTTCAACCAAGGCCACAGTCTGTTCACGTGACATCGTAGCAGGAAGATATGCTTCCAATATCTGCTTCTTTTCTTGTTCTATTTTGAGATCGTCCCGTTTTTCTGCTTTTTCCAAAAATGAGATAGCTTCGTTGAGAGCCTTGATTTCTTTTTTGAGAATGCTTACAACTTCTGCATCTTCAGGATCTTTCTGAAGTTCTATCTTCTTATTTTTTACCTGTGCAAGCACATAGTTGATGATAAGTTTTTTGGTTTCCTCATGATTTCTCATTGCATTTTTGTAGTCTTCGGTAAGTTGTTCTAGCAAGGTCATGAGTGGGAAATTTAGATGATAAACTCTCTATATATAATATACTGAAATACTTTTAATAATAATTGCCCAAGAAGGAGGACTGAACCCCGGTAATTACCGGGGCGGGCCCTCAATCCTTACGGCATATTTTGGGGTATATTAGTTTTTCTCTTGCCCAAGAAGGGACTCGAACCCTCAATCCTTACGGAATACGAACCTCAATCGTACGTGTATACCAATTCCACCACCTGGGCATTTCTTATGCTCGAATAGCATACAGATTTGTAAGACAATTACAACGAAAATGTAGAAAAACACTCCCTCACCCTAAATCCCTCTCCTGCAGAGAGGGACTAATAAGAATTGAGCCAAGTCACTCCCTCTCTGCAGGAGAGGGAGGCGGAGGGTGAGGGAATTCATTCTATTTACCGTACTGAGCTTTGCTTCACAATTTCTCTTCTATTCTCATCAATTGGTTGTACTTCGCTACTCTATCTGTCCTAGACAATGAACCTGTCTTGATAAATCCTGTATTGAGCGCAACAGCCAAATCTGCGATAAAGGTATCTTCTGTCTCTCCTGATCTGTGAGACATGACCGCATTCATGCCATGCTCATGAGCCATACGCACACAGTCGATAGTCTCAGATACAGAGCCGATCTGATTGAGCTTGATCAGGATACTGTTTGCCATTTTTTGATCTATACCGAGCTGAAGTCTTTCCATATTGGTCACAAACAAATCATCTCACACCAACATTATTTTATCCCCAAGTCTGGTAGTGAGCTCTTTCCATCCATCAAAATCATCTTCTGCCATACCGTCTTCGATAGACATGATAGGATATTTTTCACATCGAGACACATACAAGTCTACGAGTTGTGAATGATTTAACGTTTTGCCTTCACCTGCAAGGACATAATTTCCACCCTTGAAAAACTCTGAAGCAGCGCAATCAAGCGCCAATTTTACCTTGTCAGTATAGCCGGCAGCAGCGATTGCTTCCATGATGACTTGCAATGCCTCTTCATTTGATCCTAGGTCTGGAGCATATCCTCCTTCATCACCTACTCCTGTATTTGATCCTTTTGCTTTAAGGATTTTTTTGAGATTGTGGAAAATTTCTGCTCCCATTCTCACGGCTTCATGTTCATTTGGCGCACCCACAGGTACGATCATAAATTCTTGGATATCGACATTGTTGTCGGCATGAGAACCACCATTTATGATGTTCATCATAGGGCGAGGAAGGATGTGTCCTTCGCCTTTATTTACGTATTCGTAGATCCATTGTTTATTTGCTTTCGCGACCGCAGCGACAAACGCCATAGATACTCACAAGATAGCATTTGCACCCAGATTTGTTTTATTTTTGGTACCATCCAAAGCAAACATAGCCTGATCCAATTCACGGACCGTTTCAAATTCTTTGTTGAGGATGTCGTTTTTGATCGTAGTGTTTACATTGTTTACTGCTTTGAGCGTACCTTTCCCGAGGTATCTTGCCTTGTCACCGTCTCTGAGTTCGAGTGCTTCGTGCACACCCGTAGAAGCTCCTGATGGAACAATCGCTCTCCCCATCTCTCCTGTAAAAAGGGTCACTTCAACTTCGACGGTAGGATTTCCTCTAGAATCCAAAACTTCTCTTGCATGGAGGTCAATAATTTTATACATGATAGTAGTTTATATAAATAAAATAGCCGATGTGGACTATATGTTTTGATGATATATTTTCAAGAGAGAAAATTACCTTTCAATCACTTTCCCCTCCACAAAATCTATCAACACAGACGGCCTACCGCCACCAATGCCTCCATCAATAATATAGTCGACCTGCTCTGCAATATCAGCAGGCAATTTGGTCAAATCATCGACAACAGGCTCTCAGGCAACATTGCACGAAGTCGTAATAAACGGCTCGCCAAGCGCCTCTACAAACTTCTGAAACGGATGCTTGATGATTCTCACACCCGGACGAGCATAGTCAAAAATATACGTCACTCCATGATATTTTTCGAGATACGTTTGCAACTCATCAATGGTTTTATCGGTAGAATATTGCGTAACGATCCGATCAAAATTTGGCGCTATGATAGAATACATTTTTTTCTCATCTCTTTTTTTGATCTGAAAAACTTTTTCCACCGTAGCGGGAGTTTGCATAGCTCATATGCCATAGATCGTATCGGTCGGATACACAAAAATCTTTCCTGCTTTCGCTTCCGCGACAAAAAAATCTGTATGCTGTAAAAAATATTCTAAAGTAATATATTTTGTCATATATGAAGGATTCTATCAAATAAATAAGAATAATAAAACAATAGATAAATTTTATCAATCGTTTATCGCACGGAGTGCCTTTATCATTTTTCTTATTCAATAAATCCACCACTCTGGATGTCTCGCAACTTTTTGTATGTTCATCCAAGCTTTCCCAAAAGTTCTTTGTGGCTTCATTTCTCAATTATTTTTCCGGTCTCCATCACAATGATTTTATCCATCTTCATGATCGTAGAAAGTCTATGTGCGATGACGATAACCGTTTTGTTTCTCATGACCTCATCCATTGCTTCCTGGATAAGTTTTTCAGATTCAGAATCCAACGATGAGGTCGCTTCATCAAGCACCAGAATTCTTGTGTTTGCAAGTATGGCTCTGGCGATAGCGACTCTTTGTCTCTCTCCTCCACTGAGTTTGATTCCACGTTCTCCGACCAAAGTATCATATCCTTTATTGAGTCCGAGGATAAATTCGTGACATCTCGCCATCTTGGCGGCAGCGATGATTTCTTCTTCGCTAGCAGTAGGATTGGCGTAAGCGATATTTTCTCTGATTGATCTGTGAAAAAGAATCGGATCCTGAGGTACCATAGCGACAGATGCTCTCAAACTTTCCTGCGTCACCTGTGAGATATCCTGATCATCAATCAAAATCTTTCATCCTTGGATATCAAAAAATCTAAACAATAACTTTACGAGCGTCGTCTTTCACGATCCTGATTCTCACACGATAGCAACCTTTTCACCTGGCTTGATTCTCAGATCAAGATCTTGAAATATCGGTTTGCTGTCGGCATAATGGAAGGTGATATTTTCAAATTCCATTCTCCCGCTTTGTACCTGTAATGTGGTATGAGTATGATCCACGACTTCATGTGGCTCATTGAGAATTTCAAGCATCTCTGCGGCAGAAGAAAATGACTCATACAGATGCCTAAAGACATTTCCTATATTCCATAACTGATCAAACAATTTAAACATGTAGGTCTGCAAAAGGACAAACACTCCCAGAGAAATCAGGTCGCCACTCCATAGTTTGATGGCTAGATAAAAGATCGCAAACTCAAGTATGGTCATGAGCAATCACGTGATCGATCGTATCACCATCGCTCTGCTCCATCTGGCTCGATTTTTTGATTTCCATATAAGGAGCACGGAATCAAAATACTTGTATTCCCTGTGAAGACTAGCAAATGTTTTTATATTGTAGTTATTGGTGATGGTGTCTGAAAGTACACCGGACACCTTGGAATCTTGTATATTTGCTTCGACTTCGTTGGGATAATTTCGTTTGTAGAGAAAATACTGGATGGCGATGAATATGACCAACCACACCAAAAATACGCCTGACAACCAGATATTTTGCATACCAATGATGATCAGCACGACGATACTATTGAATACAATACTAGAGACATCAAAAACAAATATATCGGTGATCCTGTCGTAAGCTCAGACGAGCTTGTTGATTTTTTTGATCAGCGATCCGGTAAAGTTGTTGGAAAAAAATCTATACGAATGCCTATGCACGTATTCAAATGCTTCCAAATAAATTTTTCTGGAAAGGATGAGGTATTGTTGAATAACAAAGAAATCTGCGATTCTGTTGAATGCATTAGTGATGACCTTGAGATAGACGACAATCAATAAAAGAGAAATACCTTGACTCAAGATCAAAGTTTTTTCTCCACCTGTAAAGTTTGCTATCAGATCAACGATCTGCTTGTAATACAAGGCCGGGAGCATCCCCAAAACAGCTAATGCGATTCTTGCTATGAGAAGCGGGATAAAGAGTTTTTTCTCTCCTACATATTTTTTTCGTAGAAAATTTAGGATAGTTCCTATACCTAGTTTTCTTAGGCTTTCATCTTCCAAATTCGACATTGATATAATGATAAATGATAAATAATAATATTTGTCCTCCTTTTTTAAAGGAGGGGGACCACTAAGTGGTGGAGGATTTTAAATCCCTCTTCCCTTCGGGCATCTCCCTTTACGACCGAAGGAAGTCCTTTAGGGCAAAGGGAGACAATGTAACAAAAAGGCTACGGTGTGTCCGTAGCCTATGAACACAAAAGTGAGGTGTTTAGGTTGATTGGGAAATAAGCACATTCCCAAAAAACCGCACTTTTGTCTCAGAGGCCACGATATTCAAATCCATTCCTGGATTTACTAAAAATATTTGATAAGAATTTTTTACCATTGGTGATATAAAGATAATATAAAATTTTACTATAGCAAGATGCGTTTATCCAAACAAAAATCTTACTATTCTACAAAGATAGACGAATGGCAATTGACTTTGTGACAGAAATGCAAAAAACCTAGACCAATCTAGGTTTTTGCTGTACATTAATTAGTATATATTTTATTCTAGATCTCCTTTATATCACATTTTTTTTAGATGTTCTGCTAATTCATCCATCTTGCTTTGTAATTTGCCTTGTTGTTTCTCATTGTCTTGAACGAATGTAAGCAACGCATTTTGTAAGCCTAATTTCTTATCTTTATTTTTCTTATATTCTTGTAATAAATCATTTTGTTCTTCTTCTTTTCTTTCATTGCGATCTTTTCTGAGAAATTTTACATACTCTTCTCAAAGTTCTTCTACATTTTGTATTTTATCCTCTTGTGTAAAATAGTTTTGTGCCTTTAATTTTTCTATTAGAACCTTTGAATCTTGTTCTGGGCCTATCAAAGTGAGTTTTTCTAATAAAGCTTTTTGCTTAGGATCTACTGGTCGGCTATTTTCTTTAGCAACTTTTTCCTTCTCGGCAAAATTCTTTTTTTTCTTATTTAAATATTTTTCATCCCGCTGCAATGATGCAAAAATATGTTTTGCGGTATCCTCTGTAATCTTACCAGATTCTTGAAGAGATACTAAAAATGGCGTCACTTGAGAGTCTAATAGTTCAGAATGCCAATTTTTGGCATATTTTATTGCTGGCATAGTAATCTTTTGTTAAGTAATAAAAAATACATATTTTAATTATAGTCATAATTAAAATTTTTGCAAATTTCCGAGTATGCAAAAAACACGCTTTTTGGGCGTGTTTTTTGGATACTGTAGATCAACAGTAATAATAACAAGAAATAAAGTCATGGGTGAATTAATTGTTGTTTTGGGTTGTTTTAGGGTGGTGGTCTATCCCCACGTTCCCGTAGGGATACCTTGTTACGACTTAACCCCAGTCATCGATTTTCTCCTTA
>Ga0172379_10006795_pt1 | contig 15139 bp, 13 predicted proteins | sample GrowelOW334metaG_FD_119756 | JGI IMG/M metagenome (GOLD analysis project Ga0172379, IMG submission 119756) | Groundwater microbial communities from an aquifer near a municipal landfill in Southern Ontario, Canada - Groundwater well OW334 metaG | ecosystem: Environmental > Aquatic > Deep...
AAATTCCGACGTTTGTGCTGTGTGGGGTGGTGGCGAGATGCAAATCCGATTGAATGATTTTTGCTTTATTGAGCAGGTCGCCGCGAAGAAATTCCATCTGATGCAGGGCGAGGATCTTCTCAAGATTGTCGATGGCTCTGGTATTGGTATTGGCAATATACATTCCGCCAACGCCGAAAAAAAAGACGAGCAGTATGAAGCCGAGTATCGCTTTGATTCTCATGGGATTCAGGCCGTTACAACTGAGGGCCACGTTGTCGGGAGGCGCAAAGGCACAGGGAGCAGGCCTCAATCATTGACATAATCATACGTTGCCAGATCCAGGCCAATGTGTTCGGCATATTCAAGAACTGGGGTGTAATCTTGCGCCACGGTTGCAATAAACCGGCTGGCGCCGAATTGGGCCAGCGCATGGCGGCCTTCCGCATTCTGATCCATGGAAAGTAGGCTGCGTGTAATCGCGCTTTTCAGGGCGGGGTCCAGATCATGTCGAACTGCCAGGGTATTTGCCGGAACATTCGGTGATGTGGCGAGGATCTCCAGTTCCTCCGTGATTCTGGGGTTTTCCTTGGCCAGCCGGTAAAAAACGAGATCCTTGGCCGCGCCAAGGTCCGCTTTGCCATGCAGGACATCATATATTGCATCCTCATGGGTGCCGCTGAAATAGGTTTCCCTGAACCAGGACCGGTAATCCAGAATACCCTGTGTTCGAAAGAAATACAGCGGGAGAAGCCAGCCAGCCGTGGTCGCGCGGTCCACAAAGACAAAGACCTTGCCTTTCATATCCTGTGCCGTTTTTATCCCGCGGTCTTTTCTGGCGAAAACCATGCCGTAATAGGTGGATACCCCACCTTCGTATTCAGGCCTAGCCAGGGGCTCAACCCCCAACTTCTTAATGGCCAGCGCTCCGGTAAAGCTGCCGAAAAAGGCGCCGTCCAATCCCTCGCTTTGGAAATTGGTCAGGATGTTCCCGTAGCGGGAAAGGATTTTGAGTTCAATAACTGTCCCTGTTTTTTGGGAGAGGTAGAGGGCAATGGGTTCGTAGCGTTTTTTCTGGACAAAGATGTCCAGCTCGGGAATGAGGCCGATGATAATTTTTTTGGCTGGAAGAGGGGGTGATTTCGGGGCAGCGCTCTGCTCATCGCGGCAAGCCGCCAGCAAGAGCAGAAAAAGGCAGCACAGCAGGATACGGCATACGTCTCGGGCAAAAACCAACCGCATAATTCTCTCCAGTTAGATAGCACCACGATGGTATTATGCTTGCGGCATACAGGTTGCCCCTCTTCCGACCTCGGAAGGAGGAGCGCCGTGGGTAAAAAAGACTACCAGCCGCCCTGTATCTGTGCAAGATGCAATTCGTGCCACCTGAGTCAGAAGAAGACTTGCACATTCACTTTTTTTCCCCAACACCACAACGGGCCAATCAGCGCCATGCCAAAAAAAGGGGGGGAGGGGACAATGCCCCTCCCCCCATAAGAATTTCAGGTACAGACGTTTCAACCGAGGTTCGGCCTCGGCCTATCGCCTCCGGTTAGAACTTGTACTTCGCGGCGAGGAAGACCACGTTGGCGGTATAATCCGGGTTCGCATTCGCGCCGCTCAAGTAGCCACCAGCCGTCGCGCTAGCATTGTATACATTCCGATAATTATCGTAGTGGCCGTCGCTGTATCTGTATTTCTCATAGGCGTAGCCGCCGGTGAGGTCAACCTGCGCAGAAAGGCTGTACGTCCCTTTCAACTGCAGGGCATCCTTTTTGTAGTCATCCCAGGTATTAAAATCGATCGTGTCGTTCGTCCAGCCAGCCGGAGGGAAAGCAGCACTGGTGGGGCCATACGTATAATCTGCAAAGCCGTTCGACCGGGTGTGGTCGAACTGCGCCGACAGAATCAGGGTTTTGGGGATGGCGATCACATTTACCCCCAGACCCCAGTCAAAACTTTTATCCTTCAGGGCGGTGGTTGCGTTGTATGCAGCGTCCGTTGGGATGGTGTCAACGGGATTCGCCGTGGAAGCTGTGGTGGCTCCTAACCTGACGAGCTGTTCGCGTGTAGCGGTTTCATAATCGACATAGGCGGAGAACGATACCGTGTCGTTCGGCGTAAGATTGGCACTTACCCCGTAGGTATTGCTGCGTTCCCCCGTGAGGCCGATTTGGGTCTCGTCGTAGTCGATATCCTTGTGTTTCAAGGTAAAGCCCAGACTCAACATGTCGGTCGGGAAGACATCGAAGCCGAGTTTGTAGGTATCCCTTTTCTGCGAAGCAATGTAAGACTCGCGCGTATAGGGATCGAGGACAGCCGTACCGTGTTTCATGGTGAAACTGTCCATGTTGTCATCACGGTCCAGTCTCTCATAGCCAATATTGGCGGAGATGAAGTCCGTACCCTTCCATTTGGCATTGATGCCGTAAATGTTGTCGTCGGTGGTGACATCATAGGACGGATTGAATGCCGCCGTTGCTGGCAGCAGAGTAAAGGGCCGCTCCGTTTCCACCTTCGTGTAGAAAGGCGTCAGCGTGACACGTCCCGGCAGTTTCAGACCAGCCTCTATGCCGTAGCTTTCCTTGTTATAGTCGAAGAGATCGTTGCCAAGCTGGCCGGTAGTGCCAGATTCTATGATGGAGATCTTGTCGGATTTATTCTTCGTATCATAATTTTTGTAGAAGATCTTCCCGTCGAGAAAATCCAGCGGGCTCGAGGTGAGCACGGCGGAATAATTCGTCGTGTCCACCCTGCCGTTAAATTCGCTGTCGGCCAGAGTGAGAGTCCTAATAGTGCCGCCTTGATTAAGGGTATTAAACAAGGTCGCATCGGCTTCTGCCTTTGACTGACTATACGCGAGCGCCAGAGCGCTTTTCAGCGGCAATTTGACCCTTCCCTTGAGATCGAACTTGGAATAGTCGTTGTCCGGAGGCAAGGAGACGAAAGAGGTTTGGTTCGCTGTGGCGTAGATATCGGTGAAGTACAGGGTATTGTAGGCATTATCAAAATTGCTGTGCGTATATCCCACCGAGGCAAAGTACGGATCCTTGCCATAGCCCACTTCGGCCTGGATGATGTTGGTCTTGTAGTCCACCGGCTCAGGGAGTTCGGCAGGAAAGCTGGAATTTGCAGAGCCGATCGGTCTGAGGCCCTGCCGATCTTCCCGGGACACGGAGAAGTTGGCAAAGAAAGGCTTCATCAGGTCCAACCTGAGGCCGGCGCCGTACTGGTCACGGGAAATTTCATAGTCGAAGGTGTTGCCCAAGGTGACCATCGCCGGGGTGGTCGCCTGACCATAACGCACGTTCGACAGCGGGCTGGTGAGCCGATCCGTGCCTACGCCACCAGTATAGAAGGTTTTTGCGTCGAAGGTGTTGTTATGCTGAATTTCGTTGTAGAAGGCGTCCAGCCTGAACTTGCCGTATTGACCGCCCTCAATTGTGTAGTTCTGGGTGTCCTGGGCGATGTCGTCGGCGTTGAAAGTCACATAGCCGGTCTCTGCCTCGGATTTCACCTCGACGCTGCCGGAGAAGCCGCTGTCCGGATCCCCGTATTCGCTGAATTTCGCCTTGTTGCCGCTGAGATTAACACTTTTCACCGACGGCATGACAAAGCCGGTAACCTCGTTATCCGCCGCCTGGGCTCCAGGGGCACATAACAGGGGCAACAGCAATACTGCTGGTAGATAATTATATTTTTTCATCGTTTTCTCCCTAAATTAGCAAAATATTTACCTGGCCAAGTATTTGCCTTGTTTGCCAGCCGCGGTACTGCCATGGATTGCGGCGTGACAGTTCAGGCAAGACCGCCCAACCGCCCTTGCTGCCACAGTGGTCGTGGAACTGAATCCATTTGCCGCAGTATATGGCCCGGTGAAATGGCCACTTCCCGTATGGCAATTGTGGCACAGGTTGGGGGTCTTTTGTTCCAACAGCTTGTTGTGGTTGCCGCCGTGGGAGATGTGGCAGTTCAGGCAGTTTTCCGCAACCGGGGGATGCTCGTGCAGGAAGGGGCCGCGCTTTTCGGCGTGGCATTTGTAGCAGAGCTCGTTGACGGAGTCCCCCTTCAGGCTCTTGCTGCTGAACGAGCCATGCGGGTCATGGCAATCGCTACAGGAAATCTTGCCTTCCTTGAGGGGATGGTGGGACTGTCTTCCGGCTTCAGACTTGATATCTTTGTGGCAGGAGAAGCACAGCTCCGTCTGGGGCATCTTCAGATTCTTGGCCAGGCTGGAGTGGCCGGAATGGCAGCTGTCGCAGGAAAGTCCGGCGGACCGGTGCTTGCTTGACTCCCAGAGGGCAAGATGCTTGGAATCGCTATGGCAGGTAAGGCACTGTGCGGCCTTCGCTTCGGGATCAGCCTTCTTGTTGAAGGCAAACGCGCCGGTCCCCTTGCCGCCGCCTTTTTCCAAGTGGGCAGCCATGCTGGGGCCGTGACAGGTGAGGCAGGCGCCGGTGCCGTTGGGGCCGGTGATGGCTCCCTTGGCATGGCGGGATTTCATGAAGCTGGTGAACTGGTCTGCATGGCAGTCTTTGCAGGACTCGGCACTTGGTGCGGCGGCCTTGGCGCTGTTGACGGACATCCCCGCGCCGGACAGGGCTACCATCCCCGCGATCAGGGAAAGCATTAAAATATTTCTACGCATTTTTCTCCTCCTTCTGCGTCCGACAGGACGCGTTTCGGCCTGACGTCTTGAAACAAACGTGGCACCTTAGTCCTACCGCAGTGGCTCCAACTCTGCCGCCAATCCCAGGCGGCCATCTCCAATTCCCCATTTTCTCCTCCCTTGCGTCTTGATTGCGTGTTCGAGGTGCCCAATCATATACAAGACACACCTCAGTGCGCTGATCTTCATCAGGAAGTTAGCAAGATTAATGCCATGGCCTGTCAGAAAAAAATTGACGTAGAAACAGTATGATGCGTGTTCAGGCACGGAGAGGGGGGATGTGAATCTGGCGAAATCACCAGATTCACCTGGCTAAATCACCAGATCAATCCAGCCGATAAGACGCACACGATATCTGGGCCAGTGGCCTTCTTAAGCGATGGCGTTTTCTCCCGGGCTTACTTGCTTACTCTTCCTTTCTCCCATCGCACCCAATTTTCCCCCTCCCTGCCACAAGTAACTGCGTGCGAATGCGCCGAATTTTTCCCTTGACAGCAACCGGGCTTAGGGGTAAAAGTGCCGGTTCTGAAAAAGACTGTCCATACGGCCCCGGATTAGGGCCGTTTTTTAATGCCGGTTTACCAAGGTATGGTGCCTTGACCGGCGCCAGGCGTAACCGCACACATGCACGAATGGAGTGGAAGATTTACCATGAGAGACATTACGAAGGTCCGCAATATTGGAATCAGCGCCCATATCGACTCGGGAAAAACCACCCTGACCGAGCGCATCCTTTTTTATACCCAGCGTATTCATGCCATCCATGAAGTACGCGGCAAGGACGGCGTCGGCGCCAAGATGGACTCCATGGAGCTGGAGCGGGAACGGGGCATCACCATCTGTTCCGCCGCGACCTATTGCGACTGGAAAGACCATGCCATCAACATCATCGACACCCCCGGCCATGTGGATTTCACCATCGAGGTTGAGCGGGCCCTGCGCGTACTCGACGGCGCGGTGCTGATTCTCTGCTCCGTTGGCGGCGTGCAATCCCAGTCCATCACGGTCAATCGGCAGATGACCCGTTACCGGGTTCCCCGCGTGGCCTTTATCAATAAATGTGATCGCACCGGCGCCAATCCGGACCGGGTCATCAAGCAACTCCGCGACAAGCTGGCGTTGAATGCGGTGCCCATCCAGGTGCCCATGGGACTCGAAGGCGACATGCAGGGGCTTATAGATCTGGTCCGCATGAAAGCCATCTATTTTGATGGAGAAAACGGCGACAAGATCCGCGAAGAGGAGATTCCCGCCCAGTACAAAGAGGAATGCGACATCAAGCGGGAAGAGATGCTGGACGCAGTTTCCATGTTCTCCGATGAATTGATGGAGGCCGTGCTGGAAGGCACGCCCACCGAGGAAATGATCATGGCTGCGATCCGCACGGGCACGCTGTCCATGGAGTTCACCCCGGTTATGATGGGCACCGCCTACAAGAACAAAGGGGTGCAGCTCCTGCTCGACGCGGTAGTCTCCTACCTGCCCTGCCCGACCGATGTTGACAACTTCGCCCTGGATCTGGATCATGACGAGGCCGAGGTCAAGGTGAGCAACAATTCGAGCGACCCCTTGCTGGCCCTGGCTTTCAAGCTTGAGGATGGCCGGTACGGGCAGCTCACCTATGTCCGCACCTACCAAGGCACCTTGACAAAAGGCGATTCCATCGTCAATGTCCGGACCGGCAAGAAGGCCAAGGTCGGCCGGTTGGTGCGGATGCATTCCGACGATATGGAGGAGATCGACGAAGCAGGCTCCGGCGACATCGTGGCCCTGTTCGGCATCGACTGCGCCTCCGGCGACACCTTCACCAGCGGGTCGGATTACAACTTCTCCATGACCTCCATGCATGTGCCGGCACCGGTTATCTCTCTCTCCATTGCCCCGGTGGACAACAAGGCCCAGGACAACATGTCCAAAGCCCTGAACCGCTTTACCAAGGAAGACCCTACCTTTAAGACCTTTGTTGACCCTGAGACCATGGAAACCATTATCTCCGGCATGGGTGAGCTGCATCTTGACGTGTACGTTGAACGGATGAAGCGAGAATACAAGGCAGAGGTAACGGTGGGCGCACCCCAGGTTGCGTATCGTGAAACCATCACCCAACGGGCCGAGTTCAACTATACCCACAAGAAGCAGACCGGTGGCTCCGGCCAGTTTGGTCGTGTTGCCGGCTTCATTGAGCCGATGGAAGAGGGTGAATATGAATTTGTCGACAAGATTGTCGGCGGCTCTGTTCCCCGCGAGTACATCCCCTCCTGCGACAAGGGCTTCCAGAAGTGTCTGGACAAAGGCGCGCTCGTCGGTGCTCATGTCACCGGGGTGCGCTGCACCATCACCGACGGCGCCTCCCATGCCGTGGACTCTTCGGATATCGCCTTCCAGCTGGCCGCCATCGGCGGGTTCAAGGAGGCATACGCCAAGGCCAAACCGATGATCATGGAGCCGATCATGAAGGTTGCCGCTGAAGGCCCTTCCGAGTTTCAGGGCTCGATCATGGGCAGCCTGAACCAGCGACGCGGCATCATCATCGGCACCAACGAGGAAGACGCGTACACGGTCATCGAGGCCGAGGTTCCGCTTTCCGAGATGTTTGGCTATTCAACCGATCTTCGCTCCTTGACCCAGGGCAAGGCAGAATTTACCATGGAATTTGCCGCCTACCGACAGGTGCCCAAGAGCGTTGCCGAAGAGTTGATTGCCAAGGCCCTGAAAAATAAAAAATAGGATACCGCCATGCTGAAAAAAGATCTGATTGAAAAAAATCCCATCCGCCACCTGAAGGGTGAAAGCGACGCCAAGGAATCCAGCCGGATGGGGTTGGTCATGGCACAGGCCGGCACGGGCAAAACCGCCCTGCTGGTGCAGATCGCCCTGGACAGCCTGTTGAACGACAAGCAGGTTGTCCATGTCAGTGTCGGTCAGAGCCTGGATAAGACCAAGCTCTGGTACGAAGACATGTTCAAGGATATCGCCGAGGGTTGCAAGCTTGACAACGCGGGAGAGATTCACGACGGGATCATGCGCAACCGGATGATCATCACCTTCAACGAGTCCAAGTTCAGCCTTGCCAAACTGGAAGAACGGTTGCATGACCTTGTGCAGCAGAACGTCATCAAACCGAGTTGTATGGTGGTTGACGGCTTTGATTTTGTCAAAACCGACCGCGCGGTGCTGGAAGGGATGCGGGAACTGGCCAAGGCCATGGATCTGCAGATCTGGTTTTCCTCCGTATGCAGCGAGGGGGCAGACAGTCAGAGCGCAACCGCAGTACCTGCCCCCTGTAATGGCATGGAAGATCTTTTCAACACCGTTGTCCTTCTCCAGCCCGTACCGCAGAGCGACTGCATCGACCTGAAGATCATCAAGGGCTCTGCGGCGGTCAGCAAATGTGGCAAGCTTCTCAAGCTTGATCCCCGTACCTTCATGATCAGGGAAGATTGCAAGTAAGCGTTTGCGGTTGCAGTATAAGGACGATCGGCACAAGGTGGGCGGCGTAAGCTGTCCACCTTTTTTGTTGACCTTTTTCCGAAGAAGGGGCTACTCTTCCTTAGAAAAATAGCCAGTTATTCAGGACAGATGATACATCATGAAATTTAGACCGTGCATTGACCTCCATCATGGCCTGGTAAAGCAGATTGTCGGCTCCACCCTCTCGGACGCACAACCACAACAGGGGAGCCTGACCATCAACTTTGCTTCGGAGCAGCCAGCCTCCCATTATGCCACCATGTATAAGCATGACGGGCTGTTCGGTGGCCATGTGATCATGTTGGGTCCGGGCAACGAAGCTGCGGCCACCGGGGCCTTGCAGGCCTTCCCCGGAGGGTTGCAGCTGGGCGGCGGAATCACGGCGGGCAATGCCGCCCATTGGCTGGATCAGGGGGCCAGCGCGGTTATTGTCACCTCGGCGGTGTTCAAGGACGGGGTGGTGCATGAAGACCGGCTTAAAGAGTTGGTTCGGGCCGTGGGTAAGGATCGGTTGGTCCTTGATTTGAGCTGCCGGAAAAAGGGGGATGCCTATTATATCGTCACCGATCGCTGGCAGAAGTTTACCCAGGTGAGGGTTTCTGAGCAGTCCCTCGGGTATTTTGCCGGTCACTGTTGTGAATTTTTGATCCACGCCGTTGACGTGGAGGGCAAATGCGCTGGGATCGAAGAGGAACTCACTGCGCTGCTGGGTCGTTTCAGTCCTATTCCCACCACCTATGCAGGCGGGGTTAAAAATCTCGCCGATCTCCATCGGGTCAAGGAGTTGGGTCTGAACCGCCTGGATGTCACCATCGGGAGCGCGCTTGATATCTTTGGCGGGTCCGGGGTCACCTATGCCGAGGCGGTGGCCTTTAACAGGCAGGAAGGCTGCTGATTCGTGGCTCCGAACGCCAATAGTGCCGAGGAACCTCTGGAAGAGGGGGAAACCGAACGCCTGACCCTCCAGGTGGACTGTGATCTTTTTCGGGCCTTTCAACGCTGCGTCTGGATTATTGTTAATGAAACCGGCAAATCCAGGGTTGAAATCATGAACGAAATGGTCCGTGATTTTCTGATAAAGCACGATTGTTGACCCGCCCCTCCTTGACCGCACGGTCAGCCTCAGCTACTATGTTCTAAACCTTAACGATAGGTCTGCTGATGCCCGGGGTTCCCCTGACCAACGAACAGCGCTTCGCGCTGATTCAAAAATATATCGAGCGGATGCCGAGCCTGTCCACCACGGTGACCAAGGTTCTACAGGTCTGCAACAACGCCAACACTTCGGCCAACGACCTGAACCGGGTTATCGCCCTGGACCCGGTCCTGACAGGACAGGTGCTCAAGCTTATCAACTCGGCCTATTACTCCCTGCCCAACCAGATCAGCTCCCTCACCCGGGCGATCATCATGCTCGGGGTCAACACCGTGAAAAACTTGGCCTTGAGTACCGCGGTCCTGGGCAGCATGGGGCGGGAAGACTCTTTTCGCTCACTGTCGATGGATGCGTTTTGGACCCACTCCCTCTGTGTGGGGGTAATGGCCAAGGCCCTGGCTGGCCTTAAGGGAATCCCCGGCATGATGCAGGAAGAATTCTTTGTTGCCGGGCTACTTCACGATCTGGGGAAAATCCCGCTGAACAACTGTTTCGCCGAGGAATACCGGCAGGCCCTGGAGTTGTCGGCCATTGAGCAGGGGCCATTGCCGCGAGCCGAGGAGATGCTGTTGGGCTTCGATCATAGCCGGGCAGGAAAGATGATCGCCGATAAGTGGCAGCTCAACCTTGGCCTCACCGAAATGCTCCGCTTCCATCACACCCCGGAAAAGGCTTCGGCAGACAACCAGCAGCTGATCGCCGTGGTGGCCCTGGCAAACACCTACGCCAACCTATTTGACGTAGGTTCCGCCGGGGACCGCTACCCGGACATGTCCAGGGTCAATGATCTTCTCACTCAGGTCGGCCTCAAATGGCTTGATCTTTCGAGTCTGCATTTGGTTGTGCAGCAGGAAATCGAAAAGGCCCAGGTTTTCCTTCAGGTCGCCAGGGAGAAATTATGAGTATCCAGGTCAAATTTTGGGGGGTTCGGGGTTCCATCCCCTGTCCCGGCCCAAGAACCATGAAGTATGGGGGGAACACGGCTTGCATTGAGCTGCGTTTCCCGGAAATTAATCGTCTCATCATCATCGATGCCGGTTCCGGTCTTCGGGAGCTGGGCAATTTCATGATGGCCAACGATTTGAAGAAAGGGCCCATCAATACGGATATCTTTCTGACCCATACGCACTGGGATCACATCATGGGATTTCCCTTTTTCACCCCCATCTATGTGCCGGGGAGCACCATCCGGGTTCATGGTCCGGTCAGTTTTGAGGGCGACACCCTGGAAAAGATCGTCGGGGGCCAGTTGACCTACCGCTATTTTCCGGTGCGCCAGGCAGAGCTTGCCGCCAAGATTGAATATCTGGATCTCAAGGAAGGGGTGCGCGATCTGGGCGACGGCATTACTGTGACGGCAAAATACTTGAATCATCCCATCCTCTGCCTTGGTTACCGCTTTGCCTACCAAGGGAAGACGATCTGCACGGCCTATGATACCGAGCCGTTCCGCAATGTTTTCTGCACAGACCGGGAAGACCCTTCCTATGACGAAGACATGGCCACAGAGGGCGAACTGGTGGCTAAGGAACAGAATGCCGTTCTGGGGCAGTTTTTTTCCGGGGCGGACCTTTTGGTGCATGACACCCAATACACCCATGAGGAATACACGGCCAAATTTCTGGGCTGGGGCCATTCATCTTTTGAGTATGCCATTGGCGCGGCCAAACAAACCGGGGTGAAAGCCTTGGCCCTGTTTCATCATGATCCCATGCGCACCGATGACCAAATCGACGCCTTGTCGGAGAAATATTGCGTGGCGGCAGGACAGGGCGACACGGAGATTTTCTTTGCCCGGGAAGGTGTGACGAGAGATATTTAAGACAAAAAAACTATCGTTCACCGACAATAATGTCGATGGGTATTGTGACAGAATATCAAGGAGAAGCAATAAGGCGCGAAAGGAAAAGCCACAGGCAGGGGGAGACAATGGTTATTTCCGAAGAGATCAAATTTCCACGACCCATACGAATCGATCCGTATAGATCGGAAAAAAAGGTCGCCCCCATTGACGGCCTCACCCCGGTGGCGCGCATCGGCGCCTTCACGCGGGAATGGCAGCGCAACAGGGAGGAGCGCCGGCAGCAGGGACAAGCTCTTTTTCCCTCCACCGAGGAAACTGCGGTGCGCCGTCTTGTAGAGCAGGTTAACACCCATCTTGAAAATCAGAAAATCCTCATCCATCTTGTCCTCATCAAAGACGATCACGGCTATTCCCTTGATGTCTATGACTGCACCGGCAATGAACGCTGCGCCATTATCGGCGACGTGGTCATTGACCTGAACGATCTGCCGGTTCTCCTCAAAAACCTCCAGCAGGAAGCCGGCATTCTCCTCGACACCATCTCCTGATCCGCCCCTTTTCCCGCCTATTTTTCTTGTTGAAATCTCGATTGAAACATGCTACCAATGCCATTCATATTCTGAATGGCCATTCAGGATGTAGGATTTTTCCCCTGAAAAATAGGGGTTTCAAGAAGGAAAATCATGCTGTTGCAAGAACTGCTCATCGAAAATAAGGGCGAGATTCTGGATGCTTGGGTCGATCAGGTGCTGGCGACCTACCCGGAGGATGGCGCCCGGATCTTCAAAAAAGAGAAGGACCAGTTTGCCAACCCGGTGGGCTATGCGGTAAAAAGCAGCCTCTGGGAAGTGTACGGATTGCTTTTCGAAACAAACGAGGCCGAAAAAATAGTTGCTTCCCTGGAGCAGATGGTCCAGATCCGCGCTGTGCAGACCTTTGCCCCTTCCGAGGCGGTCTCCATGGCTTACACTCTGAAAAGGGTGGTCAAGTCTGTGTGCCACAAAGAAAAAGTGGCGGATCTTGACGGCTGGCTGGCGTTTGAGGAAAAGGCCGACATCCTGGCCTACACCATGTTCGATCTGTATGCCGCCAGCCGGGAAAGGCTCTACCAGACCCGGGTAGCGGAGATTAAAAGTGGAAACCACATCACCACGGACGGCGGTTGCCCTTCGAAACTGATGAACGAAATGGCCCCCAAGGCGGAGCTTAAGCCGTTGCAACAAAACAATATTGTCATCTGATTGGTATATCCGGCATAAGGAGCCGTAACGAACCGACCGGAAAGCACTTGTTTCGTAACGGCTCCTAAAACCATTAACGTGTAACAATGATGCGAGGTAACAGTAAATGAGAATCCTGAGTCCATTCATCGCAGTGTTGGCGCTTATCGCGGTCGCCCTGGTGGCCGCCCAGGTGCCGGGTGGGCAGGCATTGACGGGGATTATCTTGCCCTATCTTGCCTTTGCCCTCTTTCTGGGAGGGTTTGCCTACCGCGTGCTGTACTGGGCAAAATCTCCGGTTCCCTTCCGGATTCCGACCACCTGTGGTCAGGCCAACTCCCTGCCCTGGATCAAACAGAATAAGATCGACTGCCCCTCCACCAAACTCGGGGTCATCGCCAGGATGTTTCTGGAGGTCTTCCTGTTTCGCTCCCTGTTCCGCAACACCAAGGCGGAGATGCACGAAGGCCCCAAGCTGGTGTACGGCTCCAGCAAGTTTCTCTGGCTGTTCGCCATCCTGTTCCACTACTGTTTCCTGGTCATTGTTCTCCGCCACATGCGGCTGTTCATGGACCCGGTCCCCGGCTTTGTAGCGGCCCTTGAGTTCGGCGACGGATTCTTGCAGATCGGCGCCCCGGTTTTCTACCAGACCGACGCCCTCTTCCTCGGCGCCATCGCCTTTTTGTTCCTCCGCCGGGTGATGCTTAGCAACATCCGTTACATCTCGCTGCCCGGCGACTACTTCCCCTTGTTCCTGATCTTCGGCATCGCCTTCACCGGCATCCTGATGCGCTATGTTTTCAGGGCTGACGTGGTCGCGATCAAGCAGTTGACCCATGGCCTGGCCACCTTTGCCCCGACCATCGCCGTAGGCCAGATCGGCTCGATCTTCTTCATCCATGTCTTCCTGGTCTGCGCCCTGCTGATCTACATCCCCTTCAGCAAACTGATGCACATGGCAGGCGTCTTCATGAGCCCCACCCGGAACATGGCCAACAACAGCCGGATGGTCCGGCACATCAATCCGTGGAATGATCCCAACATCAAGCCGCATTCTTACGCTGCCTACGAAGACGAGTTCAGGGAGTTCATGAAGGAAGGCGGAATACCCGTTGAGAAGGAATAAGAACAATGGCAATCATGAAAGCAGATAAACTCGGTGTAAGCGTAGCGAAGGCCCCGTCCATGATGACCGGGGCTGTTCCGAAAAACGACTGGTGGGACGTCCCGGCTAATTTCAAGCCCGGCAATTATGCCTACCCTGCAAAACAGGAAATTGTCGAATACCACAAGTTCCCCAACCCCAGGCTCTGGGACCCGGAGAGCGACGACTGGAAGCTGCCGGAGAACTGGAAGGAGATCATCCTCCAAGGCCTCAAGGAACGGCTGGACAAGTTCCGCTCGCTGAAAATCTTCATGGACTGCTGCGTCCGCTGCGGCGCCTGCGCCGACAAGTGCCACTTCTTCTTAGGCACCGGCGATCCCAAGAACATGCCGGTTCTCCGGGCCGAGCTTCTGCGCTCCGTATACCGGAACGACTTCACCCTGGCCGGCAAGCTTCTCGGCAAGATGGCCGGCGGCCGCGAGATGACCTTCGGGGTACTGAAGGAATGGTTCATGTACTTCTACCAGTGCACCGAATGCCGCCGTTGCTCGGTGTTCTGCCCCTACGGCATCGATACCGCCGAAATCACCATGATGGGCCGCGAGCTCCTCCATCTGGTGGGGGTCAACATCAACTGGATCCTGGAGCCGGCTGCCAACTCAAACCGCACCGGCAACCACATGGGCCTCCAGCCCCACACCTTCAAAGACAACATCGAGTATCTCTGCGACGACATCGAGGAGATCACCGGCATCCGCTGCAACCCGACGTTTAACCGCAAGGGCGCGGAAGTGCTGTTCATCACCCCCTCGGCGGATGTCTTCGCCGAACCGGGCATCTACACGGCGATGGGCTACCTCCTGCTTTTCGAGCACATCGGCCTGGATTACACCTTCAGCACCTACGCCTCGGAGGGCGGCAACTTCGGCCTCTTCACCAACAACGAGATGATGAAGAAGCTCAACGCCAAGATGTATGCCGAGGCCAAGCGTCTGGGGGTCAAGTGGATTCTGGGCGGCGAATGCGGCCACATGTGGCGGGTGCTCCATCAGTACATGGACACCATGAACGGCCCGGCCGATTTCCTGCAAGTCCCGAAGTCACCCATTACCGGCACGGTTTTCGAGAATGCGGCCTCCACCAAGATGGTCCACATCAGTGAGTTCACCGCCGATCTGATCAAGCACGGCAAGCTGAAGCTTGATCCGAAGCGCAACGATCACCGGATCGCCACCTATCATGATTCCTGCAACCCGGCTCGCGCCATGGGCTTGCTTGAGGAGCCCCGGTATGTCTTAAAGAATGTGGTAAATAATTTCCACGAGATGCCGGAAAACACCATCCGTGAATCAACCTTCTGCTGCGGCAGCGGCACCGGCTTGAACACCGATGAGATCATGGAACTGAGAATGCGGGCAGGCCTGCCAAGGGCCAATGCGGTCAAACATGTACGCGACAAGCATGCAGTCAATATGCTCTCCTGCGTATGCGCCATCGACCGCGCCACCTTGACGAGCCTGAACAACTACTGGAATCCCGATGTGGAGGTCTGCGGCGTGTCTGAGTTGGTTGGCAACGCCCTGGTCATGGAGGGAGAAAAAGAGCGTGAAACGGGTCTCCGTTTTGAGCCACTAGCAGGAAGGGAGTGCTGATAGCCAGGTACGGAAAAGGAAGAGTCATACCTGCGTTGATACTGTTCTTGGGCGTTCTGACATCCCCGATGTGGTATAAGGCC
>Ga0172379_10006796_pt1 | contig 15138 bp, 15 predicted proteins | sample GrowelOW334metaG_FD_119756 | JGI IMG/M metagenome (GOLD analysis project Ga0172379, IMG submission 119756) | Groundwater microbial communities from an aquifer near a municipal landfill in Southern Ontario, Canada - Groundwater well OW334 metaG | ecosystem: Environmental > Aquatic > Deep...
AGATGGCGTCAAACGCTTCCGCACCGAGATTGTGGCTGAAAATGTGATCATGCTTGATCGAAAAGGCGCAAGCAGTGAAGGCGGATCCGGATTTGAACAACGCTCATTTGGAGCGGGTGCGAGTTCGGCTTCAAAATCCGTTCCCATGGATTCGGCTCCGGCCGATGATTTGCCCGTGACTTCCGGAAATGGCGAGATCCCGATTTCGGACTTGCCGTTTTAGGTTTGAATTTATTGTTTCGACATTTTTGCCATTGAATTGCAAGTAGTTTTTGTTTGCAAGAATGTCTTTTTTGGTTTTTAATAACTTCCTTAACTTAGATTTGTTGTAAATGGACAACATTTATTTTGTTAAATTATTTCATTATGAATATGCTTGGATTTTCTGAAGCACATGCTGATAGTGAAGGAAGAGCCAATCGGCTAAAAAGTATCGAACGGGTTGCTGAAGGGGATGATTTATTAGATTGGCCTGAAGGAGTTGAGCCCCATTTTCGTTATACAGTGCATCTTCCTTATGAGGATTCTCCCGAACTGGATGGTTTAAGAGCCTTATTTTCCAGTGAGCTTGCGCAACGTGTTGATTTTGCGGTGGGAACTGTCGCGCCCGGTACGGAACAAGTGGGTTGCCAACGGATTTTAGCTCCCGAAGAATGGGAAGGACTTAAATCCAGACTTCCACTTGCTTTCGAAAAATTACCCTCTGCTGTATACGTTTCGGGGTCTCCTTATGGGAAAAATATACGTTTACATCCCGGAGATCGGTTAAGTTTGGTTCAGCAGGGAGGAGAAGGATCGTATGTTTCTGTCGAAGACTTGATAATACAAGAATATATAAAATGGCTTTTAGAAAAAGGATTTAAAAAAAGGTCGGAAAGAAAAAGTTTTGGATTAAAAGGTAGCTATAAACCCATTTTTAATACGGTTGAAGCTCGGGAGTCCGGAGTTTTAGCTCGGCAAGTGGCTTCGTTTTTTCACGATTTTCCTATCCCTCTTCCGAGGCAAGTAGTGGATGCATTGTTTCTTGGGGATCAATTCGAAATCGAAGCCAGCTCTTTGCCCCTGAATCAATTGACTCGTTTGCAGGTAGGTGAATGGGTTTTGTTTGAGTCTGATAGCCGAGATGTTGGATATCCTCGATTTTCTTTTGGCTGTTTTCAGGGGAAAGATAATGGGAAAGGTCGTATGTTTAATTTTTTATATCCTAGTGAAGATTTTTCTCGACGTATTGATGAGGGTGTTTCATCCAAAGAACCCGGAGAAGAGATGTTGGGTCGAGTTTATCCGGGGAGAGCCGAGCATCCGAGTAAAATGGTTTTGAGGTTCGGTAACAGTGGGTCGCGGGTTCGTTTTCATATTATTGCCGTTCATCGAATTATTACAAAAAACCCCGCAAGTTAATAGCGAGGTTCTTTGTAAAACTTGTGCAGACCCATTATTGCATCTGATTTGAATAAAAATATATAAATCAGGAATGATGGATTGCAAAAATTTTTTCCATGAGAGCCGACTCATTCAGCTCACGGGCTACCCCCTACCATCCTACGGTCCCTTTATTATCCGGAGTACCAGCCGGTTTTGTTTTTGTTTTTTTGTATCTCTTACAGAGTATGCAGGAGAATACAGTTTGTTTTTGTTTGAAGAGGAATCTATTTCACAAGGAAGGGAAGTGAAACAGAAAGGGAGGTTGGAGTCGCAACCTGAATCGAAAAGTAGGGAGGAAGGGAGGCACGAGTAGGGACTTTTAAAGAGTAATGCTCGTGAGGCCCTCCTTTCTCACTACTTTCCAATTACTGGAAGGAGGAGGTGACTGCGCGATTTTTTAAGGAACGCAAATCTTTATAGTATAGCAGTTTTAAATCGGAATTTCAATCCCCGGAAATATTTGTTAGACTCTGGGATGAAAGATTTCGTGGGCAATTAAGCGTTTTGAAATCTCTATATAGTAATACTTTTTTAAAAATAAGTCAATAGTATGGCTGGAAAATTATTTCTCATCCTTGGTTCATCGGGGTCCGGAAAGGGGACGGTGCTTGAGGCGTTGCACAAAGATTGCAAACAATATGTGTTTCCGTTGTCCTGCACGACTCGACCGCGTCGACCCGGGGAGCGCGACGGCGATATTTATCATTTTGTGACCAAGGCGGATTTTGAGGGGAGAATTGAGAAGGGAGAGTTTTTGGAATACGCGACCGTGCATCAGGATAATTATTACGGCACGCTCAAAGCGCCGATCTTGCGCGCACTCGAGGATGGCAAAACCGTGGTGCGTGAAGTGGATGTGCAAGGACTTCGTTCGATTCGTAACTTGATTTCCAAGGAGCATTTGGTGTCTGTTTTTTTGACGGTTTCGGATTGGGAAATTTTACGACAACGTATTTTGAAACGCAGTCCCATGTCCGTGGAGGAAATCTCGCATCGGTATGAAAGTTATTTAATCGAAATGTCGTGGGCGAAAGAGTGCGATTTTGTGGTGGAAAGCGTGGAAGGACACATTGAAAAATTGATTGCGGATGTGAAAGAAATTATTGAAAAAAATGCATGATCGCAACGGTTTGAATGACTTTTTTAAAAAATCTAAAAAAAACTTTTTTGAGCTAACAGGAGTGGCTCAACTTTTTTTTGAATTTTATAACCCCTTTTTTTAAAAATTCTCTTTACATAAAAAAAGATATTTCCTACATTGTGTGCGTTAATCTTTTTTTCTCAAGAAAAATGGAAAAAAATGCTCGTTTAACTTCAACTTCAAAATCTTCCAAAAAAACATTAAATGCCGATAAGCCGCCCCCCCGTAGTGTGGTTACCGAAGGAGGCCGTTTAATCGGGAATCGAATTCCTAAGGATTTCTTTATTTCCAAAGGAAAAGGAGAGAGTGAAATCACCATCCATGCCGGATCGTATCATTTGGCGCTCCGCGATGCGGGAATCGAAATGTGCAATATCATCACGTATTCTTCCATCCTTTCCGGAATCGCCAATGAAATTAAAAAACCGAAAACATTGGTTCACGGATCGGTGATGGAAACCATTATGGCGGTTTCAACCGCGGAAAAAGGCAATCGAGCCACGGCCGCTATTGTTTTTGGGTGGTTGTATGATCGGAAAACAGGGGAAAAACATGGCGGATTGGTGTGTGAATACAACGGATGTTTGCCTGAAAAAGAAGCGGTGAAACAATTGCGTGCCAGTTTGAATGAACTTTATACGAATGGATATGATGGAAAATTTGAAATGAAAGATATTACATTGAATTCTGAAAGTATGCTGGTGAAGAAAAATTATGGCACGGTGTTGGTGTCGCTTTGCTGGGTCAATTACGTTGTCCCCATTTATTAAGGCTTGAAACGATGAATTACGGCAATCTCCCGGCGCGCTACTCCGGGCTCAAAAGCTCGAAGGTCGTGATCGTGCCGGTTCCTTATGATGGAACCAGTACTTGGGGAAAAGGCGCGGACAAAGGGCCGGCCGCTCTTTTGGACGCGTCCGCGAATATGGAATTGTATGACATCGAGACCGATTCCGAACCTTATACAATAGGAATTCATACGGATAAGCCGTTGCTTTATAAGACGCCGGAAAAAGGCGCGAAAGTAACGGAAGAAAAAGTCGGTGCTTTTTTGGATCAAGGAAAATTGGTGTGTTTGTTGGGAGGGGAACATTCTGTGAGCGCGGGAGCGATTGCCGCGGCGGCGAAACGATTTAAAAAAATGTCTGTGCTTCAGCTGGACGCGCATTCGGACATGAGAGAGGAATACAACGGCTCTCGTTACAATCACGCGTGTGTGATGGCACGGGCCAAGGATTTGTGCCCGGTGGTGCAAGTGGGGATTCGCAGTATGGACTCTTGTGAAAAGCCGAACATTAAAAAAGATCGTGTTTTTTTTGCCGAGAATATTCGCACTCGAAAAAATTGGATCCGTGAGGTGGTGGCGAAATTGACCGACGAGGTTTATATCACGATTGATTTGGATGTTTTTGACCCTTCGGTTTTGCCGTCCACAGGAACGCCGGAACCCGGAGGATTGGGGTGGTATGAAGTTTTGGATTTATTGCGTGAAGTGATTCGTCAAAAAAAGATGGTGGCTTTTGATGTGGTGGAGTTGGCGCCGAATCCCAAAGAAAAGGCGTCGGATTTTTTGGCCGCCAAATTGATTTATAAGATGCTAGCTTATCGTTATTTTTAATCTTTTATAATTTTTATTATGCAAAACAGTAAATTCGACGGATTGTCGCCGGCGATTAAAAAACTCATTGATTTTAATGAAGGGGCCGGAGCCGGGAAAGCGGGCAAAGGCACGTTGAGCGATTCGGTGAAGGCGAGCAAAACGCCGGTGTCTTCGTTTGCGGAACGAACTTTGAACCATTGCAATGGCGGAGCCACGTATCAAGCCGCGTTGTGGTTGAAAAATCATTTGGACCAAGGCGGAAAGTTGGTGATCACGCTTTCCGGAGCCTTGAGTTCTTTTCAAGTGGGAGTCATGCTCGCGGAATTGATTCGCCAAGACAAAGTGCATTTGATTTCCGCGACCGGAGCCAACCACGAAGAATCGTATTATCGTTATGTGGCGCATTCGCATTATGCGTACATTCCGCGCTACACCGAGCTCACGCCCGAGCAGGAGGCCGAGCTTCGTGATGCAGGGTTGAGACGCATCACCGACACGTTTTTGCCCGAAGATGAAAGTGTTCGCATCATGGAACCGCATTTGCTTAAAATGTGGAAGGACGCGCAAGCCAAAGGCGAACGTTATTTTCCGTATGAATATTTTCGTCGATTGTTTTCGGAAAATTTAATTCAGCCGGATCCCAAAGCCAATCCCGAGGATTGTTGGGCGTATGCCGCGTATCAAAAAAACATTCCGATTGTGATTCCGGGGTTTGAAGATTCCACTATGGGAAATATTTTTGCGAGTTATACGTATTCGGGAAAATATCGCACGGACAAGACTACGATTTTGGATCAAAATGTGATGAAAACCGGGCTTGAGTATTTTACGTCTCTTTACGATTGGTATCAGGAAACGTCGGAAGATCATCCGGTGGCGTTTTTGCAATTGGGAGGCGGGATTGCCGCGGATTTTCCGATTTGCATTGTGCCTTCATTGAAACACGATTTGCAGTATCCCAAGGTGCGCGATTGGGCCGGATTCATTGAGATCGGTTCTTCGCCCATGTCTTTTGGGTCTTATTCCGGAGCCGGTGGCAAAGAAAAAATCACGTGGGACAAACTCTCGACCCAAAGTTATTACCAAATCATTCAAAGCGATGCCACAGTGGTGTTCCCGTGGATGGCGGCGGTTTTGTTGGGGTTGTAATGGGGCGTGATTAGAGAGGCCGTGTCACCCTGAGGCTCTCGAAGGGGGACTTTATGGTGTATGGCTTTATCTCATCCCCAAGCCATTTTTAATGTTTTTCGGGTTGACGATTTTGCGGGGATGGGGATACGATTAGGCCCTGTTATTTAATCAACCTTAAATATGGCTACACCAGAATCTCCTGATGGGATTTCTACCCCCACTTATAAAGGGAAGGATAGGCGACAATGGGGAGACAATCGTGAATTTTCCATTGAATCGTTTTTGGATGGCGATTCCAATCCACTATTGCCTAATCTGGTATATTCGATTGCGGAGGGATTTGATACACAACGATTGGTTCTTTTTATGTATGCAGAGGGGACCCCCGGGGTTGAACTTCCTGCTGCGGATGATAAAGGAATTATTACCGGCCCTATGGCGCGGTTGCTTATGCGCGGGCAATGGGAAGTGGCTCGATCTCAAGGAGCTTTGGTTGTTTTTTATGAGGATCCTGAGGAACTTCAACCTAAAATTTTTGGTCGGACAACGGAATCCCCTGCAAAAGCGGTGCGTGCTAATATGCAAGGCTCTGTGGATCATGCGCGAATCGTTCATTTGCCCGGAGATATAACTATGGCCCAAGCACTCCCATCTCATGATTATAGCGATTATGAAGATCGAGTTAACGGGGTGGATGGAAAATCTCTTGGTTTTGGAGATAAAAAAGAAGGAATTTTGAATGCTGATGCTATGGCGGTTGCGCTTCATGTTCAGGGCCAAGGGTGGATGGAACACGCTGAGCTTTTGCCTTTGATGAAATTGGCGGTTCATCCCAATATGCAGGCTCTTCATTATGGATCTGCTTTGTTTGAAGGCATGGGATGTGAACGTGATCCGAACACCGGAGAGGTTTGTATTTTTGATTTGGAAGGGCATTACAATCGTATGAGAAACGGAGCGAATGATCTTGAATTGCCGTGTCCCACTTTTGAAGTTTTTAAAGAAATGGCGATTAAAATGGTTCAGGCGAATGCGCGTTTTGTCCCGCCCGCAGGGAAAGGGAGACTTTATTTGAGACCGAATTTGTTTTCTATCGGGCCTTGGATGAAAGTGGGGAATTCTAATGTTACGGCCTTGGTTTTTACCGCAACGCCAATTGGGAATGCCAGTGCTTATTTTGGTTCGGTGGAAGAAGAAATGGTATTTGGTGTTCCGACGAATCAAATCCGTTCTACAAGACTAATAGAAGTAGGGAAAGATAAAGTCGCTGGGAATTATGCAGGCACCATTCGAACGATTCATGTTATGGAAGAATTGGGATTGAAAGGCGGTGTGGCGTATTTGGATCGGTCTACGGAAGAAGAGGATGATCTCAGTAATGCTGAATTCAAGGAAACCAGTGCATCGAATTTGGTTGCGTTCCGACGTTTAGAAGGTGATCGCTGGAGAGTGGTGACACCGCCGTTGAATGATGGAGATATTTTATCTGGTCGAACTCGCGCTTTGTTAAAGAGAATTGTTGAAAAATTTGGATGGGAATTCGCGGAAGAACCGGTTACTTGGGCGGATATTCAATTTACAAAATATGAATTTATGGCCGGGTCCGGGACTGCGGCTTATTTGACGCCGATCCATGCTTTCCAAAGGGTTGAAATTGGCTCGAGGGAAGGTCTTGAATTGGTGGATGAAGCTGCGTTGGCTCAATTAGCAACCGACGACGAGAAAAGATCTTATCGAGAAAAACGTGTGGGTAAAAAAGTGGGAGAATTGGTTCATCTTTTGGGTCGCGAGCCAAACAAAGACGCCGGCGAGTTGTTCCCTGAACCTCTTAAGCTTATCGTTGCGGAAATGGAACGCGTGAAACGAGGAGAAGCGGATGATGAACCTGAATATAAAGGATTGATCACTCGAGTGACGTTGCCTGAAAGACAGGCAGCTTAAAATGAATTTTTAGGTTTGTGCGGCGCCTCGGGGCGGAATTTTCAGATTGAAAGTTGGCATGTTTTTCGTTAAGCTTTCTCCATAAAATACTGGGGAATCGCCAAGCGGTAAGGCATCGCCCTCTGGAGGCGACATTCGGGGGTTCGAATCCCTCTTCCCCAGCCATTCTATTTTTTTGCTTAAAGGGGATCCTTCGATTATTATTGCAATATCGTATTTTTTAATCCAATTTGTCATGAGATTTCTCCGTTCTTTTTTGGCAATGGTTATTGTTGTGAGCTTTCCGCTCACCGCCCTTGCCGGGACTTTTAGTGATGTTTCTTCTACAAACGAAAATCGTGAGGCGATCGAATATCTTGTTTATAACGGGACTTTAAAGGGTTACGATGATTCGACTTTTCGTCCTTCCAATACGATCAATCGTGCCGAACTCATGAAGGTTTTGGTTCTTTCTCAAGGGATTGAGCCGGATGCGACTGTTTATAAAAATTGTTTCCCGGATGTGACGACCGAGTGGTTCGCTCCGTATGTTTGTTATGCACACGAGCAAGGGTGGGTTGATGGTTATCCGGACAATACTTTCCTTCCCGCTAATACGGTGAATAAAGTTGAGGCCGCCAAGATGGTTATTAATGCTTGGGGATACAGCGATATGCTTCCCGATAGTTTGAGTATTTCCAAATCGGATTTATTTGATGATACTTACCCTTCTGTTTGGTATGCCCCTTATGTTTATTTAATTAAATCGTGGAATTTAGAGGGGGAGTGGCATATAGACGGGTCTGCCGGCAATTTTAATCCCGCCGATGGAATGGAGCGCGGACGTGCGGCGGAATATATGTTTCGTATTATTGTAATGGAAGATTTTGGAGAAGCGGCGTATGGGGAAGGAGATGGCTTAGCTTTCTTTACTGCCCATGGATTGGATTATTTATTGGAGGATTCTGTCGCGGATCCGGTTGCAGATCCGGTCGTTGATCCGGTTGTTGATCCGGTTGCGGATCCCGTTGTTGACGAAGAGGTTTATCTTGATTTAACTTCTTCTTCTGTCGATCAAGTTCTCATCATCACTAATCAGGGAGATTATACGGTCAATTTAGAAGGGTATAGCTTGGAAACCGATGCGACTTTTTACGAATTTGGCTCTTACGAACTGGGTTCTTGGGAAAGTGTTGAGGTCGAATACTATTTCCCCGAAGAGACTGTTTATCTCCGTAGTCCTGAGGGAGGAATTGTTGACTATGATTACAATTTCTAGGGACAAGGCAATTTAAAAATAATCGTAAGGATCAATAAAAAGGATGCTGGCCCCGGCTGGTTCGTTATTACGAGCTATGAGATTTATGAATTGGAGAGCTAAGTTGGGCTTATTCGTAGAGTCCGAGGAATGTTAATAATTCTTTTACTCCTTGGCCTAGTTTTTGTGGCGCCAGCCATTTGTATTTGAGCGGGCTGTAAGGGACGTTGCCATAGCCTTGAGTTTCTCGATGCTTTTCCAAATTTTTATTCCAGGCTGCTTCGTTCATTCCCATGTTTGCGAGACTATTTTTTCCGTTTGCCCAGACAAAGCCGGGCAAGAAAAGGTCTTGTATGGGTTTTGGCAGTAGTTCAACAAACCATTTTGCTATCCCGGGGGCGCTTCGATATTTGTCTTTGGGTTTTTCATCTTCTGTCCATGGTTTTTGAAGCCATGTTGCGAGTTGTGTTCCGACAATTGCCGGGTCAATGGCTTCAACCGCAGTCCATTCTGCGGGCACGTCTGTTCCTTCGTTTACTACAGCGTTTGTCATGGGGGTTTTACAGGCTCCGGGCGAAAACACCCTCAGCCTGTTGAGGAGTCCTGTGGCACTTAAGGCTTCCACCAATTTTAGCAATCCGATGACTTTGGTTTTGACGTATTTTTTTAAACCACTACCTGCGGTGGTGCGAGGAGGAGTGTCGGCATCCAGCGGATCGGTTGTTCCATAAAGAGTTGTTCTTAAAGGTGATTTAAAGAATTTTTCAAGAAGTTCAATTAAGGGGTGAGAGGGTTTGGCTAGAGCCGTTGATGTCTCAGTGGTTGGTCGATCTTCCAGTACTTTCACCATATCCACCGGTCCTGCAGACAAGGTGTGTACGTAAATAATGGGCGCATTTTCAGCCAAGAGGGTCGGATCTGCTGTCAAGGTAGTCATGAGAAGAGCAGGGGACTCGGCATTGACTTTATACATGTCGGTTTCTTCCAATTTCCCCGTAATTTTGCTGTCGCCGGTTAAGCCTCCGGCGCAGAGCAAAACTCCGTTGATTTTCGCGTGAGTCTCGCCAATGATTGCTTCAATTTTTTCTCGTGAAGCCTCAATTTGTCCCGGGTCTCGGAGGTCGGTTCGTACATAATGGAACTTAATATCGTTTTTTAGTTCGGCTGGGACAGCTTCTTTCTCACGGTTTCCCATGCCGATCACATGTTTGCCTTCTGCTAAAAGTTTTTTTGACGTTTCAAATCCAATTCCGCTCGTGGCTCCGGTCACAAGGTAATATTGGGGGACTTGTTCCGGGGTATCGGTTGGTGTTGTTGGTGCTTCTAGTGACATACGTAAAGATTAAGAGGCGGCACAAAGGGGGGAATTATACATTTGAACTCTTTTTTGTCAAATTCTAAGAATCAATTTTTTAAAAATAGGAATGGATGAGGTATAATTTTGGCATGATTTTTCATTCTCTTCTTCTTGGGTTTCTTTTTTCTGCAGGCATTGGGCCGACCAATATTGAAACCGCCAAGCGCGGGTTGACCGAGAGTTTTGGCTCTGCGTTGGTTTTTTATTTAGGAAATGTGGTGATTGATGCGTTGTGTATTTTGGCTGTTTTGTTGGGATTTTCGTTGGTAGTGGAGAATTCGTTTTTGAAAATTATTTTGGGTGTTTTTGGTGTGGCTTATCTTTTGTATCTTGGGGTTAACAATATTAGAGATGCTTTTAAGTCGGGGATTTTTATTTCGGTTTCAAAGGCTGACGAGCGCTGTATGGTTCGACAGGCTCACCACGACAGCGAAAAATTTGCAAAAAAGAAAACCCTGAATCCTTTCCTTTCCGGCATCTTGGTTAACTTGGCGAACCCCATGGCCATTGCGAGTTGGATTGCGTTTTATGGCGTGGTGCCCGAGGAGTATAAAAAAAATCTTTTGGTTTTGTTTGTTTCCGTGGTGAGTGGTGCGATTTTATTAGGGGCAACAATTTCTTTTGTTGCTCATTTTTTTAAGCGTTGGGCGAGTGAAAAAGTGATGCGCGGAATTTCGTTATTTTCCGGGATGCTGCTACTAGGATTTGCGGGAATCTTTGCGTATCACCTTGTCATTTCTTGAAAAAAATTGTTTCCTTTTTTTAATAAGCGTATATTTTTAAATGTTCGATTTTATTTTTTTAATTCCTCCCATGAAAAAATTTATCGTTTTCGGAGCGATTTTATCCATCGCTTTATTGACGTTTGCGGGTTGCGGATCTTCGGTTGTGACCACTCCATCCACGCCCACTCCCACCACAAACACAACAACAACTCCAACAACCACGACCACCACGACGACCTCGGATGACGATATACCACCGCCCAGCGACAATCCCGCGGATTATCTCACGAATCCTTATGGTTTTCCGCAGGAAATGATTGATGCCGAGATGCAATATGAATTGGATGAATTCGAGCAAACCGATGCGATTGATCCTCCGGCAGGATTTCCGTTGGGGTTTCTCTATGCGAACGGGAAAGTGGTGGGGATGTCGAATGACGGGGATGAGTATTACATCAATAAAAGTGTGACCATCAAAACAACAGATGATTCCAAAACCGTGAAGGCATTTTATAAAAATATTTTGGTTGCTCCTTGGGAAATTACATCGCAATCTTCGGATGGGAGCAATACTTATTATTATGCCACCCATTCCGAAACCGGGATGGAAATAGATGTCAGTATTTATGCCGATTCTTATTCCAAACTTGTTGAAATCGATGTTTATTATTCGGGATATCCCCAATAATTTTTTAGAAAAATGATTAAAAGCCCTTCTCGTTTTTTTGTTGTTTTGCCTTTTCTTTTGATTTTATTTTTGGCGTCGTGTTCGGCGTCGATGCAAACGTCTTTTTTGGATGTTGAATTCGTGAATCCAAATTACGATGCTATCGTTTATGTGCAAACCCAAGGCATTGTGAGCGGGTATGAAGATGGGACTTTTGGGCCTTCCAAGAAAATCAATCGTGCGGAATTTACGAAAATTCTCATTGGCGCACAATTCACCGCTCAACAGATTGAAACGTGTGTGCCGAAATTGAGTTTTTCGGATGTTTTTGGGGACGAATGGTTTGCGCCGTACGTGTGTGTGGCCGGGAATGAGGGGATCATCAGCGGGTATTCGGACGGGACGTTTCGACCGAGTGATAATGTTAATTTTGCAGAGGCGGCAAAAATTTTGGTGGGCGCTTTTGATTATGAGGTTGGCACGGATGCGATTTGGTATAAACCGTTTGTGCAAGCCCTTGAAAATCGAGGCGCTATTCCGACCAGCCTTTGTTCGTTCGATCAATCGGTTTCGCGCGGGGACATGGCAGAAATGATTTATCGGCTTAAAGAAAATATCAGCGACAAGACTTCGATGGCGTTTTTTTCGGAAGATGCGAACTTGATCGATGGCACGACGTTTTCAAAACAATATTCGGTGAAAGCTCGGACTTGGGGAAATGGGATCTCAACTACGAGCGATGGCGGATATATTGTGACCGGAACCACGATTCCCAAGTGCGAAATGTGCGACACCGATGCGTATATTTCAAAATTGACGAGTACGGGGGCGGCGGAATGGACCCGGCTGGTACAAACCGTTGCCGGAGGGAGCGGAGGAGATGAAGGGCATGTGGCGATTCAGTTGTCGGATGGTAGTTATTTGATGGCCGGAGAAACTCCGGGATTCGAAACCGATGAGGAAATCGCCGGTACTTGCTATACTCGAATTAAAACTTTTTTCTCAAAATTCGATGCGCAAGGTAATCATCAATGGAGTCGGAATTTTCCTTTTGGATCCGATGATTTGACGGATTCGATCTATCCGGCGCAGGATGGTGGATTTTTTTATTTGGATAATTTGTCGGAATGGGAAACGCAGGATGCCGGGGGTGATATTTATCATGAATATCCTTTTTCTTCGCTCAAATTGATTAAATTTTCAGGGGAGGGGAGTGTGGAATGGATCAAACGAATCAGTGCGGACGATGATGACAATTCTTCGTTTGCGCTCACAAGCGATGGTGGATTTATTTTTACCGGGAATTTTCATTATCTAAAAGAGGACGGTTCGGGAGATGAGAGTTCGTTGGAAGCTTATGATTCATTGGAGGGCATCATGAAGCTCGATCGTAATGGCGATTTGGAATGGGCGAAAACCGTGGAAACCCTTCCGGCTGAAATTCCAACCGCGATCATGAATGAAGACGGGATCGGTTATACTTTGGATTATTTGGAATGGCGGATGCCTGCGGGTTGGATGGATTATGTTAAAGAAACCCCGGATGGAGGGTTTATGGCGATTGGGCCTTTTTCAATGATTGCCATGAGTGGGTTGGATCTGCCCATTGATATGGAAGCAACGTTGGCCGCGCCGCTTCTTGCGGTGAAAATGGATGGCGATGGCAATTATGAGTGGGCGAAAATCATTACCGTGAAAACGGAAACGTATAAAAACGATTTGTTTGTTGAAAAAACAGCGGATAACGGATTTATTTTGGTGTGGAATTTTTCGACGGTGGATGCGGATTCCGATGAAAAAACCGCGCAATATACGGCCATGATCAATGAGATCAATACGGCTTTTGAGAATGGCGAGATGACGTTGGACGAGGCCACGGCGGCTTATGGGGAAATTCCGAAAGATTTGTACAACACGAGCCGTTATAATTTTTTAGTCATCAAAACGGATGAAAATTTCAACGGCCAATGGGTGAAACAAGTGGGCGGAGAAACTGCGATTTCCGCCACCGACACCGTGATGACTGTGGATCAAGGCGTGGCGATCATTGGCTCTGTTGGAGATTTCGTGAATGATAACGGAGAATATATGTATGTTGTTAAATTGGATGCGAACGGCAACGTTGGGGCATCTTCGGATTTTGTTTTTGATTACGAAGGGGGTTTTTCTTCCGAGGATGTAACCGCGTATGTGTTGATGAATGATTTGGAAGCCACGTCGTTGGATTATGATTTGGAAGCGAGGGATCAGTCTCCTTTTACACCATCCTATTCGAACACGGTTACGACAATTGACCCTGTTGCAGAGACGTCTGCTCCGCTTTGTACGATCGATTATTCCGAGTCCGCGGGGGATGTTGAGACCAAAACATGGGCCCAAATTTATTATGAAGGCGTGGAAAATGTGGAAACCACCAATGACACCAGTTTGGAAATTTACAATGAAATGATGCCGATTTTAAATGAGCTTTATAACAATGAGGTGAAGCTGTGGGATAATTTTTATGGAATGATGTTGGATTTTGCGTTCAGTCGGTTGACCACGGAAGAGGATGTGGCTGCGGTTCAGGACTATTATGAGGGTTTGGGTTATGAAAAAATAGAGGCCATTGGAGGCAATGATTTAACCATGAGTCGAGTGGGTCGAATGCTTAATTTTGATTTTTCGATCACGGATAAGATGAAGGGGACGCTGGAGGTGACGTGGTAGGAAAAAGTTTTTTTGTTTGATTGCCTGACTTTTATAGATTGTTTATACTTACAGCAGTAGGTTTTTTTCTTAATAAATTTTTATGAAAAAGTTTTTAATCTTTGTTTTTTGTTTTTTTACGATCGCGGGCTGTGCGGAGATTTCGGAAGAATTATCTTTTTATGAAAATGAAACGCTGGGGGTGACATTGGAGTACCCTTCGGATTGGATTTTGGAAAAAGATTGGACCGAGGAAACGGATGCTTTGTGGCTTCCTTTAGATTATGATGCGGTAAAAAATCAGGGGGATTATGAAGTGTTGCCTTTGATTACGATCGCTTCTCATCCTTTAAATAACCAAACGTTTGAAAAATCATTGATTCAAGAAAATCAATGGGGAGGGTATTCCACCTTGGATGAGGTTCCCTTTTTTCAAGAAGAGACATCCGAATCCACTTATGAGTATCGTGATATTGGAGGAAATCATTTTTTGGAATTGTTTGAGCCTTCGATGCTTCCGAATCGGACTTATTATCTTGAACGAGATGCGGATTTTTTGAGTTTTAATACGATTTCTTGGGAAGAGGATTCGCGCGTGATTTCCGTGTTGGAAAGTTTAACGTTTGAGCCTTTGATAAAAGAATCGTTGAAAGGGGAAGTTAGTCTTACGGCTCCGGCTTGTGTGCGGATTTCAAATCAAGATTTTTTTACGGAAGAGAATGTGCGTGTTGCGTTGGATTCTTTTCATGAATATTCCTTAAAAGAGATTTCCGCTTTATTCCAAAATACGGAATTTCAAGCATTAAAAGCCAAAAGTGAATATTCTTCTTTGTGTCTTTGGTACAATGCCGCGGCGTTTGCGTTTTATGGGGATTATGGAGAATTTAATAACGTGGTGGGATTGAATACTCGCGAGGGGTTTGTGACGAGTTATCAATTTATTAAAAATTCGGGTGATATCGGGGCGTGTACGATGGTGGGTTATTTGGATGGCGTGATTTACGAGTGTGCCGGAGGGGATGGGCCGTTTTCATTTAAAAAAGAATTTCTTTTGATGCCCGAGGGTGAAACAAAAACCATTCAGGATTGTGAATATTCCGGAGGATATTCGGATGGCACGGTGGAATATGAAAGCAGCGTGGAGTGCACGGTGGATTTATTGGAGAGCGCTCGACTGTTTTAACAACTCCACACTTTTTGTCGTTTGAAGAAAGCGCGTACGAAAC
>Ga0172379_10006797_pt1 | contig 15137 bp, 21 predicted proteins | sample GrowelOW334metaG_FD_119756 | JGI IMG/M metagenome (GOLD analysis project Ga0172379, IMG submission 119756) | Groundwater microbial communities from an aquifer near a municipal landfill in Southern Ontario, Canada - Groundwater well OW334 metaG | ecosystem: Environmental > Aquatic > Deep...
AGGGATCCCGGCAGCGACATAACGCACGAGGTAGCGATGGAAGTCGTCTCGTATGTGCGGGTCACCGAGCTTCTCGACCACGGCGAGCGCATTCTTGATCCCCTTCTCCTCCATCGTCTTGCGCAGATTGTCGATTGCGTTCGCACCCTCGCCGAGATTGAGCTCGGCGAGGATCGCCTCCGCCTCGCTCTCCTTGGTCGCCTCGCTTATTTGGTACTCGCTTGCGAGCACCTCCTCCGACGCGGCGCGGTGCGCGTGGATCCTTTCAGACACGATATACGCGCGATCGGTTTCGTCGGGCACCACGCCGCGCTCGGCGACCTCGGCCTCCTTGCGCATCACCTGCTCACGCAAGTAGGCAAGCTCTTCTTCAGGCGTGGACAACGTAGGTGCTTGTTCCATTTCTAACAAGTATACTCTATGGGAATGCTTGAATTCTTGTACGCGTGTATAAATCTCGATCCGATTGCCATCATTAAGACCGGCAGCTACGTCGGCATCGCATTCCTCGTCTTCGCTGAGAGCGGCCTCTTGATCGGTATCTTCCTCCCCGGCGACTCACTCCTCTTTGCCGCAGGGCTCCTCTCCGCAGGGGGCTTCCTCTCCTTCGGACCGCTGGTCCTCTTCATCGTCATCGCGGCGATAGTTGGCGACTCGGTCGGCTACTGGTTCGGCGCGAACGTCGGTGTGAACTTCTTCAAACGTAAAGATTCGTTCTTCTTCAAGCAAGAATATTTAAAGCGCACTGAGCGATTCTTCCAGAAGTACGGCGGGCGCGCCGTCGTGCTCGCGCGCTTCGTCCCTATCGTGCGCACGCTCGCGCCAATCCTCGCCGGCATCGGCAGCATGACCTATGGAGAGTTCCTCCGCTACAACGTGCTCGGCGGCCTCCTCTGGGGCGTCGGGATGGTCTCGCTCGGATACTTCCTCGGTACGGTGATCCCGAACAGCGAGAGCTATATCCTCCCTATTTCACTCGTCATCATTGTCCTCTCCTTCCTCCCCATTCTCCTCAATGTCGCGCGCGGCAAGCGCGCGGTCTAAGCACGCTTCGTTGTAGCCTTCTTGGCACGAGCCACCGCCTTCTTCGCTGTACGCCTCGTCTCGCTCCGTATCACGTCCCAGTTCGCTTTAAGCTCCTTCGCGGCACGCTTCACCTCTTCGACGTCTACCGAGCGGACACTCTGATAGGTCTTCGCTACGCGATCGACCACTGCGGCAAATGCCTTCGGACTTACCTTCTCGAGACGCTTTGTCTCCCGTATCACTTCGTTCTTCATCGCGGTCGCCCACTTCGCGGCGATCTTGCGGTGGCTCTTCGCTTTTGCACTACCGTAGAAGTAGTAGCCGGCAGCTGCCGCAGCAGTGCCCGCAGCGAGCAGTCCTGCGCCAATCTTGAGTACGGTCTTCTGTGTGGGTGTCGCCCCCTTCTGAGCAGATATTTCTTTTTTCATAGCGGTTGAGATTAGCGGGATGATAAGAAAGGTGCATCAGGCCTTCTTTGATGCTCTCTTTACTCTGGTGCCGAAGAAGTCGAACAATGATTTCAACCTTCCCTTCCCGCGCCGGATATCGGCACGCACGCCGGCGAGATCGGCTCGGATACTGTCGCTCTCAAGTGAGACTTGCCCCGAGATATGTTCGATGTGCGCGAGGACGCGCGAGACTTGCCACAGCGCATACACGCAGAGAGAACCGCAGAGCACAACCGCTATCGTTGTTACAAAAAAGAATACGTCCATTTTGAGAATCTCATTCATGACGTATGTGCGACTTGTACAGCACCTTCAGCTTCTCAAGCCCTCGGTGCAACTGTACGGCGATCGTGTTCTTAGACTGCCCGGTGATGAGCGACATTTCTGCAAGCGAAAGGTCTTGAATATATCGCATGCGCATCACCTTCTGATACCGCTCGGGGAGCTGTTGGATCAGGAGGAGCGCGGCCTTTCCGTCCATCTTATTCACGAGACGTTCAGTGGTATCTTCGCCGGGCTCGTATCCCTTCTCGAGGAGCACGTCGAGCGAGGAGGTCTTGCGCTTGCGGTACTCGTCGACGATGAGGTTGTTGAGCACGTGATATAGAAAGGCCTTCATCACATCGATCTTCCCTCCCTTCACGAGATACTTCCATGTCTTCATGAAGGTGTCCTGCACGAGATCCTCACCCGTCGCGTGATTGTGCGTCTTGAAAAAGGCATGTGCGTTCAACCCCTTTGAGAAGGCACTGTGCGCAGTACTTAGCACCGCTTGGCGCCGTTTCGTCTCTTTTCGAGTAGGGGTCATAGGTATAGAGAGAGCCGACCGACACGGTACGTTATGACAGAGACATTACAGCGGCCGGTGTATCTCGAGGGAGGAGTGTGCACCCATCCGTATTACAGTGATGTTGCACGAGGGAGGAAGTACCGTGTTGTCAGTATACGCCATTAGGTTATTCGTGGCGAACCTGCAATACTCCAGGCACTCCCACGGCTCTAGTACTAACGGGCCTTCTCGACAACGGGGCCACACCTTCTCCAAATGAAAACACAAAAAACTATACTCATCATAGAGGACGAAAAAAGCCTCCGCGGCGCCCTCGTAGACATCCTTCACCGTAAGGGCTTCTTCTCTCTTGAGGCACGCAACGGCCGCGAAGGTGTGGATCTCGCACTCGGGAACCATCCCGATCTCATACTCCTTGACCTCATCATGCCGGAGATGGACGGCAACACCGCACTGAAGAAGATCCGGGAAGACGCGTGGGGGAAAGAGGTCCCCACTATCATTTTGACTAACCTAAGTGCAACCAATGAACTCTCTGCAAATGACGCGGTGACCCACTACCTTATCAAGTCAGACTGGAAGCTCCATGACATCGTACGCAAGATCGAGGAGATACTCGCATGAACAAGAAAGCTCCTCCGTCGCTGTCCGATAAGATAATCTTAAACCTCAAAGTCCTGGCCGAAGAGAAGGAGAGCGTGAGGCGCAAGCTCGCGGTGACGGCAGCGAAGCTAGTCGTAACCGCCGAGAAGCTTGCAGCCACGGCGAGAGAAAAAGAGAGTGTGAGGCGCAAGCTCGCGGTGACCGCTGCAAAGCTAGCCGTAACCGCACGAGAAAAAGAGAGTGTGAGGCGTAAGCTTGCCGTAACCGCCGAGAAGCTGAGACGAGCCTACGAGACACTCGAAAAGAAGGTCCGCGAACGTACCAAGAGCCTTGAGATGGCCCGCGCAAAAGAGGAGGCAATACTCCTCTCGATCGGCGACGGACTCCTCGCGACAGACGAAAAAGGAAATATCATTTTCATAAATAAGACGGCTGAGCACCTGCTCGGCAAGAAGAGTAAAGATGTGGTGGGCAAGAACTTCGCAGCCGTAATCCCGCTCGAAGATGAAAAGGGGGTAACGATCCCCCTCGAGAAGCACCCGGTCAATATGGTCTTGGTGGCAGGCGTCACGACAGCGGCGCTCCCGGCGGTCTACTATAAACGCAAGGACAAGAAGCGCTCTCCGCTGTCGATCATGGCCACGCCCGTTATCCTCGACCGTAAGGTGATCGGCACCATCAAGGTCTTTCGCGACATCACCTACGAACGAGAAATCGACAAGGCGAAGACCGAGTTCGTCTCACTCGCGAGTCACCAACTCCGCACTCCCCTCTCTACCGTCAACTGGTACGCGGAGATGCTCCTTGCAGGAGATGTGGGCGCCCTGAACGAGAAGCAGCAAAAGTATCTCGACGAGGTGTACCGCAGCAATCAGCGGATGGTCGAGCTCGTGAATGCGCTCTTAGACGTCGCCTCGCTCGAGCTCGGGACATTCATCATCGATCCTGAACCGACCGATATCTGCGCCCTTAGCGAAAACGTTATCGACGAACAGCGGCCGCAGATTATGACCCGTAAATTGCAGTTCTCTTTCTCGTGCGCAAAAAATATTTCACTCATGCAGGCTGACCCGAAGCTCCTGCGCATGGTGATACAAAACATCTTGTCGAACGCGGTGAAGTACACCGCCGAGGGCGGTACGATTGACCTCACCATCACGCTCGCAGACAAGAAGAATGTCCTCCTGAAGCTCTCTGACACGGGCTACGGGATACCGAAGAATCAGCAGAACAGAATATTCACCAAGCTGTTTCGCGCTGACAACGTGAGAGACAAGGATACCGACGGGACAGGCCTTGGTCTCTACATCGTGAAGTCGATTGTTGAGAACTCCGGCGGGAATGTACGCTTCGTCTCTTCAGAGAAAGGCACAACCTTCTACGTGTCGCTCCCCCTCAACGGGATGAAAGAATCCCCGACTGAGGGCGGCATCAGGTAGAGTGAACCCTATGATTAAAAAACCCCTACATCCAAAGACGATCCTCGTGATAGAAGACGAGCGGCCTCTACTCGAGGCGATTCACGCGAAGCTCGAGAAAAACGGCTTTGGCGTTATCTCTGCGCGGAGCGTTGAACAGGCGTTTAACGCGCACGTCGGCAAGGACGGCCTGGACGCCGTCACGGTCCGCAGCATCACGCAGGCACTCGCCTATCTCGAGAGCCTCGAGCGCGTCGACGCAGTCTGGCTCGATCATCATCTCGTGGGCAAAGAGGACGGTCTCGACTTCGTGACGAAGTTCAAGGCAAACGGCGGGAGGTGGAACAAGATCCCTGTCTTTGTCGTGAGCAACGCCGCGAGCCCGCGGACCATACAAGCCTATATGCGCGCGGGCGTGAGCAAGTATTACGTAAAGTCTGACCATCGGCTTGATGAGATCGTCGCCGACATCGCAGCGTTTCTCAAGCATCCACAATAGAAGTTGTATCTCCCCACTTCGCCGCTGTATCTCCCCTGACTCGATACAACGGCTTGTTCGGAGAACAAGAATACGAAGACGCAGTCTTGTTTCCTCACTTCGCCGCTGTAATATCTCCCTCCTCCCGGCGGCCTCTGTAGTATATGAACATACTACACAAAGCCACCAAAGATATATCAAGAGGGTCCCTGCTTGCCATACTCGTTCTCGGAGCCGTTCTTACGTTCGTCGGAGCAGAAATGGCGAAGGCAGCTTCGCCGGTAGGCCTCGGCACCGCCGACAGCTTCGCCGTGCTCGCCGGCTCATTTATCACTGCGAGTACCCCTTCTGTCGTGAGTGGAGATGTCGGATTGAGCCCGGCCGCCGGCACCCTCTATACCGGACTCACTACGGGAATGGTTACCGGCACAATATACGCAGTCGATGCTACCGGTCCTGCCGGTGGTGCGGGAAATAACCCCGGTCTCCTCACGACCGCAAAAGCGAACCTCGATACAGCTTATGCCGCCGCCGCGGGACAAACACCATCGGTCACCGTTCTTGCGAGCTCAATCGACTCCTTCTCTGGTACTGGAGGTACCCTCACACCGGGCGTGTACACCTCTGCTTCCACAATGGGGATCACAGGGACACTGACCCTCGACGGTGGTGGCGATCCGAACGCGACCTTCATCTTTCAGTCAGGCTCCTCTCTCACAACCGCGTCAGCAAGCCAGGTGGTACTGACGAACGGTACGCAAGCATGCAACGTGTTCTGGCAAGTTGGCAGCTCTGCGACGCTCGGGACGGGTACCCTTTTTAAGGGGAGCATCTTGGCCTTCTCTTCAATCACCGACAGCGGCAGTTCAGTAATCGAAGGGAGACTCCTCGCACGAGGGGCTGCCGTTACGATAAACGATACTCGCATCACCACGCCGACCTGCGTGACTCCCTCGACCGCAGTCGCCTTCCCGGGTGCAGGCGCGGGTGCTGATTATTGGGGGACCCTGCCGCTTATCAACGTCGTAAAGGTGCCGAGCCCGCTCTCTCTCCCGACTGGCGCCGGACCGGTCACCTACACGTACACCGTGACGAACATCGGCAAGGTCCCGCTCGCTACCGTATGGGTCAAGGACAACAAGTGCGCCGCGGTGCAATACGTCTCTGGCGACAGCAACAGTGACGCGAAGCTTGATCTCGCCGAGACCTGGACGTACCAGTGTACGAAGACTGTCTCACAGACCGAGACGAACACGGCAACCGCTCACGGATATTCTAATAGCGTCGACGTCTACGACACGGCCAATGCAACCGTCGTCGTCGGTACGTCAGTCGTACCGCCACTGATCCACCTGGTAAAGGTACCGAGTGTGTCTTCCCTCCCTGCGCTCGGCGGCCACGTGACCTACTTCTACTCAGTAACAAACCCGGGCGTCGCACCCCTAAGCAACGTCAGTATCACTGACAATAAGTGTACGGGCCTCCCCGGCCGCGTAGTGGGGCACCCAGGAGACCTCAACAAGAACAATCTGCTCGACCCGGGAGAGACGTTCCACTTCACCTGTGAATCAAACCTCACCGAGACCACGACAAACCTCGGTACCGCTGAAGGTCATGCAAACGGTTTGACGGCAATCGACTACTCCTCTGCGACCGTCGTTGTCGCTCCGCCAGGACTGCCGAACGCTGGCCTCCCCCCTCAAGAAGGAGCGAGTAGCAACGCCGTTCTCGCCGCCCTTATGTTCGCACTCGCCACACTCTCACTTGGCGTGATAGCAAAGAAGCGCTCACTCTAGATGAAATCAAAAGATGCGCGCGCATGGATATCGCTCGGTATCGTTCTACTCGGAGTCTCGTTCTACTCCTTCGTCAGTCTCGTCCGAGAGAAGGACGCTGAGCCCGTCCTCGCTTCAGCAGGACACGTCGTCACTCTCTCAGGTCTCCCGGTGCGCGTCACTATCCCGAAGATTCGTGTTGATGCCACTGTCGAGACAGTAGGCCTCACTCCCACAGGAGACGTCGACACGCCAAAGGACCCGGCTCGTGCCGCATGGTTTGCCGCAGGGCCTCGCCCGGGAGAAGTCGGCAGCGCGGTTGTGGTCGGACACTTCGGGTGGAGGGACAATACACCGGCGGTGTTCGACGACCTGCACACCTTGGCCAAAGGCGACCTGCTCTACGTCGAAGACGACAAGGGGGCGACAATCACCTTTGTCGTACGCGAGCTCCGACGCTACGCTCCCGCGAGCGATTCGTCGTACGTGTTTCTCTCAAACGACGGAAAGGCGCACCTTAATCTCATCACTTGCGAAGGCGTGTGGGACGCAGCCTCGAAGAGCTACTCGAAGCGGCTGGTCGTCTTTACCGACGAGGTGACCTAGATACCCAGCCCGCCGAGCGTGGTCGTGTAGGAGCTGATGAATGCAGGGATTGCAAAGGCGAGCCCGATAAGCGGGAGCACGATAAGGGCGACGGTGATGACACCGGTCCAGAAGAGATACTTGCGCGTCGACTCTGCTGCTTGATACGCCCTCTCTGCGAGGGAGCGTATCTCGTCGAGCTTCGCGGCGAGTTCAGGATCAATCATGACTCCAGAGATTGAAGACCCAATTCACTACCGAGAGTGCGAGAGCGAAAAGGAGCGCGATCCAGAACCCGGGCACCACGAATCCCGGGACAATGGCAGAGGCGAGCATTACCAGGAGTGCATTGATGACGAAAGAGAAGAGTCCGAGCGTGAGGATCGTGATCGGGAGTGTGAGGATAAAGATAATGGGGCGGATGAAGAGGTTCAGTGCACCGAGCACAACGGCGGCGATAAGCGCTCCGGTCGGCGTCACGATAACTCCGGGTACAATATACGCCGCAATCAAAATCGCGAGCGTCGAGATGAGCCAATGGAAAAATATTTTCATACCAGAATTATACCAGGTGCACGACGAGATACATGAGCGCCGCACCGAGGAGCGTCATCACGGTCGTGAGCACACGCGGGTGGCGATGATGGCTCTCAGGGATCAGATCGCTCGCAGAGAGGTAGAGGAAGGTGCCGACAAAGACAGAGAGGATGAGCCCGATGTAGGCCTCGGGGATGACAAAGAGGAGTGTCGAGGCGGCACCGAGCGCCGGCGCCGCTGCGTCGACAAAGAGCCACTTGCAGGCGCTCCGCCAACTCCCGCCGTTCTTGAGGACAAGATTCACCGTATTGATGCCGTCTGAGAAGTCGTGCGTCAGCACCGCCGCCGCAACGACCACCCCGACTGCCGGAGAGGCCTGAAAGCCGATGCCGATCGCCATACCGTCGAGATAGCTGTGCGTCGCGAGCGTTAGTGCGCCGAAAAATCCGCGCGGGGTGCTCTCTTCGCCTGCTCCGTGAGATTGCATTTCTATCTCATCGGGGTGCGTATGGAGGAGGATCAGCCGGTCGAGGATAAAGTACCCGAAGAAGCCCAACGCGATAAAGAGAGCGAGCGTCTCGGCGCTGTAGTAGGCGATGCCGAGACTGATCGCCTCAGGGAGAAGATCGAAGAGGGCGAGACCGGCGACCGCGCCTGCCGAGAAGCCGAGGATTAGGTGCAGCTTGTCGCGAAACCGGAGCGCGAAGGATCCGCCGACAAAGGTGGCAAGCGAGGCGGCCAGAGAGACCAGAAAGACGTTCATCCCTCCATGATACACCAACGCGCGACAGGCAGAGCCTGTCGCGCGTTGTACCTACCGCAAGCTTATTTCAAGAGCGGGTCGATCACCGACTGAAGCGCCGCGTAGCCAACGGCTCCGGGGATCAGTTGTGTGCCGATGATAAACGAGGGGGTGGCGTTCACACCCATCTTCTGTGCCTCAGCGCGATCAGCGTCTACCTCTGCCTGATAGGTCGCCGTGTTCGCCTTCACGTCTGCGGCAATCTTTGCAGCATCGAGACCGGCGATAGTTGCACTGAGCTTGTCGATCGAGGCTGCGTCGCCGAAGCCCTGATCCCCTTCTTCGTCCTGAGCGGTATACATCGCCGTGCGCCATGCGAAGTACTGCTCCGGATAGAGCTTCCACACCGAGCGGTTGTAGAGCGCTGCGGTGACCGAGTCTTGACCGAGGAAGACGAAGTCCATAAAGACGATCCTCACCTTGCCTGTGTCGACGTAGTTCTTGATCACCTCAGGGAGTGCCGGCACGATCGGGATCTGTGGGATACCGCCCACCTCGACTGCCTTGCAGTACGGGCACTGGAAGTCGCTCCAGAAGGCGATCGTGACTGATGCGTCTGCCCTCCCGATAAAGGGATCACCGTCCGTCTTCACATTTTTAATATCTACCTTGGCGGCTGTCGGCGGTGCGCCTGCGGGGCCGGTGGCCGGCCGTGAGCCGTTCCAGACGACTGCGCCTGCAATAAGCAGCCCTGCGACGACAACTGCAATTGGTAAGAATTTGTTGTTTTCATTGGTATCCATATGGGGACGATTATAGCACGGCCTTTTTGAGGTCAATAAAGTCCTTATCATTGAGCGGCTTTTTGTAGAGTTCGTTCACAATCCAGAGCCCGCTCTCGCGTATTTTCTCTTTGGGCGAAGAATTGCCAAGCCACGTCTTGCTCGGTTTGCAATCATCGCAGAGCGATATAGTCGAGATGACTCGCGACTCAAGACGGAGCCGTTCTTCTTTTGTATCGACGCTGACGACCGCGAAACTCATATTCTGTTGCAAATAATTCGAGACCCGCTTCTCGACTGACTCCAGCTTCTTTGTATCGATACGCCGCCCATGCTCCGCGCGCGCGACGGCCGGTGTGAGGTCAATCTCCCAATCAGACAAAAAGGGATCGCTATCGCACGCAAGAAGTGCTCGGCCGATATTCTTGCGGAATATACTTCGATCCTTATTGGGCGTAACAAAGTGTTGTTTGAGACGCGAGAGGAGCTGACCTTCTCCCGTATGTGTGCCGACACGCACGATGCGTGCGCCGCCGTGCCCCCTCTCCCCTTTTTCAAATAAGAAATAAATGCCGTTTTTTGGTATCAGTTTTGCATCAAACGGAAAGCGATGTGTCTCCAGCGTACGCACCCATTCGTGCAGTGACTGGCAGCTGGTCATACGAGTGCACGCTTTAAGAACTGCAGCTGCCGCCCGAGGCCGAGTCCCTCAAGCGGCACACGCGTATGCCGCAGGCTCGGCATAATAAACCGTCGGTAGCGCTCCCCGGCTAAAAAGATGACCTCGTCATGTTCAAGATCTGCCACCCGACGTAATTGCACGAGCACCTTTTTGGCCCACGCTTTAATCGCTACAACTTTTTTCGTATTCAACGTCTCGTTGTAGGGCGCGAGCTTTTTACTGAGCGGCACGAGCCCGTGCTTGGCAGAGAGGATATACATCGCATCGGGCTTGAGCGACTCGGCGTAGGCGAGATTGAGTCTGAAAAGTGGGCTCGTATATAGATCGCGCGCTTTTGCGGGAGACTTTTGCTTCATGCTCACGCACGATATGAGGACAATTCGGCGCATAGGAGAAGCATACTACGCCTTCTTCCATTCGGTCTTAACCCCTCTCCGGCGTGCGTCCGCCATTTCTAGCTCTTCATAGATGCCGCCGATGAGATCATGCTGCTTCGCCTCTTCGAGGCTGACCCACGCTGACTTATCGGTCTCACTCTCCTGGAGCACGACCTCCCCGCTCTCCCAGTCAGCCATACAAGAGATAACGAGCGAGGGTGCGCCGTCAGCGTGGATGGTCGCGAGCGAGGTCACGTATTCGATATTCTTAATCTCAAGCCCCGTCTCCTCGCGCACTTCTCGCCGCAGCACCTGCTCTAACACGTTGTACCAATAGTCCTTGGTATCTTTCGGCAGGTTCACATAGTCGCTCGTCTCGAGCTTGCCGCCCGGCACCGTCCACATCCCGCCGAAGCGCTTCTTCAAGGGCGACCGTCGCGTGATCAAGTACTTCCCGTCTTTCACAATAATCGCGGTGATAACAACCTCATGCAGCAATTGCGGCTTTGATTCCATGGCGTAAGTATAGCGCCCGCTGACGCGTCTTGACCTAGTCATATTGATATGCTATAATGGAGCGAGCGTAGAAATTGGCTCAGAGCCAGCTTCTGCATTCGGTCTTTCTACTGACCATAACCAATTCGACAGGAGGGCGCGGTGGAAACAGTCAATGTTGTAGCCGGTATAGTTTTCTGTACCGGTTTCATCCCCTACGCGCTCGCTATTCTTGGGCGCGATGTTCGATTCCGCAAGATTGAACCAGCAAAACCTGCAAAGATGTCATGGATTATCTGGGCCAGTCTCGACTCCATCACTCTCGTTGGCATGTATTTCAAACATACGGTCAACGGACAAATTCTTGGAGCCGTACTCGGGGCATGGATGATTGTTGCACTCGCGGTTAAGTTCGGTACTTCGGGTTGGACCAAGCTCGATAAGTGGTGTCTCAGCGGTGCCATTATCGGTATCGTTCTGTGGAAAGTGTCCGGTGAGGCGAACTTCGGTATCGTTATGTGCAACCTCATCGTATTCCTTGCATCCTTTCCGACCTTCAAATCGGCATGGAACAATCCGGCGAATGAAGACAAACTGGCATGGACAATTTTCTGGATCTCCTGCGTACTCGCTGTCATAGCGATTCCGCAGTGGACCCTCGAGGACGCCATGCAACCCGTAACGTTCTTCGTCGTCGAGACCATCATGATGTACATCCTGTACCGGCGAATTCCGTTACAGCACATCGTCGACTCGGTGTGCGACAGGATTGCGGTGAACACAACGCCGTTCGTACAGTCGCGCTTCGGAAAAGCGTTTCTATCCCTCGTGCTAATCGGGCCATTCACGTTTATCCCGACAATCTACGAGGCATGGACCGCGCCGAATATCGACTCGCTACGGACATCGACCTGGCCACTCATGATTCTTATCAATGTGAGCGCAACAATGAGCCTCATCCACAAGGGCTCGTGGTACATGCGGTTGGTGCAAGCAATGTGGGTAATCGCATGCGCGGCTATCTACATTGCAACCATCGTCCGCTGACTGAATTGTCTGCTCCTTCTCGGTCTTTACCGAAACCCCCAGCTCACGCTGGGGGCTTTTGTTTCCTGCCCTCTTTCTTTCTTCCTCTTTTCCTGATGTCTGAAATTTTGTCCTATAGGACAAAATTTCAGACAAGCGTAATCATGTTCGTTATCTCTCACGGTCGTATGAGATAACGAACATTACATTTACTGGTATTGTTGACCTACTGATACTGAATGTAACTCGGGGCGGGGGTGAGCTTTAAGACTTCTGTCGGTGAGAGGAGACCGTCGGCGGGCGGGCGTGAATCGTTTTTATAAAAGAGTTTGATACCCGTGAACTGCACCGGCTCCGGCACGATGACGCGGCTATAGGTCCCATACTTCTTCGCCTTCGAGCCGAAGCCGTCCATGTCCATCACGATCTGCACCTCCGGAAGCGGCTGTATCTTCTTATAATTGGTCACCATATCGTAGGTAAAGCGGTGCACGACGAGCACCTTCGGCGGCAGATGGTTCTCGCGCACGATTCTTGCGAGATACTGCGCGGCATAATTGATATCCGCGGCATCGAAGGTGCCGATAACGGAGCCTGGTCGATTACCAGACTTCATCGAGAACTCGGGGTCAATCGCGAGATGCACCTGCGGCATCGCGAGATACTTCTCAAGCTGCGGGAGCTCGTACGAGAGCGTCGAGAGCGCCACCTGTACATCGAGAAAGACGATCCCCTTCGCCTCTTTCGCGAGGTCGAGCGCGTGCTCGATCTGGTCGTCGGGCATGCGGAGGATATACTTCCCTTCTCTCCCCGCGCTCGCTTGCGCGACAGTCGCGATGTAGTGGATCGCCGGCACGACCGGTGTAGTCGGGTCGGCTGCTGCCCACAGCTCCGTAGTCGACGCGAGCTTCGCGAGCATCTCGTCTGCCGGATACTCGCCGAGCACACCCATCTGCTTAGAATAGAAATTGCCGTAATAGGCAACGATGCGCTTGAAGGGCAATATCGCGTCGGCGTTCGGGTACACGGTTGCGACCGGCCAGAGCGACGGGGTGGTGGTCGAGGTGACCCGCACCGAGGTCGAGGCAGTCGAGAAGGTCGCTGTCGTGCTCGCCACGTGCGCGAGCGCGAGCATGCGCGCGTTGTAGTCGGCAGTGTTGAGCTCAGGCAACGGGATAAAGCGCTCCGGCTCGTCTGCGGTGAGCGAGCGATACTCTGAGGCGACCAGTCCTGAGTAGGTAGCGAGATAGAGGCCAACAAGCACGGCAACGCCGACACCGATTACGCGTACTCTGGTAGACATGATGGGCTCATTCTACCAGAGTGCGAGCTTAATCGCCCTCTCCGCCCTCGAAGCGCTGTCTGTCGCCGGAGCGCTGCTTAGAATCTTCGTTCTCTTTCTTCTCTTTGTCCTTCTCCTTACCCCACCGGAGCCCCTGTTCGAGCGAGGTGTCGGCCTGCTTCGCCGCACTCTCTGAGTCGAGCAGCGCCGAGTACGCCTTGTCCGCGTCGCCCGAGTCTTGCCGCTGTCTCGCCTCCTTGAGCGCATCCTCTGCCGCGCGGAGCGTCTCGGGGACGTTCCGTAAGATACCCTCCTGCACCGACGAGGTCGTGGTACTCACCGAAGAGGTAGCGTCGTGCAAGCGGCCCTCCGTGCTCGTAATCATCGTCTCTATCGCGTGTACCCGGTCGTCGAAGAGCGCCTGAGTGCGATCATCCTCGCTCGACCGTGTCTGACTCGCCTCCCGTCTGCGGCTCTCGGTGCTGCTTGCGTACCCCTCTTGCTCACCCCTCTTTAAGAAGCGCGCCGTGGCGCTCGCCCGCTGCTCTCTCGCTTTGTGCGCATTCTCTTCGACACTGTTTCGAAGCGAGGAGAGGTCGTCTGTCTGCGAGTCGCCCGGGCCCTGCCCTACCGCCGAAAGGATCTGCGCGTGTGCGTTCACCCTTGCTTCGAAGTCGACACTCGCGTCCACGATTTGCTCTGACGAACCTCCTGTCTGAGCGCTCTCGACGATCGCGTTAAACTCGTTTGCACTTTTTTCGAAATTATTTTTGACCGCTTCGATAACCGAGGGGTTCAGGCGCCCCTGCGCGGCAAGCGTCTCAGCCTCTTCGAGGCGGCGCACCGTCTTCAGCGCTGCCCAATGCGCCCGCGGGACATCGCCCGTCACGAAGAGCCCTTGCGCCGGCTCGAGCACGCTTATTTTCACCGGATACAAAAGGTCGCCGGGGAGCGCGCCCTTTGCCGCAGAGGCGACCGAGCCTCCGGTAACAAGCATCACGAGCACCGTCGCCATCGCTACTTCGAAGCGGAACTGCGAGACATAGACCCTCCACGGCGAGACGATGCGCGCCGGGTGTTGCGCCACGTGCTCCAGGAGGCGCGCGAGCACCGCCGCCTTCTCCTTGGGAGAAAGGGTTATTGCTCGTATCTTCTGTGCTCCTTGGTGAAGGGAATTATTTTTCATGGTGGTGTGTCTCATCATATCCCGCTAATTTTCGTAACTGCTTTATCCCTCGATGTATGCGCACTGAAATGGTGTTCGATGACTCTCCGACGATGTCTGCAATCTCCTTCGGAGCGAGCCCCTCGACGAAGTTGAGGTAGACGACCTGTTGGTAAAGCGGGTCCATGTCCCGTATCTTCTCCATCAAGAACCGCGCCTCGTGCTCCATCTCGATCTCTTTTCTCGAGACCGTCGTCTCCATAAAAACTTCGACATCTGCGTCTGTCTCTCCGACGAGCGCGTCGAGCGAGAGTGTCTTCTTCTTTCGGTACCAGTCGATGATGCAATGCCTCGCTATGGTAAAAAGAAAGGCTCGCTTGTTCTCAACCTTCTTTCCTTCACGCAAAAGGACCTCCCAATATCGAAGAAACGTCTCCTGCATGAGATCAATCGCGACATCCCGGTCGGATGTCCTGAAGTAGCAGAATCTGAATATCGAGTCCGATTCTTCGGCGTATAACTGGGTGAATTGTTTTTCTTGAATAGTGGAGTCCATACATTGAGACGTGTCCAAGCCGCTACTCTTACGCACGTTCTCTGCCCGGTAAGAGTGGGTGGTCTGCTGCGTCTGACTACGTGTGAGCCCTTAAATATACCAATCAGTCTGATAAAGACAACGTGCCGACATTAACCGTTAACACCACACCCATGACCACGCTTACTAAAAAAATATCCGGTCTGTCCCTCATCGCACTTCTCGCCTTCACGCCTGCCTTCGCGCTGGCGGACAAGAAACGCGGGAGTTCGGGAGAGGATCACCGGAGCGCCGTCGGCACACAGGCCTCGGCAGCCGGTCTCGCCACCGCCACCCACAAGAGCGAAGGGATCGAATGCTCGCCACGATGACGATGATGACGACGAGGAT
>Ga0172379_10006798_pt1 | contig 15137 bp, 12 predicted proteins | sample GrowelOW334metaG_FD_119756 | JGI IMG/M metagenome (GOLD analysis project Ga0172379, IMG submission 119756) | Groundwater microbial communities from an aquifer near a municipal landfill in Southern Ontario, Canada - Groundwater well OW334 metaG | ecosystem: Environmental > Aquatic > Deep...
ATTTCAACGCAAATCTGCACCACGTGCGGGGCAGCCGCAGGGCAGCCCTGCTGCAACGGCACAACCTGTACGGGCGCGAACCTTGCCTGCAACACAACGTCCCGCGTCTGCTATTCGTGCGGCGGCTTAGGGCAGCCTTGCTGCAGCAATGCCTGCCCGTTGGGCACGGCGGCCCAGCCGCTCTACTGCAGCGCCAACACCTGTACTGCCTGCGGCGCGAACGGGCAGATATGCTGCTCCGGGGCAGTGACTCCTGCGGGCACAAACTGCACCTCCCCGTTGTCCTGCAATTCGACAAACAGATGCACCAGTTGCGGCGGCATAGGGCAACCCTGCTGCGCAGGGAGCAGATGCAATTCCCAATCAGGTGTTGTCTGTCAGTCTGGCACCTGCAGGGCGTGCGGCAGCGCAATCGGGCAGCCATGTTGCGGAAGCGATTATGGAGTTCCAGTTTCGGCTCCCTATGGCTCATGTACGGGTCTTTTCGGATCCGCGGTCTGCTATCGGGCAGGCGGCTCATCGTGCAGTTACTCCACATCGTACTCTGACAACACATGCGTGCCATGCGGCCAGCCAGGCCAGCCCTGCTGCGGCCCAGTAGGCGGCGGCGGTTGCTATTATGGATGGGGCAGCTCCGGCGCCCTGAGCAGCTCCGGCACCGGCTGTTTCTCCACGTGCGGAGTTCCTGCTACGTGCGATTCGGGCGCCGTATGCCAGGGCAGCCCATCCTTCCTGTGCGCTACCTGCGGCGGAAGCGGGCAGCCCTGCTGCGCAGCGTCCCCCGGTCCGCAGTGCACTGCCTCTTTCCACACCTGCTCATCCGGCACATGCATCCCATGCGGTGCCACATACCAGTCTCTCTGCCCGACCGCGCCCTATTGCTCAGGGACCAATGTGCCCAATGGCGGCATTTGCTGGCCGCAATGCACCGAAGGGACAATATCGCCCGCAGGCTGCTTCTGCGGCTCATTGCGGACAAGCGGTTACTGCTGCTTCAACTCAGCCGGAAATATCCTCTACACTCCATCAACACCGTGCTGCACCCCTTCCGGCTGGGGGCAAAACTGCATCTGCGGAATTACGCCTGTTTCGGGCTCGACCAACTGGTGCTACAATGACCAGAACATAGTTCCTGATTGTGCCGACTCCACTGCGATTACATCTGCCTGCAAGTGCGGGAGCACATACGCGACAAATGGCTACTGCTGCAGCGGCACGTGGCGCGCGACCGAATGCCCGTGCGGCGATTACAACCAGCCCTGCTGCGCTTCGCTTCTGTGGAATGGATGGTACGGCTGTTATGCCGCTTACGCGGGTTGCGTCCATCCGCCGGGGGCCACAAGCGGTGGCGGCACGTGCCTGTCCGGCAACGCGGGTTCGGGCGGCGCGACGCCCGCGACAGCCGGTCCGTGCGGAAGCTCCAGCCGCTTCTGCTACTGGTATGGGTGCAACCCCCTGTACGACAAATGCACACCGTAATGGGGCATCTTTCCGGCGACGCGGGCGCAGCCCGACATGATAAGTATTATTAAACTCACAAGAGAGTTTTCCTTATGTTCGAGACCAAGATAGACAAGCTTGTCTCAATCGTGCAAAAGAGGGGCACGGTGGCGCTGGATGTCCTTTCCCAGCAGCTGCAAATGCCTCCCCAGACAGTGGAACTTATCTGCGCGGTCCTCGAGCGCGGCGGCATCATAGATTTAGTCTACCCAATCAACATAACCGAAAAGCCGCTCGTCAACTTCCACACGCTCCCCCAGGACGCGCTTTCGGCAACGGAAACCGAGCCCAAGGGCAAGGTGCTGGCAAGCTACTCCTTCGTGTCGGACGGCGTTCCCGCGAGCGTGAAAATAACCGACGCGGACACGGAGAAATTCTACAACGTCTACCTTCTCGAGCTTGGGATGGCGACCAAGATTTTCCTCGACCTCATAAAAGACGAGCTTCTCCGCGCAGTGCCCGTAACCCCGCAAAACGAGGTCTCGGACGTGGAGCGCGCGGCAGCCGCGAGGGAGGACTTCAGAAAGACAATCAGCAAATACCTCTCCCAGTTCAAGCTCGGCGAGGAAACAGAAACGGTAATCATCGGCGTGCTTCTGCACAAGCTCTTCGGCTTGGGCGAAATAGACGTTCTCAACCAGGACGAGTGGCTTGAGGAAATCATCATCAACAACGCGGTGAATCCCGTCGGGGTATACCACCGCCGCCTCGGCTGGCTCAAGACCAACATCTACATGCCGAACGAGGATTCCATCTTCAACTACGCATCGCAAATCGGCAGGCGCGTGGGGAGGCAAATAGCCAACCTCACGCCCATCCTCGACGCGCGCCTTGAAACAGGCGACCGTGTCTGCGCCACCCTCGCCCCCATCTCCTCTCACGGCAACACGCTCACCATCCGCCGCTTTGCAAGGAACCCCTGGACAATCTCCAACCTTGTCGGCGAGCCGGGCTTTTCCATGACGCCTGAAATGGCTGGCATGCTCTGGCAGGCGATCCACTACGAAATGAACGTCATCATCGCGGGAGGCACTGCTTCGGGAAAAACAACCGCGCTAAACGCGCTTGCGTCTTTCATCCCGCCCAACCAGCGCATAGTCACCATTGAGGACACGCGCGAAATCGTGCTTCCGCCCTACCAGTGGAACTGGGTCCCGCTTCTCACGAGAAACGCGAACTCCGAAGGGCTTGGCGAGGTCACCATGCTTGATTTGATGGTTACGGCCCTCCGTATGCGCCCGGACAGGATCATACTCGGAGAAATGAGGCGCCAGCGCGAGGCGGAAGTGCTTTTCGAAGCCATGCACACAGGGCACTCGGTATGCTCCACGCTCCACGCGGACACTGGCGCGCAGGCGCTCCACCGCCTCACCTCCCCGCCAATCAGCCTTCCGGCGTCGGACCTTGACGCAATCAACCTTCTTGTCGTCCAGTACCGCGACAGGCGAAAGAACCTGAGGCGCACGCTCGAAATCTGCGAGGTGACATCCGGCGAGAGCGCGAATGAGATGTCGGTGAACGGCATCTACCGCTGGCGCCCGCGCACCGACACGTTCGATGCCGTGGGCGAGCCGAACAAATACCTAAAAGAGCTGAACCTGCACACTGGAATGACGAAAGAGGAAATATTCCAGGACATCAAGAATCGCGCCATAGTGATAAAATGGCTCATCGCCAACCGGATGTACGACATGGAGTCCGTGGGCAGGATAATGGCGCTTTATTACGGCAAGCCCAAAGAGATAGTGGAAATAGCCAAGAAGGCGCTTGCCACCAAGGATGCCAAGGACAAGGAAAAGGAGAAAAGGTAAGCTGCCGAATGCTGCAATACCCGATAATCGGGCACTGGTGCGAACATGGTAGGCGCGATTGAAATAAAACGCATTCCGATGATGGTGCTGCCGCTGTCCACGTGCTCGACCATCGGCTCGCGCTACCGCGGAATCGGCCTGAAGATATCCTCGTTCTACCCGAGCATCAAATACGACCTGCGAAGCATCGGCGTCACCTACGCGCCTGAAAACTATTGTGCAGTCGCGTTTTTCTCCGCGCTGATATGGGGGCTGATAATCGGATTCTTCCTCGCCCTCGTCCTCTCCCGTGTGTCGTTCATCCAGCCCATGCTCCGCGTGTTCCTGCTGCTGCTCCTTGCCTTGATGACAACTGCATTCTTTCTGCTCCTGCACCTGTTCTATCCCCGCATGATAGCGAAAAACGTGGCAGAGCGGATTGACCGCGAGCTGATATTCGCCATGCGCGACCTTTTGATACAGCTCTCATCGGGCGTGCCGCTTTTCAACGCGATTGAAAACGTCGCGAATTCGAATTACGGCTACGTCAGCCGCGAATTCACCATCATTGCCACGCACGTGAAAGGCGGCGCCTCGCTTCTGGACGAAGTGGAGGCAATGGCCGTGCGCACGCAGTCCGAATACCTGAAGAAGACCGCGTGGCAGATGGCAACGGCAATCCGCTCCGGCTCGAACGTGACATCCACCATAAAAGGCGTGGTCAAGATGCTGGTGGACTACCAGTTCACGCTCACGAAATCCTTCAACGCAGAGCTGAACTTCATCGTCCTCATCTACCTCATGGTGTCATCCGTGCTTCCGACAATCGGCACCACGGTTCTCGTGATTTTCTCGGTATTCGGGATGCTCGGCGTGACGCCGGAAGTATTCATGATACTGGTGGGCATAAGCTTTTTCGGGCAGGCCGCGGTAATCGGCTACGTGAAACTCAAGCGCCCGAACCTGTTCGAATGAGCTAGGGGTATTGCAATGGCAAAATACGTCATCGAAAAGCGCTTTTCCAAGTTCTCCAAGGTGCGGAACACCAGCCGCGTGGCCCAGCTTCTCGCCTACGCGGGCATCGAATCCAACTTCGAGGTCTGGTTCGGCTCCCGCATGCTCATCGCATTCCTTTTCGGCATAGTCGGCGCGCTCATACCCCTGTCGGTATTCCAGTTCGTCACCATCACGGGCGTCCCGCTGTTCTCGGACCCGAGCCTTCCGGCGCGGCTTCTCGCCAGCCTTCTTCTGGGCGCGATTTTCGCATTCATCACCGCCGGGCTCATGTACATGCACCTCTATTACCTCATAGCCGAGCGCACCAAGCGCGTGGAGGAGGTGCTGCCCGACTTTCTGCTCATGGTCGCCGCGAACATGCGCTCCGGCATGACGCCATTTGCCGCGTTCCAGGCAGCCGCGCGCCCGGAATTCGGCCCCCTGCAAACCGAAATCAACTACGTATCCTCCCGCTCCATGGGCAGCGAGTCCTTCGAGGACGCGCTTCGCGAGCTGACGCAAACAATCGACAGCTCGATGCTTCGCAGGGTAATCGAGTTCATTGAGAACGAAATGCGCGCAGGAGGCAAGCTCGCCTACCTTCTCGAGACTTCGGCGGAGGAAATCCGCGAGGCAGAGGAGGCGAAGAACCAGATGATGGTGGCGACGAAAACATACGCGATTTTCGTGGGGTTCATCCTCGTCTTCGGGCTGCCGCTGTTGCTTGTCATTTCCACCCAGTTCCTGCTGGTGTTCTCCAAGTTCCAGGCGAACATATCCGGAGACGCTGGCTCGGGGATGCAGGGCAGCCTGAGCATGCTTGCCACCAAGAAGCTCAACATCGAGCCGCAATTCGTGGACAACATGGCATTCACGCTGATACTTGGCTCCACCATCCTCTCCGCTATACTGATTGGCGTGATAGCCGAGGGCAAGATACTCTACGGGCTGAAATACTTCCCCATACTTGCGATAGCCTCGTTTGCGTTCTTCCTGATTTGCAGGACCGTAATCGGAGGCTTCGTGTCCTCGATTGCATAAGGGGCGAGACGGGCGGAAGGCGGCGTTTTGTTACATGCCACCCGCTTTCCTTTTTAATTTTTCATAAGGAGAATGCCATCTATGCCAAAAGTTACCCTTCCTGACGGCAAGATACTTGACGTGCCCGCGGGCTCAACAGCAGCGGATGCGATAGGGAAAATAGGCCCGAAGCTTCTCGAAGCCAGCCTCGCTGCCGAAATTGACGGCAAGAAGGTGGATTTGTCGTTCGTTCTTCCCGAAAACTGCAAGCTCAAGGCATTCACGTTCTCATCTCCCGAGGGCAAGGACGTTTTCTGGCACTCAACCGCGCACATACTCGCGCAGGCAGTGATGCGCCTCTATCCCGACGCCAAGCCCACAATCGGCCCGCCGGTCGAGGTCGGCTTTTACTACGATTTCGCGAACCTTCCTCCCCTCTCGCCTTCCGACTTGGGCAAGATAGAGGAGGAAATGTCAAAAATAGTCGCCGAGAACCAGCCTTCCCGCCGCGTGGAGCTTTCCAAATCCGAGGCGCAGAAACTCTTCTCGAACAACCGCTTCAAGCTCGAAATGATTGATGAAATACCTGACGGCGAGCACTCGGTCTATTACAGCGGCGAGAAGTTCTTCGACCTCTGCCGCGGCCCCCACATTCCCTCAACCGGCATGGTAAAGGCATTCAAGCTCACGAAAGCATCCTCCTCCTACTGGCGCGCGGACTCCACGAAGGAATCCCTCCAGCGCATCTACGGGGTTTCCTATCCGGACAAGAAGCAGCTCGACGCCTACACCACGCTTCTTGAGGAGGCGGAAAAGCGCGACCACCGCAAGCTCGGGGTGCAGCTCGACCTCTACTCGTTCCAGCCCGAGGCGCCGGGCATGCCGTTTTTCCACGACAGGGGGAACATCATACTTGCCGAGCTTGCCTCCTTCATGACTGAGAAGATGAGGAAGCGCAACTACGAGATAACGAAAACGCCGATTATCCTCGACCAGTCGCTCTGGCTGCGCTCCGGGCACTTCGACCACTACAAGGAGAACATGTACGTGACCGAGATTGACGGCAGGCCGTTCTCCGTCAAGCCCATGAACTGCCCGGGCAACATGCTTATCTACAAGGCGAAGTCGCATTCCTACAAGGACCTTCCCCTGCGCGCAGGCGAGTTCGGGCTTGTGCACCGCCATGAGCTTTCAGGCGTGCTTTCCGGGCTTTTCCGCGTGCGCTGCTTCACGCAGGACGACGCTCACATATTCTGCACTAAAGAGCAGATGAAAGGCGAAATATCCGACCTGATAGCGCTTGCGCACGAAACCTATTCCACATTCGGCTTCACATACGAAGTCGAGCTTTCCACCAAGCCCGAGAAGGCGATGGGCGCACCCGAGGTATGGGAGTTTTCCGAGCGCACGCTCATGGAAGTGCTGGCCGAGAAGGGCATAAGCTACAAGATAAACAAGGGCGACGGCGCGTTCTACGGCCCGAAAATCGATTTCCACCTGCGGGACGCGATAGGCAGGCGCTGGCAGTGCGGCACCATACAGCTTGACATGCAGATGCCTGAGAAATTCGAGCTTACGTACGAGGGGGCTGACAGCAAGAAGCACAGGCCGGTCATGCTCCACCGCGCCATTTACGGCAGCTTCGAGCGGTTCCTCGGGATACTGGTGGAGCACTACGCCGGCAAATTCCCGGTATGGCTCTCCCCTGTGCAGGTGGCGGTTCTCGCGGTTTCCGACCCCTACAACGCAGCAGCCGAATCCCTCGCAGCCAAAATGCGCGCCAAGGGAATCCGCGCGGAAGCGAACTGCAAGCAGGAGACAATAGGGCTCAAGATACGCAACTCGCAGCTTGAGAAAATCCCCTACATGCTCGTGTTGGGGCAGAAGGAGGCCGAGTCCGGCAAGCTCGCAATCCGCACCCGCGACGGGAAAGTGGAGAACGACGTGCCAATCGACCTGTTCATAGCGCGCGTGCAGGACGAAATAAAGAGCCGTTCCTCTTGAGCAGAGGGACGCAGGGAAAACAAAACGCCCAGCGAATGCCCTTCCTTTCGGTAAGAGAGTAAAAACAAAAGGAAAAAAAAGAAAAACAAAAAGACAAGGGCACTACTTTACTTCTTTCCCTTGCCTTTCGCAGCCAGCTTGTCAAGGATTTTCCTGTGAGCCATCAGCCGGATTGCGTTTATCTTGATGAAGCCCACGGAGTCCTTCTGGTCGAATCCGCCCGCCTTGTGCATGGAGCCCAAGTCCTCGTCGTAAAGCGAGGTCGGCGACGTTCTCGCGCGCGTCCAGACATTCCCTTTGTAGAGCTCAAGGGTGACCTTGCCGTCAATGTACTCCTGGCTCTTGTTGAAAGCGGCTGTGAGGAAGTCCATTTCCGGCGAGAACCAGAAGCCGTTGTAGATTATCTCGGCATAGCGCGGCGAGAGCGTGTCCCTCAGGCGCATGACCTCCCTGTCCATTGCAATGGCTTCGATGTCCCTGTGTGCGGTCATCAAAATCGTGCCGCCAGGGGTTTCATACAATCCGCGGGACTTGATTCCCACGAAGCGGTTCTCCACCATGTCGATTCTTCCGATGCCGTTCTCCCCGCCGATTTTGTTGGCGTAGGTGAAAAGCTCGAGCGGGTCGGTCTTGGTGGTGCCGTCGTTCTTGTTCACGATTTTCACGGGTGTTCCGTCCTTGAAATAAACCTCAATCCAAGTGGACTTTTCCGGTGCCTTCTGCGGGTTGACTGTCCGCGAATAGACGCTCTCCTCCGGCACAAAGCCCGGGTCCTCGAGGATTCCCGCCTCGTGCGAAATGTGCATGAGGTTCTCGTCCTCGGAGTAGGGCTTCTTTGTCGTAGCCGAAACCGGAATGCCGTTTGCCTTCGCATAAGCAATCAAGTCGTCGCGCCCCTTGAACTTCGCGAGGAACTCCGGCGTCTTCCAAGGCGATACAACCTTGATGTCAGGGTCAATCGAGAAGTAGGTAAGCTCGAATCTCACCTGGTCGTTGCCCTTGCCCGTGGCTCCGTGCGAAACGTAAGCCGCGCCCTCCTGTTTTGCCACCATCATCTGGTGCTTTGCAATGACCGGGCGCGCAAGCGAAGTGCCGAGGAGATACCTGTTCTCGTAAATTGCGTTCGCGCGTATCGCCGGAAAGATGTAGTCGGTGACGAATTCCTTCTTCAAATCCTTGATGATGACTTTTTTCGCGCCGATTTTCATTGCCTTTGCCTCGGCAGCCTTGAAGTCCTCCTGCTGCCCGACATCCGCCATGAAGCAGATTACCTCGTATCCCTGGTCAATCTGCCACTTCAGTATGCATGACGTGTCCAAGCCGCCGGAATATGCAAGAACGAGCTTCTTGTTTTTGGCAGTCTTTGTGTTCAGGTTTTCGCCGTCGGATTCATCTCCCATGTCATTACCCCCACTAATGGTTTGTTGAAAAATTTCAATTCCGGCTATTAAAAGAACTGTGTTCCAATTGGGACAATTTCGCTCTACTGCATGGCTTCCGCCATTTCTGTAAGCAGCTTCTTCGGGTCCGGCGACTTCACGTACGCCGAAGCAAGAAGCACGCCCGCCGCGCCAAGCTCTATCGCCTTTTTCACGTCCCCGCCGTTGCTCACTCCCGCGCCGCAAAGAACAGGCGTGTCATTCACTTTCGCAACAGCCTCGACGGTTCCGCTTACCACTTCTGGCTTGGCGGTTGAAACCGAAATCCCGCTTCCGATAAGCTCCGGCGGCTCAACGGCGATGTAAGTGGGCTTGTATTTGGCGAGCCTCGCGGATTCCGCCGTGTCCTTGGTGCAAAGTATGCTCTCCAAGCCAGCCTCGCCCAAGCGCGCAATCGTCGCGGCAATAACCTCTTCAGGCAGCCTCTTTTCCGAGTGGTTCACCAAGCTTCCCTTGCAGCCCGCCTCCTTTATCGACTCGACTGAAATGGAACCCGTGAACGCGCCCTGCGCAACGGCATCCGCGTGCTGCGCGAAAATATCCCCTGAAATCTGCACCGCGTCCCGCAAATCGACAGTCTGCGGAGCGACGATTATCCGGACTCCGGTAAGAAGCGAAACTTCGGACGCAATCTGGCAAAGGTCAGCCCCTTTCTTGCCAAGCGATTCCGGGTATGTCTTCAGGTTCAGCGCGATTATCGGTTTCATGCAAAATCCACCCAACTAAAATTATTAAACCCCGATATTGTAGATGCTGCGCTTCAGCGTTTTCGCCTTCTCAAGCTCGGAGACGACCTGCGAAAGAATGAGCTTCTTGATTTTCATGTATGCTTCCTTGCCGACCTCGACATTCCCGATTGCGTAGTGCTTGCCCTTGGTGTTGAAGCAGAACATGCCCTCCTTCAAGTCCTCGCAGTTGTGGCAGAAGTAGCAGTCCGTGCAGTTGTTCGAGTCGTTGACCTCGAAGCAGCGGGCGAGCTTCGTGGAGCTGTAGCACCTTATGCAAAACGAGCAGTCAGTCAGAAGCGAGCCGCCGAATATGTTCTCGGACGTGCGTATCCAGTAGCTGTATGCGACGTATTTGGAGAACCACGTTAGGTTCACCCGCAGGCAGTGCTGCGTGGGCCCGTATGCCGAAGATTCCACGGTATCAATATTTTCCGAGTAGATTATTTCCGGCGTGGTGATGCTTATTTCGCGGAGAAGCTTCGGCGCATTCGAAAGAGTGAGCGTCTCCGCTGCCTTTTCTGTTATCTTCCTTTCCATTCCGAGCATAAGCGCCTCATCTGCCCTGACCACGCGGTCGCCAAGCGCAAGGAAGAATTTCGACGAGCCGGCATAGACAAGCTTTCCGCTGACCATGGATTTCTTTTCGTTTATCCTGCCTTCAGGCGCGTGCGAGATGAGCCATTCGCTGTACGCCTTGAGCGGAGCTAGCGGCTTGCCAAGCACGATTTGCGTCACGGTTGCGAACTGCTCCTCGATTTTCATGTCATTTCCCCGCGATTATGTCGAATATGGACGGCGCAGAGTGCTTTTCCACAAGGTCTGCCCTCGCCTCGGACAGCAACTTTGCCCGAAGGGCAGAATACTTCTCCCTGGGCAGCTCAAGGTTCCCGATGCACCGCCTCTTTCCCCTCAGGTTGAAGGAAAACAGGCATTCCTGGCAGTTCTCAAGATTCGCGCTGTATGCGCAGTCCGATGATGAATAGAGATAGTAGCACTCGAATATCCTGTTCGCCTCGAATGTTTCCGCACAGGCGATTGCGAACTTGGTGTGCTTGCCCGCGCTTGCGCAGCCGAAAACAGACTCCGCGTATTTCGCAATCTGCGTGTATGCGACGTATTTGCTGTAGATGACGTCCGATGACTGGAAAACAAAAGTGGAATCCACAATCCTTGTGGAGCGCGCGGTGTAGCCGGATTTCCCAAGCACGATATTGCCTGCGTACATCGAAATCTCGGAGAGCGCCTGCGAAGCCGAATCAATGTCCTTTATGGAATTGATGTCCAGCTTCACCTTTGCCGCCCTTTCCATGTATTGCGGCATCTCCTCGTCAAGAAGGAAGCGCGTGCCTTTCGGGTAATTGCCAAAAACTGTCACCGGCTTTCCGGAAATGGCGGACTTTTCAACATGGCATGGCTCGCCGTATCTTGTAAGATATTGTTCGAGTTCCTGCACCGGGCAGATTTCCCCGTCAAGAATTGACCTGCACGCGCTTGCCCACGCCTTGTCGATATGAAGAAGAGTCTCTTTTTCGACCTGGTTCAAGCTTGCCATAAAACCGTGTGTTTCCTCTGTGCTCTGAACGGTTTTAAACCCTTCTTCCATTAATCCTCGTTGGAGGCGGCTTTGCCGCCGATGACTTGAAACAAGATTTGCAACCGCGAAATAGGCGAGCTGAAAATCCAGTCGAACTGCGGTTCGACTGTCCTTTCAACCCGCTTCGCGTGTTGAAAGCGCCGACGTGGCAGAATCCGGTATCGCGCTAGACTCGAGATCAGATACAAGGTTTTGTCAAGAAATCTAGTGCCCCTCGGGGCTTAGGAGTTCAAATCTCCTCGTCGGCGTTAATTTTCACTTCGTTCAAATTAACGCCTCCTCGGTTTTGGCGCTTCGCGCCAAAATCCGTACAACGCTTCGCGTTGTCCGTCTCCTCGTCGGCGTTTATTTTTCCGCAGAAAAATGAAAACAAGTCGTATCGCAATACGACTGCGTTTATTTTTCTCTGATTTCTAAATCAAGAAGCCCCACGAGTTTTCCATCAGATTCGTGCTCGTCGTTGCCTTCGGCAACTTCGCATACATCTGCTTCGCAGATGTCTGTCGCACGAATTCTGGAAAATTCCCTACAGCAAAAAGCCCCAGGAATTTTCCATATTCCCCCAGCCGTGCTCGTAAACAATCTCCTCGCCTGAATCGAGCCGTATTACAAGTTTCTTCAGCACCGCGGGGTATTCGTTGTAGTGGAATTTCGATTTCATGGGAAGGGACGAAATCCACTTCGTAAAAGTCCAGCAGGCGTGCGAATAGCCTTCTGCAACCGCGGAAAGCTTGAATCCGTCCCCGCTTCCCTTGATTGTGTGGCGCCACAGCCTGCCGTATATTTTTTCAGGATGCACTGAAACGCCGCCCCGGTATACCTTGCCGGTCGGAGCGTGGTAGAAAAATCCTTCGGGCATCACAGCCACGGTCGGGCGCTTGAGCTTTGCCTCCCTGTTCCAGTTGCCGGCGAGTGCCGCCCTGCCCACGTATGGCTGCATGAACGTGAAGTAGCTTCCGTCCGGGAAATGATAGATGCCCCAATACCACTGGGGCGGGGGCACTGCCAGAAGGATTTTCTGGAAATAGGCGGTTCCGGTTATTTCATGCCTGCCTGTTTCGTCTTCCTCGTGCCCGCCGAGCTTCAAAACCTCGATTCGCGTGCCCTCGATTCTCATGCCGAACGGGAAGCGGGAGTCGCCGTGATTAGGGCCCACCTCTGGATTCATGTCCGTCTGCCTTGCACGGAATTCGAATTTCTTCGCGTCTGATTTTATCCTGACGACATATTCGCCGTCCTTTTCGTAAAATTCGGACGGTGTCGCTCCCGGCGCAATCAGGCTGCGCTTGTGGGGGTCGAGCCCCATGCCGCTTCGCTCAAGAACAAAATTCTCCCTCATGTGCTTGCCGTCAAAATACCACGCGGCAGCCGCGCCGTCCAGCGCCCACCTGCCGCCTCCAAGCGCGGAAATCTGCTTTTTCACCCTTATATCCAGCCCGTTGCAGTCTATCTGTGCGTCGTTTTTCACGGACCAGAGTATCATGAGCTGGCGGCATTTGCCGGTCTTGACAGTGTCCTTGTCGTGAATGAAGAAAATCCAGAACCACCACAGCCACGCGCCCTTGGGGAGGGTTTCCCCCTCAACGCGCCAGATGTTGGCAAGCATCTCCTTTGCTTTTGCATCCACACTGCCCGTCTCCATGCTGCTTTTTAAAATGGAATAATTTATATGCAGCAAGGGATTTTCGTGGAGATTGCTCACACAGATGAACGCTTTTACGATGCCATAATAGTCGGCGCAGGACCATCGGGTGCATCCTGCGCGCTTTTCCTCTCAAAAGCCGGCAAAAAGGTCCTTCTTATCGACAAGGCGCGCTTCCCGCGCGAAAAGGTCTGCGGGGACGCGTTCTCCGGCAAGTCAATCGGGATTGCGCGCGAGCTTGGGCTATTATCCGAATTCGAGCACCACCCGCACGCAATAATACACGGGCTTACCATGGTCGCGCCCAACGGAAAGGCGGTGACTGTCCCGTTTCCCAACGCAAACGGGGTGGATTTCGCGGGCTACACGCTCCAGCGCTTCCGCACCGACAACATTTTCCTTTCCGCGGCGCTTCTTGACGCGAATATTTTTGTTCGGCAGGATTTCACCGTGACTGGCTTGATCCGCGACGACGCAGGCGCGGTCTGCGGAGTGAATGGCAAGGACACGCAGTCCGGCAAGGACGTTTCATACAAGGGGCGCGTGGTTGTCGGCGCTGACGGCGCGGCATCAACGATTTCACGGCTCGTCGGCCTGCCCAATCAGCCCCTCTCGCACGTTTACACCGCAATACGCGGCTACTGGGACAATGTCGAAGGGCTCACGGAGAACATCGAGCTTTATTTCATCGACGGCGTGCTTCCCGGCTATCTCTGGATATTCCCGCTTGGCAACAAGCGCGCGAATGTGGGCTTGGGCATACTCTCCGACGACCTTATCCGGCGCAAGAAACACCCGAACGCAATACTTCTCGAAGCGCTGCAGAACCACTCTCAAATCGCGCCGCGCATGAAAGACTCCAAGCAGGACGGCAGGATTGGCGCATGGGCGATTCCCAACGGCTCATACATAAAGAAGAACACCGGCGACGGTTGGCTCCTTGTTGGCGACGCGGCTTCTTTGGTGGACCCGTTCTCAGGCGAAGGCGTGGGCAACGCGCTCTCGTCCGGCAAATACGCCGCGCAGGCGATAATCTCCGCGATTGAAAAAGTCGAAGGGCAGCGCCCGCTTCCGGCAATTTCGCTCGCGGGCTATGCAAAAGCCGTGGATGACAACCTCCGCCCTGAAATGGTCGATTCCTACCGCCTGCAGAGGCTTTCCCGCAACAAGTTCCTCCTGAACATATTCATCGGCAAGGCTGCGGACAAGCCCGAATTCAAGCAGATGGTCATAAACATGATAGGCTCGGATGAGGAAAAGAAGAAAACCGCCTCCCCGCTGTTCTTCCTGAAGCTGCTCCTCCCGTAGGGCGAGCCGTGCCATATTTTTTTAAATACCCCTATCCGTATAACTGCCACAAGAATGCCTCCGTAACTCAGCGGTAGAGTGCCAGTTTCGTAAACTGGAGGTCGTGGGTTCGATTCCCATCGGAGGCTTTTCGCTGCGGCTCAAAGCCTCCGATGATTTTGCCCTCGGGCAAAATCCGTACAACTCCTGCGGGAGTTGTCCGTCCCATCGGAGGCTACCGGAGATACATTAGCTTTACCTATTTCTACGTCGATTTAAGAAAAGGATATAAGACAGAGCGTCTGAAAATACTTATGATAAGCATCAACTGCCCATTTTGCCACAAAGGCGTCTTTCTTGGAGATGCAGGTGCTTATTACATCGATCCAAACAATCGACTTGTTAATAGTGGGCGCACGTGCCTAAATATGGGAGAAGAAAACGGCGAGAGAGTTTTCTGGCGTATCGGCATATGCCCCGATTGCAAAGCTAGAGTTCTTGTAAAACACGATTTCTACAATAGTGTCAGTGCAGTATATCCTTATCCTATGCCTCGCCCAATAGCTGACGAAGTTCCGGACAAGTTCAAAAAAGATCTTTCGGAAGCAGACATGTGTTTCAGCATTAATGCTTATCGCGCAGCCTCTATGCTTTGTCGTAGACTAGTCCATAGTATTGCTACAGATAATAAGTGCGCTAGCCTAAACGAAATGAAAACGAAAGGTTTAATCACAGACGGATATTTGAAACAAGCTTACGCAGTAAAACTCACTGGCGATTCTGCTAATCATGCCGAAGAAGAAGGCGAAAAAACTATTGAAAGAGAGGATGCGGAAGCAGCTTTAGAGTTCACACATGCTCTCATTGATGTGCTTTATGTTCAGCCCAGTAAGATAGACAAACAGATTAAGAAGTTCAAAAAATAATTTTTAGAAAAAGGTAGCAACTATTGTTGGTGGTAGTTGCGCTGTCTAATCTGATTTTATTTCTTTTGGGTAATATACGTCGTTAGTCAGAGGTGTCATCATGGAATTGGTTTACGAAGCACTGTCAACTGAAAAGCAGAAAGTGGTCGCCCTTCTCGAGGCTGACCCCTATGGCAAGCCCAGCTTCTCCCGCATTGGCTACAAGGTGAAG
>Ga0172379_10006799_pt1 | contig 15132 bp, 18 predicted proteins | sample GrowelOW334metaG_FD_119756 | JGI IMG/M metagenome (GOLD analysis project Ga0172379, IMG submission 119756) | Groundwater microbial communities from an aquifer near a municipal landfill in Southern Ontario, Canada - Groundwater well OW334 metaG | ecosystem: Environmental > Aquatic > Deep...
AAAGACTCAATCTTTTGCTGAACCGATTTGCGAGGAATGGATTTGCCATTTATCCAACTGTTTAGGGTCGGGAAAGAGACACCAAGAAGAATTGCCAACCCGTTCTGCGTCGAGCCGGAAATCTTTTGTACAATTTTTAATTTATCCTTTATGTTCATGCCCGAATTATACAGAACTTTATAAAGCTTGGCAATACGAGGATGCTTTATAAAGTTAATTAAAATCCCTTCAAGGACGAAAGTACGCTATACATAAACGGATCTTTTTTCGCGGCAGGCGTATCGAAAGAATGATCTTCTTCATAGAATGTCCCAACGGCGCTATACCAATTATCGTTAAGTTTAAACTCATAAGTTATCATATCGGCACCAAGTCCTTGTTCCGTATATGCCGTGGCATGGAAAAGAGGGAAATCAATTTCTTCGGTATCCTCGATCCAGTTAGCCTCTTCGGTCAAGTTTTCCGTTATTAAATAACTACCCTCTTCTGCGCGATAAATATATGGGTTGCTCATGTCTCCAAATCCCGTACATGCGACTTGATCCGTTTGTTCAAAAGAAACCGAACTATTCCCGGATTTAAAAACATGAAAATTTTCCGCAACATATTCTTTCGGTAACCAGAAATCTATCCCAATATCCGAAAAAACATAATGCTCTCCTTGTTCACTCGATTCTATCGGGTCGGCAAGGGAAAGAGATCCTCCTCCGTCTAATATGTCGCTATAAGGCCAGGTTGGACACTCCATAAGATAGGGTCTGTCGTTATAATATGCGAGCGCCACCGAAGCATCTTTTTCTTTTACCCATCCGCTCCAAACATCAATTTCGGCGATACATGTGTCGTTGTATTTTGAGCCCGGATAAGTATCGAGAATTTTGAAAGAAAGTTTCGTTATGTTATTGAAATCAATATCAAAAAATTGCATTTCATACTCATCTGTAAATTCAAGTGTTTGCGTGGTTGAAGGATCATCATTAACAGTCATTTCAATAGTTTTCGCGCGATTATTTTCGAAAAAAAGAATTTCGGTTTCGGCATACCCGGGCATAATTCCGACTGTTTTTGGGGAACTTGGATGATCTGCCTCAAACCCTACTGAAATCGAAGGTTGCGAATCTGTAGAATCCGAACACCAGGAAGTAGCATAATTGGTATCAAAAACATTGTAATCATCATAATAATCACGCAAAGCATAATCTTCTGCGCTATCCAGCGCGGAGGAAGAGTTATAGTCATCGATTACGGAATATTGAGTTTGTTCGTTGAAATAAAAATGTTCGAGAGGATAATCAACACTTAATACTTCAGGGATTTCCGAAGAAGATATTCTGTCGACTGGTCGAAGGAACAGAGATTTTTGCACCAGGGCGAATCTATGATTTTCACAGATGGAAAAGTAAAATCCAATAATGGGGATAAAGAATAATGAGAAAATCAAGATGTGTTTCCCCATAATTTTTAGCGAAAACATAAAATATACGGTAAAATTCTATCCTGGGAAAGAGTATATTTGATTAAATTCCAAATGCAACAACACGCAATATTATTGGCATTTTTATTATCCGCTCTGGCGGGGTTATCAACTCTTGCGGGAACGATATTGGTTTTTTGGGTAAAAAACACTCATACAAAAATACTCGCATTCGGGTTGGGGTTGTCGGCAGGAATTATGGTTTACATGTCGCTTTTCGAACTTATAGCGGAATCGGAAAAAAGATTCGGAGCGTATTCTGATATTTTGCCGGAAAAATACGTGGCACTGTTTTTTCTGTTGGGATTGATAATTGCGTTCGTTATAGATTTATTCACTCACAATTTTGTTGAGAAAAGAGAAGAGGAAGGGTTCGATACTCATTCAAAAGCTCTTTTAAAAAGCGGACTTTTTACTGCGTTCGCATTAGGCATACACAACATACCCGAAGGGGTTATTACATTCGCAACCGCGATAATCGATCCTGTTTTCGGAGTTTCAGTTGCGATAGCTGTGGCTATTCACAATATCCCGGAAGGAATATGTATAGCATTACCGATTTATTACGCGACAAAAAGCAAAATGAAGAGTTTTTTGCTCGTTGGAGTTGCGGCTCTCGCGGAACCTTTTGGCGCATTATTGGCGTTTTTGATTTTGAGAAAATCAATCTCGGATTTTTCGCTTGGAGCAATGCTTGCTTCTGTTGCAGGGATAATGGTTTATGTCGCCTTTGACGAACTATTGCCTTCATCAAAAAAAATGGGACATGGCCATATCGGGCTTGCCGGTCTTGTTACGGGGATGTGCGTGATGTGGGGAGTTTTGCAGGTGTTATCTCAAGTATAGAGGAAGGAGCGCGGCAAGTATTACTGCAACAAAAGAGATAGTTGAATTTAATTTTTCAGTAAAAGTTTTTTGTCGATCAATCTCGAATTCAAGAAGTGGGAATATATTAAGAGAGGCGTAAAAAATCATGAAAATAATAAATGCGCAAAATGCGTAAATCAGCGTGAGTGCGATATTACCTCCATCTATAGACATATCCCATGTTATGGATCCCCAGATACCGACATAAACAATGAAATTAAAAAGCGCAATAATTATTTCTGAAAAAACCTGTTTAATTGGCGAAACGCTTTTTTTGCCATCAAAATCGGTAAGAAGGACGCCGAAAATAATAAGATTTCTAATTACTTCGGCCATTACGAAAAGTCCTATGAGATTATCTGTTCCGCCGAAGGATTTTGCGGCGGCGACAGCGATTAATGCGCCAACAATCATGTGCATTACCCATGATGTCATAATTAGCTCGTTATCAGTTTTGCTTATTCCACCATTTTTATATGCAAGATTGGCGAGAATCTTTTTCTTATAAAAAAACGCTAATGTTTCTGCGATTATTAGAAAGGTGATAAATATGCCAAATCCGTAATTGGACTCTCCGTTTACAGCTATATTTGTAACCACATTGGTAGTTTCCTTGCCGAAAAACATTATCAAAAGCAGAAGAAAGAGGTTTATTAACGGAGTTTTATATTTTGAAGAGAAGTTATACATAAGGAGAATTATAAGAATGGCCGTTCGTCCTGCTTTGCAGGACTACCGGCCTGTGGTCGGGGCGACAGGATTCGAACCTGCGACCTCAAGACCCCCAGCCTTGCGCGCTAACCAACTACGCTACGCCCCGAAACCGGACAAATTTTACATTAAAAATAAACCAAAAGCGATTTTGATTGACTTTGGGGATTTTAAAATATAAATTAACCACCAATTAATTTTTAATTTTCAAAAAAATGGAAAATGATAACGGTGTTGGAAGGGTGGAATCTGAAGATCAGGCGTATAAGATTTGGGTAGAGGATGCGTTGGCTAAGAGAAGGGCAGGAGCTTTGGAAGAAATACAAATGCCAGGTACGACAGAACCGGAAGTCGAAGAGGATTCTTCAGATGGCATGGATGAAATAGATATACGCGAAGGAAGAACCAGCACAAGGGATCAATTAAGAAGGCTTTAACAGTAAGTAATGACTGTCCAACGAACTCTGGTTTTTTTCAATTCACAAAAACGGGCTCATGCAACCGGTTGGGGTTTGCAGACTTTTGTAAAATATTGCGGGACAGCATTGCGCCGCCTTGGAGTGAACCTGCCCGGGCGAGTTTTAGAAAACTCGCAAATATCCGGCCACATGATCATACCAAAAATCGCACGAGCGATCTTTTCAGTTACAACCCTAGACATCCACGCCTAAAAGTGTTAAAATACAGAGATTAAAAAGTAACAAAAACAAATATGTCTCCGGAAGCTTTACATCAACAAGTTGAAGAACTTCGTTCTCACGCAAAAGAAAAAATAGAACCGGTAAATCTGGGGATAGAAAATCGTAAGGAGGTGATTGCGCAAAAACCAACAGGATTAACTTTTCTTGCAAGATCGATTTATATCGATGCTTACAAGACCGACAAAAACAAAGATAGGAAGCTCTCGATGCATCAATAATGCTTTCGGCTTTGTTCGCGGAACAAATTGGAGATTTCAGTAAAATTGAGTCAATAACAGCCGGCAGTACATTATCGATAGGACCGAATTCCGCCGAACTTTCGATTAAACAGCCGAATGGTAGCTTGAGCATGTATACGGTAAGTTTTGTCGAAGAGGCTGCGGCAAAAGACACAAAACAAGAGGGGGAAACCAGGCTTAGAATCGAAGCGGTTGGGGGAATACAAGATGTTCGCGAAGAAGTCGGATATGTGGCTGATTTGAAAAATTTTCTCGAAGATCAGATGGCATTAAGGAGCCTCTTGGGATTGTCGAGCGATCCGGCAGATCCGGAATCGGCACGAGCAATGCTTACAACATCACTACCGGTCCCGGCAGAGGGCGTGGCAAAAAACATGTATCCGGGATATTATTTCGGGAGACTTGCTTATGGGAATGTAAATCCAAAGGATAGCGATGAATCGGTTTTAGCGACTCCAGGATGGAAGAATGGAGCGGATTTGAGAATTGGAATACATCCATCTACCGGGGAAATAATCATTTTGGATCAAAATTATAAAAAAATCGGGACATGTACGAACATAAATGCTCTCCCAAGACTGCTTAAAAACATACAACCAACTGTTTCGGAAAATTATCAAGAAACTCCATTGGCAGGTTTACTATCCGATGCTGCAAACAGGACGACAATGGTTGTATCGCAAAATGTTAGTTGGCCTCATTTCGATCTGGAAGCTTATATTGTAAATGTTGGTGGAAACCAGCCATTTTATGTAGCTGCATCCGGGAAAGGTGCCGAAACGAAATATAAATTATGTAAAGATAATTTCCAAGGAGAGGTTGTACAAAACTGGACACCTGACAAACAAAAAATTATAGATGATTTGAGTAGGGCTGCTTAAGATTTATATCTCTTCATCATCAGCGCATTCCCAACCACGCTAATCGACGAAAACGCCATCGCTCCGGCCGCAATCATCGGATTAAGAAGCCATCCGGTAAACGGATATAGAATCCCTGCCGCAATAGGTATTCCGACAACATTATAAGCAAAAGCCCAGAATAAATTTTGCTTAATTTTTCGTAAGGTATATCTGCTCAAGTCCATTGCGGTTATAACATCGCGAAGATCATCTTTTATCAAAACGATTTCACCCGTTTCAATTGCGACATCCGTTCCGGAACCAAGCGCAATCCCTAAATCGGACTGAGCCAATGCTGGAGCATCGTTTATTCCGTCGCCAACCATCGCAACGATATATCCTTCCGATTGCAATTCTTTAACTCGCGCGGATTTTCCTTCAGGTAAAACTTGCGCCAAGACTCGATCAATTCCGAGTTCGCGCGCAATTGCATTTGCAACTCTCTCGTTATCGCCGGTGATTATTGCGGTTTTTATGCCAAGTTTATGAAGGCTTTCGATAGTTTCTTTTGAATGATCCTTAAGAGTATCTGCGACAGCAATAAGTCCGACAACCTCTCCGTCAAAAGTCAAAATCATTGTTGTTTGTCCTGCACCTTCCAGCGTCGAAATACGAGCCGAAACAAGCGAAATATCGATTTGGTTTTCCTCCATAAGAAGTCTCGTTCCAAACAGGATTTTCTTCCCGTCATGAGATGCAATTACACCTTTCCCCGGAATCGCACGGAAATCTTTAACCGCAAATAATTCCAAATCTCCGGCATGAGAAACAATCGCTTGTGCCAAAAGATGCTCGGAGTTTTTCTCGATAGATGCGGCAAGTCGCAAAACGAAATCTTGGCCAACTTCCTTACTCAACGTGACAACTTCGGTAACACTCGGTTCACCTTTTGTGAGCGTTCCGGTCTTGTCAAAAACCACCATATCTATTTTCCTCGCGGTTTCGAGAGCCGAGCCGCTTTTTATCAAAATTCCTCTTTCGGCCGCAAGTCCGGTACCCATCATAACTGCAGTAGGAGTAGCGAGCCCAAGCGCACAAGGACATGCGATTATCAAAACCGTAACAGATACAATAAGGGCAAAAGACAATTCTTGTCCGCTCAAAAACCACACGATAAAAGCAATAACGGCAATCGCCATGACAGAAGGTACGAAATAAAAAGAAACTTTGTCGGCAAGCATCTGAATCGGAGCTTTTGAGCCCATCGCCTCTTCAACAATTTTTATGATTTGCGCGAGAAGGGTTTCCGAACCGACTCTTGTTGCCTTAAATTGGAAACTACCGACTTTATTTATTGTTCCGCCAATTACTGCATCGCCAATGTTCTTTTCAACAGGAAGGCTCTCGCCTGTAATCATTTTTTCGTCAACTTCGGAATTCCCTTCAGTTAAGACGCCGTCAACAGGAATTTTTTCACCAGGCTTTACAACAACAATATCTCCAACAGCAACAGAACTTATTAAGATTTTTTGCTCTTTGCCATTTCTTATAACGGTAGCCTCTTTCGGTTGAAGTCCGATAAGTTTTTTTATCGCATTACTGGTTTTGCCTTTTGTAACAGATTCGAGATATTTGCCAAGAGAAATAAAAACAAAAATCATCGCAGCGCTTTCATAATACAATTCGAGCCCTGTAAAAGATGCAACAACGCTGTAAAAATAAGCGGCCGCAGTCCCAAGAAAAATAAGCGAATCCATATTTGGTGTCAGCTTGATGAGATTTTTTACACCTGAAATCCAGATATTCAAACATGCGCCGATAACAATTGTTGTAAAAATAAATTCGAGCAAAATATTCGGTGTCGACATGGTCATATAAATAATCGGCAAGCTGAAAATAAGCGCAATCAGAAATCGATTCCGAAGATTTTTCGCGTTATCTTTCCCGTGTTCATGAGCCATCCCGGCTTCATGGGCATGATATCCCAACTTCTCGATAGTTTTTTTTATATCACCGAGATTTGTCGCGGATTCGTCATAATGCACATGCGCCTTTTCCGACGCGAAATTGACATTAACAGATTTAACTCCAGGCGTTTTCTTGAGCGAATTTTCTATGTTCGCGGCACATGAAGCGCAATGCATGCCGGATATTTCGAGAGCGGTTTTTTGCATATTTTTAATTGGTTACGGTTATAGTTCCTCTAGGCACGCCCATCGCGCAGGTTATCTGATACTCACCAACTTCCGTTGGCGTAAATTCCATAATAAGAGTCTCGCCTTTTTTCAGATATTGAGAAGTGTCGTATAAACCCGGAATCATAATCGTACTCATGCATCCGGATCCGTTATCTTGAACATCGACTTCAAATCTGATAGTTTCTCCTTTTTTGACCTCAAACGAGCTTGGCACGATATCGTTTTCAGAAGTATAAACGGTTGAAATTATTTGATCCGGAGCTTCCTGATTTTGTTCGACCTGAACAGTCTCGTTAAAATATCTGCTTAAATTAAACTGAACAGTCAAGTTATATCCGACAAAAAATAAAATTAATAATGCCATCGTGCGTATGAATTTTTCAGACCAATTCGTGCTGAGCATTTTTGCGCTCGAAATCCCTATGAATAAAAGAGGCAATGCAGTGCCGAGTGCAAACATGCCCATGATGAGTCCGCCACGGGTTGCACTACCTGATAAAACTGCCATTCCTTGAGCGATTATTGTAAATCCGCAAGGCAGGAAAAAGGTAAAAAATCCTGTAATAAGAGGCGTATATTTGCCTTCCGACTTCGACTCATCGGCTATGCGGTGAGTGATGCTTTTTGGTAAAGATAGTTTGAATTTATTGAAAAAATCCACGCCAAGCATTTGCATTGCGAGAACGAACATCAAAAAAGAAACAATCAAAATGAGAATTGAAGTGATGCTCGATGTAATCTGTAGTTTTTTGCCAATAAGCCCCAAAACTGCTCCAAAAAGTCCATATGAAATTAATCTTCCTAGATTAAAAAGGATATAAGGCTCGGGACTTTTGCCGTATTTTTCAGTCCACTGTTTGGATAGAGATAAAAGCAGCCCGCCAATTAGCGCCGCGCAACTTGAGACTCCGGCAATCAGACCGAAAACGAAGAATGCAGGATAGGAACTACCGGAATCTACGGTGATTAATGATGTGAGCCCAAGCCTGCCTAGGCTCAAAAAAACGATAATTATTAAACCGGCGGCGATAATAGGTCCGACTAGTTGTTTCAAAAAATCGCTATCTTTTTCAAACGGTGTTCCCGAGAATTTATAACCGAGTTCTTTAAACATACGGTTAAGATTTTCCATGCGAGGTTTCTCGTTTTTATACCCGATTACAACTTGTGCTTTTGCAAGTGAGACATCGACGAATTCAATTCCGTTAATTTCGAGAAGTTTTTTCTCGATGACCACCTCGCAAGAAGCGCAATGCATGCCTTTTATGTAGTAGATTTGTTCCATCATTTATTTGATAATTTAGATACCTTTAAAATTTCATCTATCATCTGTTGTTTTTTCTTTGGAGAAGAGGACTCCATTGCGCTTTTGAAACATGTATTTAGATGTCCTTCCATCAACATTTGATGTGCAGATTTAAGCAGTCCGATTACGGCAAGATTCTGTTGCATGATGTCGATGCAGTATTCTCCGTTTTCAGTCATTTGTATGACTTTAGCGAGAGTGCCGGAAGCTTTTTTGAGGCCGATAAGGGCGAGATCTTTTTTGGTTTGCATGGCGTGGTTGGTTATAGCTGTTAAGACCTATACCCGGGGTGGAGGTCTGGTAATAGAGTACATCCAGAAAGGGCGAATAGTCAATATTAAAAACATCAATGCGTTTTAATAAGAAATGCTATTAACTGTTGCCCATTTTCATGCTATAATTAACAGATGGAAACTCCAAACAACAACTTGGAAGGGGCTATGGAAACCGCGAGCGAAGTATGCCCTCATACCGTTATATATATATTAGATTGTTTCTCGATATGTTTGATGAATATCAAGTCGAGAAAGAATGCGGAGAATGTCCCGAACGAGCAATATATTGTTTCCCGAATATGCTTAGAGATGACATGGATGATTTCGTAAGCGCTGCAACAGGGGAACGTGTCACCGTGAATGATGTAGAATATAAGAGCAAAATGGCAGCCTTATACGAGTGCATGAAAGAGGAAAGACCAATCTCGGCATATTTGTTGAAAGATGCATTTGGGCTTCTTGGCATTGAAACCGGAGAAAGTTTGCCCGAAGTGACAGTTAGAAGATTCAGCGTACAAAATATATGCGTTGAACGCAGGCAGATAGCGCAATTTTATCGCGCATGTGGGTTGGAGGAGTCGAGGGAGGCAGGTAAAGGAAGCCATACGAAATGGACAGACCCCAGAGGAGAAATAGGAGGATCGGTAACGTTATCTGGTTCAAGAGCCATATGGTTTAGAAGCGTTGTGAATCAAGTGATTAACATGGGGTTATCTACAGGCAGAGTAGAGTGCGCCTGCAGGGATTTAAGTTTACAATTTAAATATTTAGGGTAAAATAAAAAACCACATAATTTAGTATAAAAATGATAGAGCTAGTTGCAGGACAAAAGAGGCTTGAAGAGATGGATAATGCAGAACTTGCTGATTTGGCAGGGACTACAGAAGAAGAGGGATTGCAGCTCTTATTTTCGACACACGAGAGCGATTTGGTGAAGCATTCATTATTACAAAACCCAACTTTACACGAAACTATAAGAATTGCGCTTGAGGCGCAGAATGTTAAATAGCGTGTAATCGTCAAGTGTAATATTTCCAAAGTTGGTGCATTATAGATGTGAATTTAAAAATATTTGATATGGTAAATAGTGAACGAATGGAGCGAGTGAGAGATGAAACTTCGAGAATGACAGGCACGGAAAGAATTATGAATCCATTGAGGTTGCCTGGAAACCGGCGAGTAGGTCCAACTCGTCGAGAAGTAAGAATGAGAATGGGAGAAGTGTTGAAAACTCTTAATGCAGACGAGAGTCCATGTTGTTAACAATCTTATTCTTCTCACTCAAACTTAGCTTCATTTTACATACAGCCTTTTTCAACATCCCAATACTTTCATCATAAGTCTTCCTATCGACAGGATAAGGCGTCGCATCTTTCCCTCCATGCGCGAAACTGTAACGGGCAGGATCTTTATAAGATGCTTCGGCTCCATAAATAACTTCCGAAACGAGCGACAATGCGCGAATCGTTTTCGGGCCGACACCTTTGGTTGCGACGACCTGTTCGTAAGAGCGAGGTTTTTCATCACATAATTTCCAGAGAATTTTTTCAAGATATTTGCTACGCGAGAAATTTTCCCATACAACCGGATGCGTATAAAATTCCGTATCTTCCAGTTCAAGTAGCGTAAGCTGATCTCCACTTGCCACAACCGAAACCATCTTCGACAAATCAGAGGAATGCCTCCTGAGAATCGTAATATCTTTCATCAAATTATTATAATTTCCACTTACCAAATCGAGTGATAAATTACGATTTGAATCACTTTCTTTCGCAGTCATATTCAGAACTTTGCCACCGAGATTTTGAGAAATAATTCCGGAATGCGGCTCGCGAATTAAGTCCTTGGCGTTCTCTGAAAACCAATGATACCTTCGAGCAGTCCGCTTCTCCTTGTTCCTACCCTGTTGCACGACAGTCCACGCACCGTTTCGTGAGAAGAAAAACGCGTGATGATAAAGTTGAAAACCATCTTGGATTAAAGAGCTATCTACTTTTGCACTCATTCTCGAATTATAAACGAGACTTTTCGCTTTCGAATCCGGCAAGCTCAATCGCCCGGCCCAAGAAGTAATTTCATCGGGAGTTTTGAGAGAAGTTTTTCCTTTCCCTCCACAAATAAAAACACCTAAATCCCGCTCGCGACCACGAATTGCTTCCTTAAGAGCCGCTGTAAGAATCGTGGTGAGTCCACTCGCATTCCAATCGAACGCAAGAACTGTTCCGAGCGACTGAAACCAAACGGGATCGGCAATCCTTTTTATAAATTCATCCGGTCCGTATTCCATAATCAAAATATCAACCATCTCTCGTCCAAGCTTAACCATTCGCTCAAAAAGCCATTTCGGACAAACCCCGTAATCAAGCGTAAATGTCGCTATACCGCGTTGCATGGAAGTGAGTTATTACTCACCCATTATATGGCAACTCCAAAACTTCCACAAGCCCCGGATACAAATCGAGCATTTCGCCCATTGCGATACTTTGCGCTATCGCAAGTTCTTTTCTTGAGTATTCGTCGTCCGGAGAATATTTTACCGATAAAATAAATCCATCTGGTGGCCCTAATTTAGCCGGATTAAATCGTCCCGTTCCATCAACATAAATCGCTCGTGCATGATGCGCGTGGGAGTGACCGACAGCCTTATGATGACAATCCGATGTCCATCCTATGCGTGTAACAGTTTTTTTTGCATTGGCGGATTTCGCCATATGTTTTGCAGATTTTTCAGCCATTTCGTCGGGCGTATTTTCAGGATGATCTTTGCAATAAAGTCCGCAAGCTCCGCAGGATTCGTGTTGTGTGAATTCAAGCTCGGAAATATCGAGGCCGAAAGCGCGTACATTTTCAAGAAACTTCGCGCGTTGCTTATCCGTGAAAAGAACTCCCGTGCCGGCCAACCCTATAACGGGCTTGTCGGAAAGTCGCGCTCGTTCATCTATACAAACGACGGCGACAGGTTTTTCCGCAAAAGCGGATTCAATTTCTTTATGCGTGAAATTAAGTTTTCGCAATTTGTCGTACTTCTGTTGCTGAGAATTGGCGATGATGATATGGGGCATGTTTTGTGAGTGGAAAATTAAGCGGGGAATTTATACCATGATTTCGGGAACTGAGCTAGCAATAGGATTGATTTTTCGCAAAACTTATTGCAAGATTGACATCTTAAAATTAAAAATAGTATTTTTACATGAAAATTATTCAAGAAAGTGATTGGCCGTTCAGAAGTTCTGCGCAAAAAAAGAATTTGACGTTAGCAAAACTGTTAAGAGATTCGCATGAGGAAGATAGCGGATTTCATATGGTTTATCGACATGGAAGAATACAATATCAGGACTTATGTGGTCGTTACCTTGGTATCAGAAAGCATAATACTCAAGGATTGTATTCACATATTTTGTTCGGAGACGATTTGATAACAATTCGCAGACAACTTGTAAGAGGTACTTTTGTAGTTGACATGGGCCGTGAACGTGTTGGCTATATGGCTGAAACGAATTTTAATTTAGGACGCGATGCATATAGAACGGTGGGAGAAACATATTCGGTTGAGGGGACTTCGATAGATATAGTAAGGGCATTAATTGCGGAAGGCTTCAGATTGGTTATTGCGAGATTTGAAGATTTAACGGTATCGTTTGAAGAAGAAATGGAAATTCGGGATTTGGTGGAAAAATAATTCTGACCAGTGTCACTATATTGAGTTTTGCTCACGCAAAACTTATTGATAAAAAACCGTCCGGTCGCCTACGACTCGCTACCGGCCTGTGGTCGGGGTGAGAGGACTTGAACCTCCGGCCTCAGCGACCCGAACGCTGCGCGCTAGCCAACTGCGCTACACCCCGATATTGTGTTTCGCATGCGCGAAACGACTTGATAGTATTGCGCACGAACCGGTCGCCTACGGCGACCTTTTTTGCGCTGAACTGCGACATTATGCCACATGTTAAATTTTAATCAAAAAAATCAAAATTGCGATGAAGCTTCACAGTATATGCCAAGTTTAACAGTTGGATCGATATGTTTAACTTCAAACTCAATTCCTTCAAATCTTACCAATGAACCGGGAGTTATTAATTGCCCATCAACGCTTAAGAGAGGGGCGGTAGGTATTAAGTCCGATTGTGAGTTGTAAACCGTACCATTTCTATCAACCCATAGTTGTTGGCAATTCTTACCTATATTCCTACCACAATTTTCTATTGTGAAACCAACGAGTTTGACACCTTTTTGGAAGAGGATTCTTACCGTATCGAGAATATCTTCAAAAGTATATCCAACATTGCTGATATAAACCAAATCATATTTGTCTGCTTCTGCTAAATTAGCAGTGCGGAGATCCATCCGTCTAATCGTCCACTCGCTTTCTGCCAATCGATCTTGTAATACGGAATACGAATCCCTGCTGGCTAGTGGCGCAAATCTTGTTGGCAAGTTGTCGGCTTCACGAGGGCAAATATTCCTATTACGGCTAAATTTATTCATAACAAATAGATCACGCAATTCTGGTTTTGTAATAATTGCATCAAAATATAATCTTGCCTGGGCAGATAGATGAGGAGCTATAAATCTGTAAATATCCGGGTCGAAAATTTCAGCATCAAGTTTGTCTCCGAAGAAAAACAATCGTAAATAATCTTCATAAGAAAAATATTGCGCTGCCATAAGTTTTAATTCAGCCATAAAACAAGCAGGGACAGAACAGTCTACTATCTCCAAATATGTACTTCCGGAAAATATAAAAGCTTGTGGTATCTCACCGCTGCTGGCAATTGTTAAAACCCGATCATTACCGGCTCGAGGGCAAACAATCGGTTCCAGCGAATCAGACGGTGCAAGATATTGCCTCAGCAATGGATCCTCTAGCAACAAACGTTTTTCTCTTATTGATGAAGGTAAAAATCGACAAGCCAAGCTTAAAAAAGTCCTCAGTCGTTCAGTCGTAAGCCCATCAGTATCATACATGATTTCTTGTCTCGCGATTCTATCTGGGGAAAGCGTTTTTTCTTCGGGCATTGTTTTAACAAAAATAATAGGCAATCATTTGCAGCCGAACAATACCAGGAAAAACAAAAATGTCAACATCAGCCTATTCATCTGCTGTCTGTGTCTTACAACCCCAGCAACACCGCCGCAATCCACGGAAACGCAACCGTGACATCGCTTTGGATTATCTGGTAGTAGCTTGAAGTCGACAATTTATCCCAAGTGATTTTTTCCTTGCCTCCCGCTCCTGAATAAGATCCGTAAGACATAGGCGAAGAACCAATCTCGACAAATCCGGCCCAGTCTCGAACTTTTGGCCACTGTAAATCATGCTTTAGGGAAGGCACGACACAAATCGGAAAATCAGCAGAAATTCCACCGCCCAACTGCAAGAAAGCAATCGGATGATTCTTCGAAGCTTCCATGTACCAATCATATAAATAGGTGAAATAATCCAGCCCCGTTTTCATAATTCGTTGATCAAGAACTGTCGATTTATTTGTTCGATATTTTCCGGAATAAGTATAACTCGCAAAAATATTACCCATCGTCGAATCTTCAAAACCCGGAATTACAATCGGAATATTTTTCTTATAAGCCGCATAAGTCCAGCAATCTTCCGGATTTGCCATCGGATCCGGTTTGATCAGATTTTTAGCAAAAAGTTTTCTGAAATATTCATGAGGGAAATAACTTTCGCCCTTTTTTTCGGCCTCTTTCCACATTTTTAACAAATGCGGTTCCATAATTCTTACGCTCTCATCCTCAGGCAAAAAAGTGTCTGTAATTCTGCGAAGTCCTGCATCACGCAACTCCGCCTCTTGTTCCGGAGTTAACTCTGTATAGCGCGGAATATAAGCATAATGCGAATGAGCGACATATCTGTAATAAGACTCCTCGTGATTCGCGCCTGTCGAAGAAACCAAATGTACCTTGTCTTGGCGGATAAGTTCGGCAAGCATGACGCCGACTTGGAAAGAGCTTAACGCGCCTGCGAGAGTGACGACTAGCTTTCCTCCGTTTGCGAGATGTTCTTTTAGCCACATCGCGGCTTGATAAGTCGAGCCTCCGTTGCAGTGGTTGAGAGTTTTTCCTGCAAAAGTCGAAACTGGAGTTTTGCTCTTGGTGACACAAGAGCTGAGCGTACCTTTCGTGGTGACACCGGCACCTGCTCCGTCAGTTGTAAGTATGAGTTTTTGTAAGCTTGGGGAGAGTTGCTTGAATTGAGATTTTTTCATTTTTGTAGATTAGAATTGATAAAATTATAGACCTGGCATGCTTTTCGCGAAAGAGAATCGCGCAATGGTAGATAGGTGAGCGCGCAATCAGCCCCGAAAAAGTCAATTCGCATTGATGGACTCGCCTCAATTTCCAGATATACTGGCAGTAGATTTTAACATATAAGAATATGCAAAACATACATGAAAAATTCGTCCATTACGGTAAAAATGCAAAATACTGAATGAGGCAGTGTGCGCTACTACTTCCGGAAATTGCTCGACAAAAGATTTGGGCCGCAAAAGGTTTCAGCAG
>Ga0172379_10006800_pt1 | contig 15132 bp, 12 predicted proteins | sample GrowelOW334metaG_FD_119756 | JGI IMG/M metagenome (GOLD analysis project Ga0172379, IMG submission 119756) | Groundwater microbial communities from an aquifer near a municipal landfill in Southern Ontario, Canada - Groundwater well OW334 metaG | ecosystem: Environmental > Aquatic > Deep...
CTTATTAGCAATAGTTTCATTTACATCGATAATGTTATTAGAAAATAATTTATATCTTAAAATTTTTATTGGTTTGTTTTTATGCTTAGTAATATTTATTGCAAACAAATCTGAAGATTTAAATTATTTATTTTTTACAATTTACTATCTTTTCGCTTATTCAGCATATAGTATTATTCAGACCGGCATATTTCCACTATGGGTTGTAATTTTGTGCATCGTAATTACATTTAGCTTACTTGGTTATTCAATGTTAAAAGATGATTTTAAAGCGAGTGTATCCTTGTGGTTTAATAATATGTTATTTGGGGTTGTTGGCCTAGAATTATTCATTGCACTTATTTTTTGGCCAGCAAATTACCAAAGTAAATCAATCATTCTATTAATTTTTATATATTTGTTTTGGCAAATAATAAGTATAAGATACAGTGCGAAAAAATTTGATAAATCACACATAAATCAGTTGATAATATTAATAATTAGTCTGATAATAATAATTAGTTCAATCTCTTGGAGATTTTACTAAAAGGAGAAATATGAAATTTTCTAAAATAAAAAATTATTTTGCACATTCAAAGCACAATTTTAAAAAGATTAATATTTTTTTATTTAATGGTATAAAAAAAATATCGTTTAAATCAATTTATTCAAAAGATAAAAAGAAATTTAATAAGATATTTAAAATTTCAGCCATTACTATTGTCGCAGCCTATTTAATCGGGATGATTGTATCGGGAATTTATATCTATAAGAAACAATCAGAAGCCAGATCAGTCAAATTTGCTGCAAAAATTTATCCTTTTGCGGTTGCATGGGTAAATGGTTCACCAATTTCTGTTGATGAATATTTTACACAACTTAATTTTATTAGAACATTTAGTACAAAATCTCAGCAAGCTTTACCAGATGAAAAAGAGTTAAAAACTCAGTTAATTAGCCAATTGGTTGATCAAAAAATTGTTAAACAAAGTGCAATAAAAAATCATATCAAGGTTAGTCGTAAAGATGTTAATGATGCTTTTAATAAAATTGCCGATGCAAATGGTGGATTAAGTGAGGTGGAGAAAGTGCTAAACGAGATGTACGGTATGAACATTAAAGAATTTAAGAATATGATAAAAAATCAAGTATATATCGAAAAAATCCAAAACGAATTATTAGTTCAAATTCATGCAGAACATATTTTAATTAAAGATGAAACAAAAGCCAAAGATGTTTTAGCTCAAGTTGTTAAGGGTGATAAATCGTTCGAGGATCTAGCGAAAGAGTTTTCTGAAGATACTGGTTCTAACACAAACGGTGGCGATTTGAGTTGGTTTGGCCGTGGACAAATGGTTAAGGAATTTGAAGACGCAGCTTTTAGCACACCAGTGGGCACTGTTGACTCCAATCTAATTAAGAGTGAATTTGGATTCCATATAATTAAGGTACTAGAGAAAAAAGGTACTGTAGATAAAACATTTGATAATTGGTTAAGTGATATTAAAAATAGTTCACACATCAAAAACCTTCTTAAAGTCTAGCACTGTTTGTTAATAATTTAAGCAAAGATTAGTTGTTATTTTTTGAATTAATAAATTTATTATGTAAACCAGTTGACAAGATAGCTAAATTGTTGCATTATATTATTGACTGAAGGAGAATTATGAAAAAAATGTTATTAGCTTGTATACTATTAAGCATATTATTAACTGGATGCGCTAGTAAAAAGTCAGATACATCAAATCCGAGTGTTAACGGTGCTTCAACTGTGTCACAAAAAGAAAAGATCCCATTTGATATTGTTAAAGATGGTTATTTTAAAGGTGCAAAAGATCCTAAGGTAACTATTGTCGAATTTTCTGATTTTCAATGCCCGGCTTGTGGTCAAATGTCGGGAGTTATGAATACTTTAGTGGATAATTTCCCAAACGATGTTAAATTGGTTTATAGACATTTTCCGCTAAGTTATCATGAGTTTTCAAAAAAAGCAGCATACGCTACAGAAGCCGCTGGTGCGCAAGGTAAGTTTTGGGAAATGCATGATTTACTTTTTGCAAATCAAACAAAATTGTCTAACGATATTTTTGATAAGTTTGCAATTGATTTAGGCCTTAATATGGATCAATTTAATAAAGATATAAATAGTGATGCAATCAAAAATAAGGTTGATAGAGATATTAGTGAAGGGGGAAACACACTGGGCATTGGCGGAACTCCAACTTTTTATTTTAATAATGTTGAGTACACCGGAGATTACAGTTTGAAAGCTATAACAGACGAAGTTAATCGCTTAATTACTCAGTAGATTATATCTAGTGGACGGTTAGTTCAGTTGGTTACCTGCCCGCTATGCACCCATAGCTCAGCTTGGTTAGAGCGTCACATTGACATTGTGGAGGTCAGTGGTTCGAGTCCACTTGGGTGCACCAGGCCATGCAGGCGGGGAGCGTCACATTGACATTGTGGAGGCCACTGGTTCGAGTCCAGTACCGTCCACCATAATTAAATTTATATCAAAAAACTTCATTAATTAATGAAGTTTTTTGATAAAACAATTTATATTTTTTGAACTTCCTTAACAATTACAATAATTGCTGCTGATATTGGTAAAGATAATATTGCTCCAATTATTCCACCAAGAGTACCGCCAATAAGAAGAGCTGTAATTATAATTACCGGAGACAATCCGACGGCCTTACTCATAACTTTGGGGACAAGAAAATGTCCTTCTACTTGTTGGATTAGAATAAAAACAACTAAAACGATTAGTGCGGTTATCCATGAGCCATAAAGCAGACTAACTAAAATTGCAAGTGACCCAGTTACAATAGGTCCAATTATTGGTACAATTTCCATAACGGTTGCAACGAGAGCGATTGTTAGTGCAAAAGGTACTTTTAATATCGATAAAACTATAAAAACACTAATACCCATGATAACTGAAATTACAATTTGCCCACTTAGCCAGTTACCAAGTTTTATTGCGATTTTTGATGATGCATCAATTAATACATTTTTATTTTTTTGGGGGATAAAATTGAGTAAAAATTCACCTAAATTCTTTTTGTCAGCTAACATATAAAAAGATAGTACTAAAACGGTTAGAGTTGAAGCAATACCGCCAAATATTGAAATGGTTGTTAAATAAATCCCACCAGTAAACTGTGAGAGTTGATTTATTATTGTTTCAATTGAACCCTGCCATTGGGCCCTAGTATCAATAATAAAATGATAAATAATATTAAATTTGCTAGAGTAAACTGGCAGAGTTGTTGCAAGGTTTTTTATTTCAATAATCAGGGGTGGAAAAATAGAATAAACCACTAAACTAATGAGTGCGATAATTGTAATATAAATTATTGATGTGCTTAGTACCCTATTAATTTTATATTTTTCTAAGGCGACTATGGTGGGATCAATTGCGGTAAAAATTATAATCACGATAAAAAGGATAATTAGTACATCTCTTATCGCATACAATAACCAAAATGATAAAATGATACAAATAAACTTAATAATACTCATTGTTGAAATTTCGATTTTTTTATTTTCCATAGCTCTCCTTTATTAAAAATATTTTTTATTGAACAGGATTAATTATAATATTATTTTTTCTTACTACATTCCCTACGCCAATTTGATCAATTATTCCACCAGCTCTTTTTAAAGAATCGGCTAATAATTCGGAATCCCCAATGACATCTATAGTCGTTGGAGGTAAATATACACCGTTTTTTATTGATGGCATTGAGCTTAATCTTGAGCCGTTGATGCTAATTGCATCGAACCCAATATTTCTAATTGCATTAATTAAATCTATCACCTGAGCCGATTCAACTTTTTCATTAATTGATATTCCTACACCATTGCCTGTAACTTTTGTTGTTCCTAGAATTATCTTGTATGTTTGTAAATCTTCTTGGATAGCTTCGCTTGCTTTTTTAGTGTTTGTCGCTGAATCATTAAGCTTGCTTAATTGATCAGTCGTTTTGTCTCGTTCCTTTTTTAATCTTTGATTATTCTTAATTAATTCAGAAACTTCAATCGCTAAGGAATTACTATTGTCGGGTTGGGTTACATTATTAACTTTTTTTTGCAAATAAAATTGTTGGATTATAATAAATCCTAAAAGAAAGCTGACAAATAAAATAATAATATAATCTTTTAACTTAAACATTAATTCTCCAATATTTTTGCTTGTTCTATAACAAAATTTCCTTTGTAGGCGCCAATATTAATATCTTTTGAACTTGTAACTTCAAAAACTAGCCCGTCATTTTTAACTCTTTTTTTAATATCTTTTAAATTGTTAGGATTATCTAGTTGGCTAATAATTATTTTACTGTCTCCAATAACTTTGATGCTAAACGGTACCGTTGTTTTAGTATTGTTGATTAAAACAGTATTAATTATACAATCAATTGAGGTATTATAAACAATTCTTTCATCGTTAATACTAATAGCTTGGGCGCCGATGCTCCATAAAAAATTAACTAAATCTCTTAAATCGGCTGCATGAGCAATAGAATCAACAGTTGTTTGATTGTCCTTTGAATCATCAATTTTAATTGCAACGCCTTGTCCTTTTATTTCGGTTAAACCAACTCGTGATTTATAATTTTCTAATTCAATAATTTCATTTTTTGATGCAGTGTATTCTTTTAATAATTTTTGTTTATCATTAATCTCATTTTGTTTTTGAGCAATTTCTGATTTAAGATCATTTTGTTCACTGGCCAGGGATCTCTTGGTATCAACCAAAGATATATATGAGTTAACCGGGCTATTGGTAGCTCTTGGAGGCTTAGTTTTCCATTGAACGGTTGTTAAAAGTCCAATGCCTACTCCTAAAAGTAACAAATAAATTGTTGAACGGTTTAATTTTGATAGGTGAAAATTATATTTCATATTACTTTAATAATTTATTGTCAACGATTTGATTTATAAGGTCTAACTTGCAACTTAATTATAATAGAATTTGCACATAAAATCAATTAAAAAAATCCATGTGGTAGCCCATAGGGGAGTCGAACCCCTCTTTTAAGCTTGAAAAGCTTGCGTCCTAACCGATAGACGAATGGGCCATCACTTGGATTTTTTTGTATTTTGATTATAGTATATTTTTTAAAATTTTACAAGACTTCCGCTAAAAATCTTCCAGTATGTGATACTTTTGTTTTGGCAATTTCTTCTGGCGTGCCAGATGCAATAATTGTTCCACCGCTATCACCGCCTTCTGGGCCAAGGTCAATAATATTATCTGCTACTTTAATTACATCTAAATTATGTTCAATTACAACAACAGTATTGCCAGCGTTAACCAATCTATTTAATACATCAAGCAATTTTTTTATGTCATCATAATGTAAGCCAGTGGTTGGCTCATCAAGAATATAAAAGCTTTTACCAATCTGACTTTTGGATAATTCCGATGCTAATTTTATTCTTTGAGCCTCTCCGCCAGAAAGAGTTGTTGCAGCTTGACCGAGTTCAATATAACCCAAGCCAACATCTTCAAGAATTTTTAAAACATGTGCAATTTTAGGAATATTTTGAAAAAAATCTAATGCCTCGCTCACACTCATTGCTAAAACTTCGGCAATATTTTTATTTTTGTATTTAACGGTCAAGGTTTCTTTATTGTATCTTTTACCATTGCAAATATCGCAAGGAATGTAGACATCTGGCAAAAATTGCATCTCAATTTGTAAAAAACCTTCGCCAGAACATGTTTGGCACCGTCCAACAGCTACATTAAATGAGAACCTTCCTGGTCCGTAGGCCTTAATTTTTGCATCTTTTGTTTGAGCAAATAATTCTCTAATATGAGTAAAAACTCCAGTATATGTTGCAGGGTTACTCCTTGGAGTTCTGCCGATCGGTGATTGATCAATCATAACTACTTTTTTAATATCTTCATAACCTTCAACAGAGTTATGTTTCCCCGGTTTTTCTAGGCTTCTATTAACTTTTCGAGCCAACGATTTATAAAGTATATCAACAACTAAACTTGACTTGCCGCTACCAGAAACGCCAGTTACACAAGTAAATAGCCCAATTGGAAAATGTGCCTTAACATTTTTTAAATTATTTTCTGTTCCACCTGTCACTGTAATAAAACCGTGTTTTGATATCCTTCTTTTTGTAGGAACTTCAACTTTTTCGCGACCTGTTAAATACTTTGCCGTAATTGATTCAGTTTTAATAAAATTATCATAAGTTCCTTGTGCGATAACTTGGCCACCAAGTTTGCCGGCGCCGGGACCAATATCAATTATCCAATCGGCAGCTTTCATTGTTTGTTCATCATGCTCGACTACTAATACGCTGTTACCCAAATCACGAAGTTTTTTTAATATATTAATTAATTTACTCTGATCGCGAGCGTGTAAACCAATCGATGGTTCATCAAGCACATAAAGTACGCCAGTTAATGCTGAACCAATTTGGCTAGCAAGTCTAATTCTTTGTGATTCTCCGCCGGCAAGTGTTGCACCAGTTCTGTTGAGCGTTAAATATTCAAGTCCAACATCAATTAAGAAAACTAATCTGGCTTTAATTTCTTTAAGTATTTTTTCGGCAATTAAAGTTTGGCGATTATTTAATTTTAAATTATTAAAAAAGTCTAACGCGTTAGTAATTGTATATTGCGTAATATTAGAAATACTTTTTTCTCCAACTCGTACAAGGAGAGCTTCTTTTTTTAACCTATTACCATTACAATCTGGACAAACTTCGGCCGACATATACTTTTCAACCTCATCACGAACGAGTGGTGAGTCAGTTTCTAAATATCGTTTTTCAAGCCAAGGTATAACACCATTAAAATTCATATAAAATGAGTATTTTCTACCGCTTGATGATATTTTAATTTTGTGAGTCACCCTATCTTCGCGACCGAAAAGTAAATAATTTACTTCATCTTTTTTCCAGTCTTTTAATCTTTTTTGTGGGTCTAGCCCTAATTCACTCATAACGGCGCGAAATAGCGTTCCATAAAAGTTATTGTTTTTGTATGAAAAGGGTAATATTCCACCTTCGGAAACGGTTTTATTGTAGTCCGGAATAACCAAATTTCTATCTATTGTTTTTTGAGTTCCTAGTCCGTTACATTTTATGCAGGCTCCAAACGGAGAGTTAAAAGAAAAAAGTCTCGGTTCTATTTCTGGAAAATTTGTTTCGCAACTTGAGCAAATTAAACTTTGAGTAAAATGTGATTCTTTATTTGTTAGTTTATCTATAACAAGGACAGAGCCTTTAGTCAGGCTTGCGGCAGTTTCGAGCGCTTCTGTTAGTCGCGATAGATTGTCGGAATTAACTACAAGTTCGTCTACAAGAATATCAATAGTATGAATTTTATATCGAGCTAAACTAATTTTTTTAGATATATCGACTAAATTGCCGTCAATTTTCGCCTTTGAATATCCACTATGATACATATTGTTTACCAGTTCAGAATATTCTCCTTTTTTACCTTTAACAATTGGGGCAAATATTTGAACTGTATTTTTTTGATTTTTTTCATCGGTAATTGATTCAATAATATGTTCAATCATTTCATCAATACTTGTTGCTCTAATTTCACTTCCACAATTAGCACAAAACGGTATGCCGATTTTTGCAAAAAGTAAGCGCATATAGTCATAAATTTCAGTTATAGTTCCAACGGTTGATCGGGGATTATGTCCAGCAGATTTTTGATCAATTGCAATGGCGGGCGATAATCCTTCAATGTACTCAACATTTGGTTTTTCGAGTTGGCCTAAAAACTGTCTGGCGTAACTTGAGAGTGACTCAATGTACCTGCGCTGACCTTCGGCAAAAATGGTATCAAAAACCAGGCTCGATTTACCTGAACCGGAAATACCGGTAAAAACTACCAGCTTATTCTTTGGAACCTCAAGATCAATATTCTTTAAGTTATGTTCCTTCGCACCTTTAATTATGATTTTATCAAGCATAAAATTTAAATCCTAAATTCTAACCTGCCTGCCGGTAGGCAGGTATCTAAATCCTAAATAAATCTTAAATCCAAATATCTAAATTCAAAAAGTTTGAAAAATTGGAACATTTGGATTTTGAATTTGTTTAGAGCCTGCCTGTCGGCAGACAGGTTTAGAGCTTTGTGCTTAGAATTTGATAAAATTGTTTTTCAATTTTATTGTACCGTACAAACCCCGAAAAGGCAATAAAATAATATATAATTTTATTTAATTACTTTAATCTTTCTGAGTTGGTTTATTTCGTCGCGGAGAACAATAGCTTGTTCGAAATTAAGATTTTTGGCAAGAGATTTAAGTTCTCTTTCCTTATCCTTAATTATTTTTGGTAAATTTTCCAAATTCATAAATTTTGTAAATTCTTCAACCGGTTTTTCATCAGTTGTTGATATAATTGATTGAATATTTTTTTTGATTGTTTGTGGTGTAATATTATTATCTAGATTATATTTAATTTGAATATCCCTTCTTCTATTTGTTTCATCAATCGCTCGCTTCATTGACCCAGTAATATTATCAGCATAAAGTATAACTTTACCAAGTATGTTTCTTGCAGCGCGCCCAATAGTTTGAATTAACGATGTTTCGCTCCTTAAAAAACCTTCTTTATCGGCATCTAATATGCAAACTAATGATACTTCTGGCAAATCTAACCCTTCTCTTAATAAATTAACACCAACAAGCACATCAATTTTACCTCGTCTTAAATTTTCTAAAATTCTGATTCTGTCTAGCGTTTCAACCTCGCTATGCAAGTATTTTGCATTAATTTTTTCGTCAATTAAATATCCCGCTAGATCTTCGGCCATTTTTTTTGTTAGAGTTGTGATTAGTACTCGTTCTCCCCGCATGACAACAGTTTTAATCTCATTAATCGTATCACCAACCTGATCAGTTAGAGGTTTAATTACAATTTCTGGGTCAACAAGTCCTGTTGGACGAATTATTTGTTCAATAATATTACATTCTTCAACCATATTCCACTTCGGAAGTGGAATATGGTTAGGGCATGAGTGTGAAAGTTCATAATCAGCCGGAGTGGCTGTGGTATAAATTACTTGGTTTACTTTTGATTCAAACTCAGTGAATTTTAGCGGTCTGTTATCTAGTGCGCTTGGCAAACGGAAGCCATAGTCAATTAATGTTTGTTTCCTTGATTTGTCGCCTTCGTACATTGCTCTAACTTGTGGAATAGTTACATGAGATTCGTCAATTATCATTAAAAAATCAGCCTGCCCTGAGCTTGTCGAACGGGGGAAATAATCTAATAGTGTGTAAGGCATTTCTCCAGGATTTCTGCCAGTTAAATATCGTGAATAATTTTCGATTCCACTACAATATCCAAGTTCATTAAGCATTTCAAGGTCGTATTTTGTTCTCTGCTCAAGCCTTTCAGCCTCAAGATTTTTACTCATAAGTTTTAATTGTTTTATTTGAGCTATTAGATCTTTTTGGATCTCAATACTGGCATTTTTAATTACATCGCTAGCAACAACAAAGTGTTTCGCTGGGAAAACGCAGTATTGCTGGTTATTTTTTAGTTCGGATGTTATTTTTTTTGTTAACCCATCAAATATTGTTATTTTGATAATATTATTATTTTCGAGCTCAATCCGTGCGATTTCTTCTTTATCGGGCGGCATAATTTCAATAGTATTGCCGTGACTCCTAAACTTACCCGGCAATAACACTTCCGATCGTAAATAATATAATTCAGTTAATCTTAATATTAACTCCTCGCGGGATATTTTTTTACCAATATGCAAATCAATAATAGCATTTTTGTATTCTTGCGGTGTACCCAACCCATAAATGCAAGAAACTGAGGCTATTATTATTACATCTTTTCTTGAAAGAAGTGCGGCTGTTGCAGAGTGTCTTAATCTTTCAATTTCTTCATTAACATCAGCCTCTTTTTCAATATATGTATCACTTGATGCAATATAGGCTTCCGGTTGATAATGATCGTAGTAACTTACAAAATATTCAACAGCGTTTTCTGGAAAAAAGTTGCGAAATTCCTGACAAAGTTGAGCTGCTAATGTTTTATTGTGAGATATAATTAATGTTGGTTTTTGAATTTTTTCTATTACATTTGCGATCGTGAATGTTTTGCCTGAACCAGTAACTCCAAGCAGAGTTTGATGTTTTTGGCCATCTAAAACACCATTAGTTAGTTTACTAATTGCTTGTGGCTGACTGCCAGATGGCTTAAATTGTGAATGGATTTTAAATTTCATAAACATTTTTATTCTATCCGTATATCTGTATTAATCTGTAATCTGTATTTACTATTTGACAGTTTGCTATTAGTAAATCTGTATTAATCTGTAATTCGTAGTTATAATCTAATAAATTTTGTTATCTGTACATCTGTATTGATCTGTAATCCGTAGCTATAATCTAATAAATTTCTGTATTATTTGTATATCTGTATTAATCAGTAATCTGTAGATATTACTTAATAAACTGTTTCCCTCTTAATTTTTTGTGATAAGTAATGGCGAATCTATGTGCTTCGTTTCGAGCTTGCTCAATAATTTTAATATCAACATCAAGTTTATTATCAGAATAGATGTCAAGTTTATCTCGTTTGGGTCCTTTAGCAACGGCAACAACTGGTATACTAAGATTATATTTTGAAACTGTATTCTTAGCAATATTGAAGTGGGCCTTACCTCCATCGATAATTATTAAACCTGGCATTGCCCACTCAGTATGGGCTAACCGGCGAGTTAGGACTTCTTTAATCATTGCAATATCATTTGCACCATTAACAGATTTAATTTTAAATTTGCGGTATTCATTTTTGTTCGGTTTTCCATTAGTAAAAACTACCATGCTCCCAACAGCATATTTCGCTAATACCTGCCTGCCGGCAGGCAGGTTAGAAATATCGTAACATTCAATCCGAATATCATTGGGGTTTGAATCAGTATTAATATTCGCTTCAAAATCATTTTTTATCAGTGCTGTGTCGTGTATATGATTTAATGCAAAAATTGCATTACGAGTTTCAGTAGCTCGTTCAAATTTTTGATTTTTTGAAAATTCCTTCATTTCGCCTTGTAATTTTTTAATAACAGATTTTTTGTTTCCCTTCAAAAAATTAATTAAATTTTTAATACTTTTGTTGTAATCAATTTTATTTATAAAATTTGCACATGGCGCACTACAAAGTTTTAATGAATAAAATAAGCAAGGTTTAACTTTTTTTTGATAAAGTTTGAATTTTGAGTCAGGTGAGTCTCTAAAAAGAAATATTTTTCTTAAAATTTTATAAGCCAGTCGAGCTTCTTGGGTTGAAGTATAAGGACCGAAGCTAGCTTTTAGCCTGCCTGCCGATAGGCAAGATTTATAGCTTTTAGCTTGTAGTTTATTGGGGCGGTCAAGGAAGACTCTGGGAAAATCTTCTTTTGTAATATAAATATAAATAAAACTTTTATCGTCTTTTTGTTTAATGTTGTAATGCGGTTTATATTTTTTAATTAAATTTGCTTCTAGTATTAATGCCTCAAGATTTGTTTCAGTTTCTTGCCACGAGATAGTCTTTGAGCAAAACAGCATTTGTTTAGTTTTTTCATCAATATTTTTTTGTAAGTATGAATTTAATCTGTTGTAAAGATTTATTGCTTTGCCAATATAGATGATTTTGTCATTATCATCTTTGTAAAAATAAACACCGGGGGTTTTTGGGGCTAATTTAATTTGTGATTTATCAATTGGCATAGGCTCATTATAACAAAAATCAAACCATATGTTAAGGTTTGATTTTTGGAGCGGGTAGCGGGAATCGAACCCGCATCTCAAGTTTGGAAAACTTGCATAATAGCCACTATACGATACCCGCCTGCGTCCTTTCTGCTTAATTGAATTACATTCTAATCTAAACAGAAGCGTACTTCGGCGGGCAGGCCCGCTAGTTGTATCTATGAAGTACTAAATATTGGTCGCCCTGATGCAAGTTGTTTTGAACACCTTTTAAGCTGGATTGATCAGATAATGAAATCCTATAATCAGAAGGAGGAACAAAAACTACTTGATATCAAGTGATTCTATTTTTAATGCCTTCATAATGCCGTGCACCTTTTCATATGAAGGGTTCCCTAAGCCGCGTTCAATTCGGGCGTAATAATTAACATCCATTTCAACCATTTCAGCAACTTTAACTTGGGTAAGCCCTGCTTTTTCTCGAGCTTGCCTAAAAGTTTCACCCAGTTCTTTGCGTATTATTTCACTCATTTCTTGTTTCATGATTTATCCGATTCGAGAATTGCTAGTAACCGTTTGAACCACTCTTCTTTACCAATCTCGTCGATTAACTTTGAATTTACCTGAATCCATTTCTCCTTTGTAACCATTAACTCGTGATCTGTCACTAGGGTAGGCGAAATGTGGATAGCGTAGTAAGGATTAATGAATAGATCCTTGGTATTTTGCTCATTCATATACTATTTCCTTCATTTATTATAAATTCATTTTATCATATATCAACATCTTAACAAATTCCAGCATAAATATCCAGAACATTATTAATTTAACCAAAAAAGGAGGAATATGTCAATGCAATCGCCGGCATATAAAAACCACTTAAGAAACCTGCAAAATGAAATTGAGGCGGAAAAATTTCATGAATTGCAAAAGCTTGATCTTTTTAATGAGAAAACTTTTTATCGCGAATTTACCCATGATATGCTAAAAGCTAAAAAAGAAATTCTTATTTATAGTCCGTTTGTGACTAAATTTAGATCCGACTTTTTCAGACATACTTTTACCGAGCTTAGAAGAAGAAATATTAGTGTCTTTATATTCACTCGCCCACTGGAAGAGCACGATTATTTGATGAGAAGTGAAATTTCTTGTGCCTTAAAAGATTATGAGGAGTTGGGAGTCAATATTGTATACTTGCCTGGAAATATTCACGAAAAACTAGCAATTATTGATAGAGAAATTTTATGGGAAGGGAGTTTGAATATACTTTCTCAAAGAACAAGTAAAGAGATGATGAGAAAAACAACTGATAAAGATTCTACAATGCAGGTTATGACATATTTAGGGTTAAACAAAAAACTTGTTGAAGGGTATAAACTTCAATATGAATTACTAGTTCATGGGTTAATTAAAAAATCAAAGCGTGATTTTAAACTAAAAATTTGGATTCTTTCATTAGGAATGATAATCCCCATTATTGGTATGTGGCTTTTTACTAGCTTCAAAGCTATAATAATATTGATGCAAAGCGTATTCAAACTAATAAATTTTATCTTTAAATAGGAGCTCAAATGAAAAAATCAAACCAAATAGGAAAAGTTGACTTAAATATCACAAAACCAACCGAGACAGAAATTAAACAAACCAAAAAATTAGTTAAAGATAAGTATGACATTGCTATCCCCAAATCAGATGTGATTAAACTCATAAATTTAGTTAAAGAATTGGATTGGTGGGTAAAAGCTGATAAGCCAGGATCTTCTAGACATATTAGCGAAAAAATGGCTTTAGAATTTAAAGAGCTAGTTAAACAAGTTAAAGGCATGGATATTTCAACTTCTGTTGCATCAGATAGCGCGCGCGGTCTACTAGTTTTAGTCCCGCTCAAAGAAAAACAAAGAATATCGGATGAAATTAGGGCAATTCTTGTTACTCATCGAGAAATTCTGCTCAATCCAGTTGTAACTGAAAAAACTACAGAATTGCTTCGTCTCCACTATAATATTGAGCTAAACGACGATCAACTTGAACAATTGATTCAATTACTATCAAAAAAAGTCTGGTTTGAGGAAGGGCTCAATGAGAGTTTAGAAAAATGTCTAGATGATCTTATAGTATACGCTGACAAATGCAAAAGAGGTAAACGACTAAACGGCCTTAATCTTCATGATAAAATCAGGCAAGCACTTGATGAGGCAGTAGAAAAACTCAAATCGAGAGATAAGTAACTTTATAAAGTTTGACCATCTATACCGCGAACAAGATTAGCAAAATTTTTATAGTGATTGAAAAAGTCTCCTTAAAAGTGTAGAATAAAACTAATGGTAACGCCGAAACACATTAAGGAATTTACAAAACTTCGAGGATAGTTTTATATACTGATAATGTAAAAAAATAATGCAACATTAATTGTTAAGGATAATATGGAAAATAGTGAAACAATTTATGACCCAGAAAAAGCAAGACTTGAGAGCTTAGAACAAGAATATCAAGAATCTAATAAAGCCGTTGAAGAGCTTTACAAATTATCTTTAATTAAAGATACAAGTGCTGAAAAAGATAGAATTAATAGTTTATTTGCAATAGTTGATATTTATAATTCGACATACATGAGTAAGTTACTAGATGTAAGTCACAGTCCAGATTATAGTGAATCAACTTATAAACTTAAAGATACTTTTTTTGAAACTCTTCCGATTATTAATAAAATGGGCAAAATATATAGTAATATTAATAAAGTAGATTGGAACCCTGGTTTTTGCGATATTCGTTCTGGTGGAAAATATGGTGGATGTTCGGGTTTAGAAAGTAACGCGCATTACCTACTTTGTCTTAGTCTAGGTGGTTTAGATCGAGAAACGTTGATTCAACTTGATAGCAAAAAAACTCGAGATATTTTAGATTCTTTGAGTATATTAATAGAACACGGCTCTGGAGACAGTCTCGAAAAATCCTTAAACTTTTTTAACCTACATCATGATCATTTTAGCCAACTTGGTGAACATGATGTAGAAATTAGCGATAAATTAACAGATATGCACGAATTTATTGAATCGAACAATTTTGAAAGAAGAGTCATAAATATTGTTGATGAGAATATAGTTTCTGCTAAACATCCAATGGAAAATTTTAGAATTAGACATTGCGAAAGTCTATTACATCGAATTTTAGAAAAATATGGTTTTGACCCGAAAAAAATTCTTGACGAATGGTGCGAATCAAATTATCAATATGGAAGAAAACCAAATGTCGCAGGTAATTTAGAAAAAATTATAGAGATTGAAGAAAAAAGAAAAGGTGCATCACAATTTTTATATAAAAACTTTGGAATTAGAAATTTTTACAGATATCCAGAATCTGTATTAATCGCTCAATTTGATGAGTATAACAATACTGAAAAACCATACGGAATATTGCTTCAAGCGACGGGTGATCACAA
>Ga0172379_10006801_pt1 | contig 15128 bp, 13 predicted proteins | sample GrowelOW334metaG_FD_119756 | JGI IMG/M metagenome (GOLD analysis project Ga0172379, IMG submission 119756) | Groundwater microbial communities from an aquifer near a municipal landfill in Southern Ontario, Canada - Groundwater well OW334 metaG | ecosystem: Environmental > Aquatic > Deep...
TTAAAAAAGAAGATTACCCCTGACGATGCGGCCGATGCCTTGGCAATAGCTCTAACGACGGCTGGTTGCCTAAAATTTAAATGAAATTAGGGATTAGTTGTTGAAGAAAAAGAGCAACTCGTTGGTGGTGGAAAATATGAAAATTTTAAAAAATATTTTATTTAGTAATAGTATCTATAGTTTAACAGGCACGATTTTGGCGGGTTTTTTTGCCTATATTTTTAGTTTTGTTTTGGCGCGTCAATTAACTGTAATACAATTTGGCTGGTATCAATTTTTTGCTTCGGTATTTGTAATTTTGGGAATTTTTTGTGCAGGAATTACTTATTTTGTAATTAAGCATACTGCGGTTTTTGCCAATGCTAAGGATTACCAGGCCAATTATTTTTTTATTAATAAAATCTTTGCCAGAATTAAAATTCCTTTGTTGGTTTTTTTTACATTATTTTTATTTATTTTTTTATTTTGTGAGTGGTTTGGGTTTTATAGTTTTTCGGCATTAGCGATTATTGGCTTGTCACTAGTTTTTTCGGTTTTAGGTTCGGTGTATTTGGGAATGTTTGTTGGTTGGCTTGATTTTCGTCGTTTTGCAGCTGTAAATATTCTTGCTACATTAATGCGTTTGTTAGCTTTGATTTTGGTATTTTTTTATCCTAGTGTAACAGCTGCCACTTTTTCTTTCTTATTTGCTGGTTTAGGTAATTTTCTTTTTGGTTATTGGTTTTCTAAAAAAAAATGGTTTAAAGAAAAATTGGCGCTTAGTTCACAATTGATTGTAGATAGCTTTAACTTTAAAAAAAGTGCTGTTATTTCGGCTTTGATTTTATCGGTTTTTACAATTGTTATTGGCAATGTCGATACTTTAGTTTTTAGATTTTTTTTAAATGCCGACACTTTTGGTCATTATTCAGTTTTGGCTCTCTTGGGCAGAGTACCTTTTTTTATAAGTACTGCTTTAATTGCGGTTTTTTTACCAAAACTTTGTCAGGCCCACAATTCTTTAGATAAGGAAAAAGAACATAAATTAATTCGTTTTTCGATTCTTACAGTAAGTTTAATTAATTTTTTCTTTATCTTTCTATATTATTTCTTTTCTTCAATAATTTTATCATTGTCATTTGGTAAAAATTATGTTATTTTAAGTAAGGAATTGTGGCTAGTGGCAGTGATGTATAGTTTGTTTTCTTTGGTTGTTTTAAAAGCCAATCAAGTGTTTTCAAAATTTTAGTATGAAAAAAGTTTCATTGGTCTTGCCAGTTTACAATGAGTCTGATTCTTTGAATGAGCTGTTTTTGCGTTTAAAAAAAGTCGCTGTAAATGAAGAAAATTATGAATTTGAGTTTATTTTTGTAAATGATGGTAGTACTGATAAAACACTTGAAAAATTACTGGCGATAAAAAATCAAAATAGCAATATAGCAATTTTGGAATTAACAAGAAATTTTGGTAAAGAATTAGCTTTATCTGCGGGTTTATTTGAAGCAAAAGGAGAAGTAGTAGTTATGTTGGACACCGACTTACAACATCCACCAGAAATTATTTCAGAATTTTTAAGAAAATGGGAAAATGGGGCCGAAGTGGTAGTAGGAGTAAGAAATAGGAACAAAAGTGAAGGTTTTCTTAAACGTTTTGGGTCGTATTTGTTTTACAAAATTATGGGAGCAATTGGCGAGGCAAAAGTGACGGCTCGGTCTACGGATTTTCGTTTATTAGATAAAATTGTTTTAGAACATTTTAACAAGTTAACTGAACATCAAAGAATGACCAGGGGTTTAATTGATTGGCTGGGTTTTAATACAGAATATGTATATTTTGAGGCTGAAGAAAGAAAATCAGGTCAGCCTAAGTATAATTTTTTTAAGCTTCTTCATTTGGCTATTTCTACTTTTGTCTCCAATAGTCTTTTTCCTTTAAAATTTGCTGGATATTTAGGGGTAGTAATCACGGGTTTTTCTGGTATTTTTGGTTTATTTATTTTGTTTGAAAGATTTGTTTTTAATGATCCGTGGAATTTTCGTTTTTCTGGGCCAGCCATATTAGCTACTTTAACAATTTTTTTAATTGGTATAGTTTTAATTTGTTTGGGTTTGGTAGCTTTGTATATTGGGCAAATTCATGCCGAAGTAACCAATCGTCCGCTTTATGTAGTGAGGAAGAAATATGATTAAATATAGTTTTATTATACCAGTCAAAGAAATTAATAACTATATTTGGGAAACTGTAAGCAAGATTCTACAAATCGAGCGTCAGGATTTTGAGATTATTATTTATCCGGATGTTTGTAACTCAGATAGCTGGGAGAAAACCAAACAAATTGCCACTGGTCATATTGGTCCAGCAGAAAAAAGAACTTTAGCAATTAAGGATGCTGTTGGAGAAATTTTAATTTTTATTGATGATGATGCTTATCCAGAACAAAATTTCTTGGATATTTTAGATAAAGATTTTACCAATGAAGAGTTGGTAGCAGTGGGTGGGCCGGCTATTACCCCAGATAACGATTCTTTTTGGCAAAAGGTTTCGGGAGCAGTTTTTTTGAGTTCTTTTTCCGGGGGCTTCCCAGAGCGTTATATTTCGGTGGGTGAGAAAAAATTTGTTGATGATTGGCCAAGTGTTAATTTTTCTATTAGAAAAAATATTTTTATAGAAGTCGGTGGTTTTAATTGTAAGTTTTGGCCAGGTGAAGATACAAAATTGTGCTTAGATGTTTTGGAATCTGGTAGTGGTAAAATATGGTATGACCCTGATTTGATTGTATATCATCATCGTCGAGAAGGCTTGTTAAAACATTTAAAACAAATTGGCGGATATGGCTTGCATCGTGGGTATTTTGCTAGAGTGTTTCCTGAGACTTCTTTAAAATTTAAATATTTTTTACCAACACTTTTTTTGTTGTTTGTGGTTGTTGGTTTGGTTGGAAGTTTTTTGTCGACCATTATACTTAAACTTTATTTATTAGGCTGGTTTGTATATTTTTTAGTTTTAATTAAGATTTTGTTTGATACCAGTAAATATGTTAAAATGTCGGTAGCTTTGGCCGCCCTGTACTATGTATTTTTTACCCACCTTTATTACGGCCTGCGTTTTATTCAAGGTTTAGCGACAAAAGAGTTAAAAAGTCAGTTAAGGTAAATTATGAAAATTGCTATAAGTTTTCCACCACTCGAATCAGTTAAAGGGGTGCCACTTTTAAGCCAGAATCGACAGTTTCAATGGTTTAGTAGCCCAACCTATATTTATCCCATGATTCCTGCCTGTGCTGCTACTTTACTCAAAGCCAATGGTTTTGAAGTTTTTTGGGATGATGCCATTGCAGAAGAATTAAGTTATGCGGAATGGTTAGAGAGGATTGTAAAAGAAAAGCCCGATGTTATAGTTATAGAAACAAAGACTCCAGTAGTGAAAAAACATTGGGAAATAATCAACGAGTTAAAAGTCCGAAGTCTGAAGTCTGAAGTCATTTTGGTGGGGGATCATGTTACTGCCTTACCAAAAGAATCAATGGAAAAATCTTTAGTGGATTTTGTTGTGCAAGGTGGAGACTTTGATTTTATTGTATTAAGTATTGCTAAAAAATTGTCCGAAACAGGTGAATTAGAGGGTGGGGTGTGGTACAGAGAGAGTGGAGAAATAAAAAACAGCGGAGCATATAATTTGCACAAACATACTTTGGATGAATTACCAATTATTGACCGTGAATTAACTAAGTGGAGACTGTATGCTTATAAAAATGGCAATTTTAAATATACCCCAGGCACATACATGATGAGCGCTCGTGATTGTTGGTGGGGAAAATGTACCTTTTGTTCGTGGACCACTTTGTTTCCTGGAGCTAATTGGCGCGTGCGTTCGGTTGCTAAAGTACTAGAAGAAGTTGGACAATTAATTGATTTGGGTGTCAAAGAAATAATGGAAGATTCAGGTACTTTACCAATTGGCAAATGGCTAGAAGATTTCTGTCAGGGTATGATTGAACGTGGTTACAACAAGAAAGTTGTGATGAGTTGTAATATGCGCATTAATGCCATTAAAGATCCCAAGATTTGGCAGTTGATGAAACTAGCAGGTTTTAGGTTTGTGCTTTTTGGTTTGGAATCTGCCAATCAGACAACTTTGGACAAATTAGACAAGGGTTTAAAAGTAGAAGAAATTGAAGTAGGATTAAAAATGTGTAAAGATGCTGGACTTGAGCCACATATTACTACCATGATTGGTTATCCTTGGGAAACAAAAGAAGAAGCACAGGATACTGTTAATTTGGCTAAAAATTTGTTTAAGAAAGGCTGTGTAGACACTCTGCAAGCCACAGTACTGATACCTTATCCTGGAACCCTACTGTATAAGTACTGTCAGGAAAATAATCTGTTGAATTTTACTGATTATGATCGGTTTGATCAGCGTGAACAAGTAATGAGATCTACTTTAACAACAGCAGATGTAAAAGAGCTGACTCAAGATTTGTATAGATCATTTTTAACACCAAAGTTTTTTATAAGAAAAATATTATCGATTAGAAGTTTTAAAGATGTTAAGTATTTTCTTAAACTGGGGGTTAAAACTTTTGGGCATTGGGGTGATTTTAAGAATTAAATTATGAAATTAGTTTATTGTATAGATTTTGAATCATGGGTTTTTCCTGAAGATCAGAAATTTTTGAATTTGTCTTCTGAAGAAAGAAAAAAAATTGATAATGAATATGTGTTAAAAAGTGGTTATGCCTTGTTAGATTTGTTAGAAAGAAAAAAGCAGAAACTTACTTTTTTTGTAATTGCACAAATTTATGAATGGTACCCCCGCCTTATACAAGATATCGCCAGGGCGGGTCATGAGATTGCTTTGCACACATATTCACATAAAATTTTAAAATCGAATGAAGCTCTAAAAGAAGAGCTTTACCGCAGTAAAAAGTTTGTAGAGGATTTTAAAATCAAAGGTTTTCAGGCGCCAGCAATATTTTTTCCTGAAGGTGGTTATAAAATTTTGGCAGAGGCGGGATTGCAATATAGTTCCTCAATATATACGTATAATGACAAAATTTATAAGTTTGATGGGGTCAAAGAAATGCCGGTTACAGTTTTTAAATATTTTGTAAATAAAGAAGAAGAAATAAAATTTCCCATGCCCATTAGGTTGAGTAAATTAGTTACAGGAATTCCAATTGGATCAAGTTATTTTACAGCGATCCTGGGTGGGAAAATGACTGCTAAAATAATTAAAAAAATGGAAAAAAGAGAAGTAAAATTTGTTAATCTTTTTATACATAATTGGCAGATTTTTCCACCCGAAAATGCCAGTTTTCCTAGTGTTGGTTATCTATTAAAAAAACCTTTGTATTTGCCATATCTAAAAAATATTAGGAAAGATTTTGAATATTTGTTAGATAATTTTAAATTTGAAAAGCTGTCTGAATTTTTAGGGCTATGAGAATATATTTTATTATTGTTGATGAGCCATTTTTTCACCCCAATTTTTTGCAGAAAATGATTGTCGATAAGGATGGAGAAGATGAAATCGTTGGCGTTACTATTTTGCCAGATAAATCATCTAAATTAACTTTCGTGAGTTATCTTAAAAAACAGTATGAGTTTTGGGGGTTAAAGGGTTTTGTTTGGCTATCAGTCAAATTTATTTATTATAAGTTTTTGGATAAAGTTTCTGATATCTTTAGGTTGGCTAAATTTTATTCTGTGAAATCGGTGGCGAAATTTTACTCCGTGCCATTTTATGAAGTAAATAATGTAAACGATCCGGAACATTTACATTATCTGTCAACAAAAAAAATTGATCTGGTGGTTTCGGCCTGTGGACAAATTTTTAAAAAGGAATTGTTGGCAATACCAGAAATTGGAATTATAAATAGACATTCATCGTTGTTGCCAAAATATGGTGGTTTATGGCCGGTATTTTGGGCTTTATTACACGATGAACCAAATGTTGGTGTTTCGGTTCACTGGATGGAAGAAAAAATTGATACTGGAAAAGTTATTTATCAAGAAAAAATTTTAGTTTCTACTAAAGACACGCTTAATACCTTGTATAGCAAGGCTTTTGCCATTAGTTCCAATGTGGTCTTGAAGGCTATTAATATGATAAAAAATAATTTATATATGCCTTTAAAATGTGATGAAACTATTTCTCCTAGTTATTATTCTACACCAACAAAAGAGCAAATAAAGATGTTTAAATATAAAAGAAGAATGATCTGACTTTTTAATAAGAAACAATTTTATGTATAACCAGAACAAAGATTTCGAAAGAGCATACTTTGATAACGCTGCTTCTTCCGGACACTATGATGTGGCTAGCCAATCTTATTATGATTTTTTATTGAAGAAGTTGTCCGAAAATAAAATTTTCTTAAAAGGATCTGTTTTAGAAGCCGGTTGTGGCGAAGGTATCTTTGGTAAATTTCTTTTAAAAAAATTTTCAGATATTAAAGTTTGCGGAGTTGATATATCTGAAAAAATGGTAGAGATTGCTAATGATGGAACGTCAAATTATTCCGCGATAGTCGGCGATTTAGAATATGAAGCATTGTTTCCTGGTGGAAGCTTTGATTGCGTATTTTGTCCTTTCATTTTACATCATTTTATTGGGTTAGAACCGGTGTTTAAAAATTTAAATCATTGGCTTAAGACTGGCGGAGTTTTAATTTGTTTGGAACCAAATGGTTCCAATGTAATTAATAAAATAAGTAATATTGTTAAAAAAGTGATAATGTTTTTTTTGGGTAAAGATTTTGTTGTAAAATATGGTCTGGCCACTCCAAACGAGAAAGCGCATAGTATAAAAAATTACCAACAATTACTAGCAAATAATAATTTTGGTAAAGTCGTGGTGTATAGCGAATTGCTGTTGAATAAAGATGGCGGGGGATTGTTGTTTAGATTTATTGTGAACATAAAACGTGGTTTGTTTATTGTTTTTAGGTTTTTATTTCCGAATTCGTTATATAGTGGTAACGAATTGTTTATTTTAGCAAAGAAAATAAAATAAAATTTTTTTAATAATATTTATTATCTCAATATTTGTAATTGGTTTATTGTTCATAAAATAGTTATCAAATGAAATTATCTGTTTTTTTAAAAAATAAGGGAATATTAAATTGGTTATCAATAGTTTTAGCCATTTTATTTATATTTATTACTATTTATAAACTTGTAGGTAATTTTTATTATGCATTTGGTGATAGTGGCTGGTTGTTAAATCCTGTTTATCTTGATAGGTTATTTTGTTGGAGTAATTATAACTTAGGCTTTTTTTATTCCCCAAATGATTTGTTACCTTTAAATTTATTTTATAATATATTTCATCTTTTTGGTTTGAAAAATAATTTTTTCCAATTTTTTTACTATTCCATCTTTTATGTTTTGTCGTTTTTGAGTTATGTGTTTTTAATAAGAAAGGTTTTGGATAAAAATAATTCTAAAATTATTTCAGTAATTACCGCCTTGTTTTACATATTTAATGTTTTTAATATTGTAGGCCCGTTTAATGAACGCTTATTTCCTATTTTTGTATGTTTGCCATTAATTTTTTATTGTTTTTATAAATTATTACATATCCAAGAAAGGAAATACATATTTTATATTGCGATTTTATCTTTATTCTATTCTGGTTCGAATTTAAATATTCCCACAACCTCCATAGTTTATCTTATCTTGTTATCTTACTTGATTTACTTTTTGTTAACCGAAAAATTAAATAAAAATGATTGCTTTAAATTGATCAAGAATCTATTTTTGTTATTAATATTTTTCTTGCTGATTAATTTATGGTGGCTATCTATAATGATTCCTTCGATGTTGGAGATTTCTCAAATTGGTGCCGCTGTGAACACTTTTAGGGCCACGGGGTCTGGGTATTTTTTTGATCATTTTAGGTTAATCGGATCATGGGCCTGGTATATGGCTCATTATTTGAGTTTATACTTTCCTTTTAGTCTTAATTATTACAAGCCATTTTTACTGTTTACATCGTATGCTATAACTTTTTTTTCTTTGTCAGTTATTCTGGTATTAAAAAATAGCATGTTTTTTAGTATTAAAGACAAGCGTTTGTATCTTTATTTTTTTATTTTATTTTTAGCGGGAATTTTTTTGGCCAATGGCACTAAAAATGAAATGGGTGTGGTTTATGAAACTATTTACAACAGCAATAGCCTGTTATGGATGTTTAGAGAACCTTGGGCTAAGTTTACTCCGATTTTAATTTTTTCTTTGCCTTTTTTATTTTATGGTATGTTAAATTATTTATCTTACAGGATAAATAATAGAAAAATATTTTACAGTATTTGTTTTCTGGTTTTTTTGTTCAACGTTATTAATGCTTACCCTTATTTTTCTGGTGAGGCTGTTTGGAAAAAGTGGAATGGCTCGATGAGAACTGGTCTAGTAAAAATACCAGAATATTATGATGATATTAGAGGCTATCTAGACAAAAACAATTTAAAAGATGATGTCATTTTAGTATTTCCATACAATTTTATGTATATGGCTTTTAACTGGCCATATGGACTTTTTACAATTGAGAATCCAGCCGTCTTATTATTGGATAACCCAGTCTTAGAATCCACATCTCTCCCCATGTATAATGGAGATGTTATTATTAATAAAATTTTTAACAATTTTAACAGTGAAAATTTGGTATTACAAAAATATATCTCCTTGATTAACGCTAGATATATTTTACAGGAGAATGATGCAGATTGGAGATATTCTGATAATAAAATGTTGCCACCCAGCCAAAGTAATAAAGTGATAATAGATCAAAAATTAAAAAAAGTTGCAGATTTTGGACAGTTTACCGCCGATTACTTGCGACAAATACCAAACGACGAACCGGGTAAAAGCAAGAATGACGAACTGTATAAAGAATTGCTTGATAAACCAGCGTTAACGCTTTACAAGATTGATGATAAAAATTTTCTTCCTCAGTTTTTTACTCCACAAACTATATACACAACAACATCTTCTGTTGATAATATTTTTGATATCGTATCGAAATCAGATTTTCAAGTTCGTTCAGCAGTTTTTTTTCAGGCACAAAATCAAAATAATAGTGTTATTTTTGAGCGTATTAAAAATTTATCAATAAATAAAATTAAATCGCCACTGCCTACTCTAGAGTTTAAAAAAATTAATTTAACCAAATATCGTGTTAGAATTCATGGTGCTGCAGGGGAGTTCCCCTTGGTTTTTAGTCAAAGTTTTCATAATGGTTGGAATATATACAATACCAGTCTTACGAAAAGACCGGTTAATAAAAATGTGCCTGCCGGTAATTACAAAATATTTGGGAACGATGAAGCTAAGGCAACTAAAGATGAGTTAAACAAATACATTGTTCAAAATTTTATTAGTGATTTAGGTGATGGAAAAGAAAAAAATATTAATCATTATAAATGGGAGAACAACCAAAAAGAAATTGATTTTATTGAAAAATACAATATTGATTATGTGTCTAAAAATTTTCAGGGTACAATTCAAAATAAAAATTTACCGAATGGAAGTTTTTTCGAAACGTTGTTTAAAAAATCGATCCCTACTCAGATGATGGTAAATGGTTATGCTAATAGCTGGTTGTTAGATGCTTCTAAAATTTGTGAACAAAATTCGGCTTGTATACAGAATGCTGATGGAAGTTACGATTTTGAATTAGTGGTTGAATTTTGGCCACAAAGAATCTATTTTTGCGGCTTGTTTATTTCTGGTTTTTCATTAGTTGGAATTTTAGTGTATTTACTTTATAATAGATATAAATTCAAACAACATTAGGCTGTTTGGCGTACTTGTTTAAGTAGTGTCATTTTAAACCATTTTAATTTATTAAAACAAAAAATATGAGGAAAATATTAAACGCTGTCTCAGGAATTATAAAACCGAAAAAACTGTTTTCTTTACCGGTTCAATCACAAATCGAGATAACAACTTTTTGTAACTTATCTTGCGCTTCTTGCCCTAGGAAACAGTATGTAGAACGACCAAAAAACATGAGTTTTAAAAATTTTGTTAGTATCGTTGAAAAACTGAATTCCCAAGTAATTTCTCTGAGTGGTTTGGGTGAGGTGATAATGAATCCAGAAATTTTTAATATGATTTCTTATGCTAATAAGCGGGGCAACATGACAGTTACAACTTCTAATTTTACTTTGATTACAGATGAACATATCGACAATTTTATTAATAGCGGTTTAAGTATATTGAATATATCAGTAGATGCAGCATCTCAGGTTACTTATTTAAAAATTAGAACTCAAGATAATTTTAATAAAGTTATTACTAATATTAAAAAACTTAGCAAAAGAAAGAGTGAACTTGGAGTCAGCACTCCGCTGATAAGACTTTGTTTTGTAATACAAGAAGAAAATTTAGATGAAATGATTAGTTTTTATCATTTAGCTAAAGAAGTTGGAGCAAACTTGGTTGAATATCAGCCGTATGCTTATTTTGATAGTGAAAAAATAAAAAATGGTGAAAAAATAGATTTACTTGTTTTGTTTGATAACATAAAAAAAATAATTAAACTTGAAAAAAGTTTTAAGGAACCAAAAACTAACGCCGGTATATTAAAGAGAAAAATTAATATTCTTAATGATCACTACAACTGCCTGCCTACATTAAAGATAAAAAAATGTATCTCACCTTGGACTTATTCATATATTACAATCGAAGGAGAAATGAGGCCTTGCTGCATGTTTCAAGGGGTCTCTTATTCTATGGGTAATATAAACGATGTAGACGACCCCATGACAGTGTTTAATAACGAACACTATAAGGAATTTAGAAAGAAATTAAGGTCTAATGTGGCACCACACGAACTGTGTATAAAATGTATTAATCAGGAGAGCATTGGTGAGATAGTGCGAAGAAAGTATCTTAAAATTTAATTTAATTTGTCATGAAGATAGCTTTTTTTGAAACATTTATATTAGAAGTCGGGGGAGGAATGGAAAAATTTTTTATTGAAACAGCGATTAGCTTGAGGGAGAAAAAGGATGTAGAGATAGAAATTATTACCCTCGATAATTCTGTTAATAAGAAATTATTTTCTTTAAGTTTTTTTTATTATTTTAATAAAAAAATAAAACAGAACGCAGAAAATATAATGAATCGAGAATCACCTGAAATTTTGAAAGAAAAACTTAGGGGCATAAAATATTTTAAGTGTAAAAATTTTAAGGAACTCGGGTCTAGATTGAGTGGCTATGATGTGATTTACAGTAAAAATGAAATTTTGGAAGCATTTATTTTTAAGTTTTTTTTGGGGTATAAAAAAATGCCCCCTGTTATTTTTGGAGTGCACACGCCCCATTTTTTTTCTGTGGCAGAAAGTTTTCATTCAAAATTGCACAATTTTTTGTATGGTTCTAAATTTTATAATTTTTTAACAAAAGGGGTAAAAGTTTTTCATGTTGGTAATTTGGATAGTTTTCAAAGATTAAAAAAACAATTTTGTGGTCAAAAAAGGGTGGAATTAATAGACTTTCCATTTGATACCAACAATTTTATTAAAACAGCAGACGCGCACAAGAAAGAATGGAATTTTAATAAAGACAGAATAAATATAGCTTGGGTTGGAAGACTGATTGAGCAAAAAGGAGTTAATGATTTAATATGGATTATTAATTTTATAAACAGTGATGTTTCTTTGAATAGTAGAATTGCGTGGAATATCTGTGGTAGTGGAGAAGATGAAGATAAAATAACTCTTTTAAAAGACAAATGGAATAATATCAATTATTTAGGGCATGTCGAAAATAATTTTATAGCGGACTTTTTATACAGGAACGACCTGTTGATAAGCACGAGTAAATGGGAGGTGCGTCCTTATAATATCATAGAAGCTCAGGTGTTAGGATTGCCGGTTATCTCTTATGATATTCCTGGTTGTAATGATATTGTTTTGGACAAAGTGACTGGGTGTTTAGTAAAAGATAAAGCAGAGTTTGTAGATAAGATAAAGATGTTTTTGGGCGGTGTTAGTAATTTTGATTCAGAAAAAACATCAAAAAATATTATAGAAAAATTTGATTCTGAAAAAGTGTATGATCAGATGTTTAGAATGTTTAAAAGTGTTTCGCGGGGAAAATAGTTTTTTTATTTGTGATTATAAAAAGTGATATGTTGAATAAATTGAGATTTTATTTATCAATAGGTTTCATTGATAAAATATACCTTTTAAGAGATGTTAAGTATATTGAAAAGAAATATAATATATCTGGAGAATTGATTGACATTGGTTGTGGTATAAAACCATACAAAAAGATTTTTAAAAAATGCAACTACAAAGGGATAGATTTTTCTAATTTTTCAATTAATAAAGATTTTTTTGGTGAAAAACCAGATTTTTATTTTGATGAACAATATTTAAAAGATTTAAAACTTCCATTTAAAGATGAAGTTTTTCAAAATTCAGCCGCTTTTCAAGTATTAGAACATCATCGCAATCCACAACTATTTATCAAGGAGTTGTGTAGGATAACAAAAAAAGGTGGTTATGTATTGCTTACTTTTCCATTTATGTATGGTTTGCACGAGAGGCCAAATGATTTTTTTAGGTTTACGGAGTATGGCATGAAAGAAATATTGAGTACTTGTGATGTTGAAATCGTTGAGATATTGAGGCAAGGGTCACTTTTTTCTACAATTGCCTCATTGTTTAATCAATATCTGGATGTTTTTGCTTGTAAAAATAAAATTACTTATATCTTAAGTATTTTTATTTATTTACCATTTTTAATTATTCAGTATTGTGCTTTAGTGTTGGATATGATTTTTAAATCAAAAACAATTTTTTCAAATTATTTGTTTTTAATAAAGAAATTATCTTAGAAATGTTAAAATTATAATATTGAGATTATATAAAATGAAAAATATATTTTTTAAGATCGTATTTATTTTATTCAGATGGGTTCATCGTACTTTTTTGTATTTTTTTATTTTTTTTAAAATTTTTGTGTATAGATTTTTTTTAAAAAAAATAGGAAAAAATCTTTTTATGCGCACCGGTTCGTGGATAGGGTTTCCCTGGAATGTTGAAATTGGTGATAATTTTGTTATGCATAGAAATAGCATAATAGAAGGTGCCGGTAGTGTAAAAATAGGGGATAATGTGATGATAGGTCCTAATGTAGTAATACTTTCCTTTACTCACTCCTATAGTGATTTAAATATTCCAATGAATCAACAACAATATATATATAATAAGGTTATAATAGGAAATGATGTCTGGTTGGGGGCCAATGTTGTTGTTGTGCCAGGAATAAAAATTGGCGACGGAGCGGTAGTGGGCGCTAATTCAGTTGTTACACACGATGTTGAGCCATATGGTGTTTACTGTGGAGCCCCGGCTAGGAAAATTAAGAGCAGGTTAAAAAATGAAGATGAAAAAAATACTTAAACAATTTTCCTCGTATATTTTAGTTGTTTTATTTATTGTTTTACCCTGGTTTTTAAAACCCGGTTATTTATTTTTTACAGATTTTGTTTTGGGGTCGAAAATAATTTTGAATTGGCAGAGTAATCAGTTTTTACTAGATTTGTTATTTAAATTATTTTCTTTTATTTTGCCGATAGACTTAGTGGAAAAAATGTTTTTTAGTGGAGTTTTATTATTGATTTTATTAGCAGGAAGATTTTTGGTAAAACAACTTTTATTATTTTTTTCTGATTTTAAAGAAAAGGAAAACGGGGAATTGATATTTTTAGCATCATTATTTTTATTGTTTAATCCCTTCGTTTATGACCGGGTTATGTACGGGCAGTGGGGGGTTATTTTAGGTTTTGGTTGGTTTATTGGTGCTATTGGGTATTTACTTAAAAGTATCAACCAACCAAAAAGTTATTCGTTAGTTTGTGCTTGGTTATTCTCCGGTTTAGCAATTATGTCTGCCCAACATTTTATATTTTTACTAATGCCATTTTTTATTTTGTTTTACTATTTACATTTTAAAAACAAAGAAAATTTAAAAATAATCATTAAACACAGCATCGTTGGCATTTTAATATTTTTTGTTATCAATTTAAATTGGTTGGTTCCAGTGTTTTTTAACAGCAGAGACGGTAGTAATCTTTCTTTGGTACAAAGTTTTGATCAAAAACACTATGAAGCTTTTAAAACAGTCGGTAATAATTCTTTAGAAGTATTTAAAAACGTAATAATGATGTCAGGCTTTTGGGGTAAAGATCAATTTCGTTATTTAGATCTAACTAAAATTGATAATAATTGGGGTAGAAGTTTTCTGTTTTTATTACCAATCATTGTCTATGGTGTTTACAAAAGTTTAAAGGAGAAAAGAACTAGAAATCTATCTATCGGTTTATTGATTACCTGGGTTGCTTCAGTGTTTTTGGCTGTTGGTATAAGCACAATAATAACCCGAGGAACAACTTTATGGTTGTTTGATCATTTGCCATTTTACAAGGGTTTGCGAGAAACTCAAAAATGGGTAGCACCAATTGTAGTAATTTATGTGTTATATTTATGTTGTGGCATTTGGCAATTATCTCTTAAAAAATTTATCCAGAATTATAAGTTTATTTTTGGTCTGTTTCTGGGTGGAATAATTATTATGCAAGCACCGTTATTACTCTGGGGTTTAAACAGACAAGTAATGCCGGTTAAATATCCGGTTGATTGGTATTTAACTAATCAAAAAATTGTCGAAGATATCAATTGTCAGAAAGAGGTGTTGTTTTTTCCGTGGCATTTGTATATGAGTTTTAGATGGGTGGGGGGGGTTATTACTAATCCAGCACCAGCTTTTTTTACTTGCCCAGTTGTTTATGGGACTAATATGGAGTGGGGTGAAATTTATGAGTCAGTAAACAAAGGGACGGTTGTAATTGATGAATGGGTAATGGGCAAAAGTGATGATTTGTTGGGTATAATTAAAAACAAAAATATTGGGTATATTATTTTAGCTAAGGAAGTTGATTATTTAAAGTATTTGCCAAGACTACAAGAAAAAGTTAAAGTAGGGGAGTTGTCTGTTTTTGCTGATACTGAAACGATGGTGGTTTTTAAAGTAATGGACTAATATATGGAAAAGATAAAAGAAATTTTTAAACACGTTTTAAAGGATTTAGAAAAAGTATTTCCTTATTTTGCTGTTTTTTATTTCATAA
>Ga0172379_10006802_pt1 | contig 15127 bp, 9 predicted proteins | sample GrowelOW334metaG_FD_119756 | JGI IMG/M metagenome (GOLD analysis project Ga0172379, IMG submission 119756) | Groundwater microbial communities from an aquifer near a municipal landfill in Southern Ontario, Canada - Groundwater well OW334 metaG | ecosystem: Environmental > Aquatic > Deep...
ACTTCGGTGGTTTGTCGGAGGTGTCACACCTGTTCCCATTCCGAACACAGAAGTTAAGCCCTCTAGAAGCGATGGTACTCCGAAAGGGGAAGAGTAGCTAACCGCCGGAGTAAAGCATTTAACTTAAATTTGAGCATTAACACCCTGTTTACATATCGTCTTCGGGGCTTTTTTGTATCTGCTTGAAATTAAAATTAAAAACCCCGTGTAACACATAGCATGTAGGGGGTTTTTTTGTTACAATAAAGTAGAATTTAGATCATAATATCATTTTCAATGATCAATTCACAATTTTCAATAAATTTTCAAGGTTCAATATCATAATTTTCAAACATGAAAGTTATATTTGAAAATTATTACATTGAAAATTCATTGTAAATTGATGTTTGAAAATTGAAAATTACAAACATCAAATGATCTTGAAAAATTGTCTTCAAAAGATCATTTAGCAATTCAAAAATAAATATAAAAATCATTATGGACTCTACTTGGGCAAAGAAAAAAAGATTTCAGTATACGATGGGGTTTTTGTTTGTGTTTCTGTTTCTCGCGGGGTATCCTGTTTTTACGATTTTGAATTCAATGTTCAACAAACCGCCGACATGTTTTGATGGAAAGAAAAATCAAGATGAACGCGGGGTTGATTGCGGCGGTGGATGTGCGCGTCCGTGTGTTGGCGAAACAAAAGATCTGACGGTTTTATCGCCGAAAGTGTTTGATGTGGGAAACGGTTCGTATGATTTTTCTGCGACCATAACAAATCCTAATCCAAAGGCATATTTGGAAAAATTCGATTACACGATCAATGTGTATGATACGGCAGGAACGAAGATCTTTACCAAAGAAGGAAGTGATCATGCTCTTGCAGGAGAGCGATTCATTGTTTTTGAACCGAATATACGAATTCCGAAAGATTCTGTTCCGGAAAGATCTGAATTGGTGATCCGCACACCGCTCGAGTGGCTTCAGGGTTCGGTTGAGGCACTTACTGTCGTTACACCCAAAAAAGAACTTTTTCATACGGATGAAGGTTCTCGTTTGAATGTTCAATTACAAAATTCAAGCGCGATCGGTACCTATGAAAATATCTATGTTTATGCGGTCGTTTCGGATATCAATGGAAATCAAGTGGGAGTTTCGCGAACTTTTTTGGAAAGTCTCAGTGCGAGAGAAAGCAAATCGGTATTTTTTACATGGCCGGTCTCTTTAAAAAAACAAACACAAGGTCTTTGCAGTAATCGTGCCGCACTTAAGAAAGAATTGTTGATACCGTCCGATGTGATGTTCGTTTTCGACCGTTCGGGCAGTATGGACGACGGCAGATCGAAACCGCCGCAACCGATCTCAAACGCAAAAGAGGCAGCCAAAGAATATGTAAAGACAATGCTCTCGGTTGATCGTGCCGGGCTTGTTTCGTTCGCAAACGACGCTTCGAATCCGATCGATCAAGGACTCACGGGAGATGTCTCAAGATTGAACGAAGCGATCGACGCGATCACTATCGGCATTCCTCATAATGAACAGAATACGAATCTGGGAGATGGAATTGCAAAAGCGGTAACGGAACTTTCAATAAACGGTTCAAAGAAAGCTAAAAAAGCCATTATCGTACTGACCGATGGTGAAGCGACACGTCCTCTTGATCCGATGAATAAATCAAAGAATTATCCAGAGGAATATGCCGCACTTCAAGCGGCTGATGCGAAGAAGAAAGATATCCTTTTGTACACGATCGGTTTAAGCGTGAATGATAAGAATCAAATATTTCTTGCAAACAACATTGCAACAACCCCTGAAAAATTCTATGAGGCTGTAAACTCAGCAGGTTTAGCTGCGATCTATTCAAAAATTTCACAAGCCGTATGTGAGGAAGACATTTTCACCTACGATATCTTTGTGCGCGTGGGGAAGGAATAATGTCTTGTTGGAGTCATTTTAAGATCACCCCTTGAGAAAAGGGCGATTTTAACGTAATCTATACGTACATGTTTCAGAGTATTTCACAATTTTTTGTTGAACATTTGCGCAAACCGCATATTGACTGGATACTCTTTTTTGCTATCTTGCCGCTTTTGGGTGCGGGGTTGGTGACAATGACATCGTTTGTTGACGGTTCGGCAAATTACTTTTTTGATAAACAGCTGATGTGGATCATTATATCGCTCGTGCTTTTCTTTTTGATCAGTTCTTTTGATGTTGGCTTTTTGAATCGTACATTTGTTTTGGTTACTTTTTTTTGCGTGGTGGTCGTGATACTTGCAGTGCTTTTGGTTTTGGGAAAAGCGACACAAGGAGCGGTCAGTTGGATCCACTTCGGTGGTTTCTCTGTTCAGCCATCAGATCCTGCAAAGCTTGTTTTGATCCTTATTTTGGCGAAATATTTCAATCGTCGGCATATTGAAATAGCGAACATTAGACACATTATCGTGTCGGGTTTGTATGCTTTTATCTTTTTTGCACTCATTTTTTTGCAAGGTGACTTTGGTGATGCGATCGTCATGTTCTTCATTTGGCTTGGTATGATCATGGTCTCGGGCGTTTCAAAGAAACATCTTTTAATGGTGTTTGTCGGGGGAACGGTTGCTTTTACCGCACTGTGGATGTTTGTGTTCTTGCCGTATCAAAAAGCGCGCATCATGACCTTTATACATCCGCTGACCGATATTCGCGGAACGGGATATAATGCCTATCAATCAACGATCGCGGTGGGTTCGGGGGAAACATTCGGAAAAGGGATCGGGTATGGAACACAATCGCGGTTGAAATTCTTGCCTGAATATCAGACCGATTTCGTGTTTGCGGCTTTCGCGGAAGAGTGGGGGTTCGTTGGTGTTGCGATGCTTTTCTTTCTCTTTTTTGTTGTTATTTGGAGAATACTGGTGAATGCTTTGCATGGTTCGTCGAACTTTGAAATTCTTTTCGGGCTCGGGCTTGTCATTATGTTCATCAGTTTGTTTACCATACATGTTGGTATGAATATCGGACTGCTTCCCGTGACGGGAAACGTTATACCTTTTGTGAGTTACGGAGGGTCGCACCTTTTAACGGAATTCGCGGGCCTGGGAATTTTGATGTCGATGCGTAGAAACAGCCGCCCGGTTCATCAAGATGATATTACCAATGAAATGTTGAGTGTGAATATGAGAGTATTTAGTCGAGTGCGTAACTAAAAAATTTTCAATGATCAATTCACAATTTTCAATAAATTTACAATGAACAAATTTTCAAACATGGACGTCGATTTTGAAAATTGTAATTTGTAAATTTATTGAAAATTGATGCTTGAAAATTGAAAATTATTTATTGAACAATGTTTGATAGAGCTTCGTCGTTTCCTCAACCATCTTTTGAATTGAAAAATTACAGAGAATGTGTTCTTGAAGATTTTTTGCTAACATATTTCGCTTTGCCGAATCTTGCAAAAGTTTTTTGATGCTCTCGGCGATCTGGATGATATTGCCGCTTTCGATCAAAATACCAAGATTCTCACTTGGAATGATCTCTTTAATGCCACCGACATTCGATGCAATGACGGGTAGTCCCGCGGATCCGGCTTCTAAAATAGCGTATGGTAGAGCCTCTGTTCGGGAGGTGAGCGTAAAGATGTCGAACGCTTTCAAAAGTCGTGCGGCGTCTTTTTTGTTTCCGACGAGAAAGACCGTATTTTTAAGACCATCTTCTTTGATGTGTTTTTCAAGCATGATCCGTTCTTCTCCTTCGCCGATCACGACAAAAATGAATGGTGGAAGACCGATCTGAGTTTTTAAAATGGAAAATGTTTCAATGGCAAAATCCAAACCTTTGTTGCTGTGAAGTTCCGATACTGTTCCGATCCACAAAGTGTCAGGAAGGAATTTGATATTTGGCAGGAGTTCGTTCCTTGCTGTGTCGCGATCAAGGATGTTGGAACTCGATATTCCGTTATATATCGTGACCAGTTTGTTCTTTAAAAAAGGAAAATTCGCGATTTGTTTTTTGGTCATCTCGGAAACGGCGATCGTTTTGGTTGAAAGAAAAACGGTCTTCCAATGCAGACATGCGATGATGAAGCGCGAAAGAGCGGATCGTTTTTCGTTGAATGCCCAGCCGTGGGCGGTGAAGATGATCTTTAATTTTATCGGTGAATATATTCTTCCCACAACGGCGCCGAGGAATCCCGCTTTTGAGCTGTTGGTATGCAGAATGTCGGGTCGCTCATTTTTGAGAATGTAAAAAAGTTCTTTGAATGAAAGAAGCTCTTTTTTGAGATCTACGTCGCGTTGAAGTGACGGAATGGAAATAACGCGAATCCCCGTTTGTTCAAGTCGACTTTTAAGCTCTCCTTCGCCGCCTAAAACTACCGCAATATCATAGGTTTCTTTAGGTAGGAAGGTTGCGAGATCATAGACATATCGTCCCGCACCGCCCCAAACGCTTTTGGTTATGAGATAAAGAATCTTTATTCGTTTCTTTGGTTTTTGGGTTTGCATATGTATGTATAACCATCATAATACCACATTGGTCGCCTTGGTGTATTGTCTATTGGGCCGTTTTCTGTATTATATAAGTAATCATATGAAGATCGAAAATAACAAAGAAGCACTGATCTTGTTTGTCGGGGACTCGCTTATTCTCGTAGCTTCTTTGTGGGTGGCCCTCTTTTTGAGAAATTTTGCCATTCCCGATATCGAGACCTATTATATTCATCTCGCGCCATTTTCATTTTTGTTCGCTGTTTGGTTCTTGATCTTTTTCATTTCAGGTCTTTATGAGAAACATACGCTTTTGTTGAAAGGACGATTGCCCTCGCGGATTTTAAACGCTCAACTTATTAACAGCGTTATCGCGGTGTTCTTCTTTTATTTTGTTCCGATCTTTTCCATTACGCCGAAGATAAATCTTTTTCTTGATCTTGTTGTTACTTTCTTGCTGATGGTCTTTTGGAGATTGTTCTTGTTTCCTCGACTTGGGTTTTCAAAACGTCAAAATGCGCTCTTGGTGGGTAGCGGGGAAGAGATGAAAGAATTGTACGAGGAGATCAATAACAATTCGCGCTATCGTTTGAAATTCATTTCCTATGTCGATCTGGACAAATTGGATGGAATTGATTTTAAGGATGAAGTGCTTGATCTTGTGTATGGCGAGGAAGTTTCGACGATCGTGATCGATCTGCGCAATCAAAAGATCGCTTCGGTATTGCCACATTTTTATAATCTTATTTTCTCCAAAGTGCATTTTGTCGATACGTATCGTGTGTATGAAGATATCTTCAATCGGGTACCGCTCGCACTGGTGAATTACAATTGGTTCTTGGAGAATATTTCTTCGTCTTCAAAAATTACGTATGACTTTTTAAAGCGGGCGATGGATATCATTGTGTCTGGGATATTATGGCTTTGTTCGTTGGCGGTGTACCCATTCATTATTTTAGCTATAAAAATGCAAGATGGAGGGCCTGTTTTTATTGTTCAAGAACGCGTCGGTAAAGGAAACCTGCCGATATATATTCGCAAGTTCAGAACAATGAACGGTGTTGATCTTGGCTCTGATGTTTTGAAAAGCAAACTCAAAGTGACACGTGTCGGATCGTTCTTGAGAAAAACGCGACTCGATGAGATCCCGCAACTTTGGAACGTTTTGCGCGGTGATATTTCTTTGATCGGTCCTCGTCCGGAAATTCCTCTTTTGGTGCAACAATATGCCGAAGCGATCCCGTATTACAATATTCGTCATTTGATCAAACCGGGGCTTTCCGGTTGGGCGCAAATTTATCACGAGAATCATCCTCATCATGGCACTGATATTTCAGCAACACGTGACAAACTTTCCTACGACCTGTATTATGTCAAAAATCGATCGTTTATTCTTGATATCAAGATCGCGTTGAAGACGATCAAAACGGTATTCTCGCGAAGCGGAGCATAATTTTTTTGGAAGCTTTTTTAAACACTACCATGATATAAGTACTTAAAATATTTTTAAAAACGGCGGGGGATAATTATCTCCTTGCTTTCTTATTTTATATTTTAATCTATAACTATCATGAAATTACAAAAACAAGATCCTGCAATTTATAAAGCAATTCAAAACGAGATCAAACGACAACAAGAGGGAATGGAATTGATCGCGTCCGAGAACTATGTTTCGGAAGCGGTGCTTGAAGCTTTGGGAAGCGTCTTTACGAATAAATATTCAGAAGGATATCCGGGACGGCGATATTACGGCGGTCAGGAAAATACGGATATCATTGAGAACTTGGCGATCGAACGCGCGAAGAAACTATTCGGTGCGGAGCATGTGAACGTGCAACCGCTCTCTGGAGCTCCCGCGAACTTGGCTGTTTACAGCGCTCTTTTGAATCCGGGTGACACCGTGCTCGGCATGGATCTCGGACACGGTGGGCATTTGACCCACGGACATCCGGTAACGCATTCGGCGAAGATATATAAGTTCGTTCGTTATACGACGAAACCTGATGGCACCATTGATTATGAAGCACTGCGCGAGATCGCATTGAAAGAAAGACCGAAGATGATCCTTGCGGGATTTTCTTCGTACAGTCGCGAATTGAATTACAAAAAATTCCAAGATATCGCAAAAGAGGTTGGCGCAATTACGATGATAGACATCGCGCACATTGCGGGACTCATTGCGGGGAAGGCGGTAAAGAATCCCGTTCCTTATTTCGATGTGGTGACGACAACAACGCACAAAACTTTGCGCGGTCCGCGCGGTGGCATGATCATGTGTAAAAAAGAATTTGCGGCTGCGATAGACAAAGCGGTGTTTCCCGGGCTTCAAGGCGGTCCGCATATGAACAATATCGCCGCGAAAGCTGTTGCGTTCGGCGAGGCACTCAAACCGTCATTCCAGAAATATACGAAACAGGTTTTGACGAATGCAAAAGTTCTTGCCGAGGAACTCACAAAATATGGCTTCAAACTGTGCTTTGGTGGTAAAACCGAGAATCATATGATGCTCGTTGACGTTGTTGCAAGTAAAGGGATCTCAGGAAAAGAAGCGGAACATGTTCTTGATAGTGTCGGCATTACGTTAAATAAGAATATGATCCCGAACGATCCGCGCAGCCCGTTCGACCCGAGCGGTATTCGCGTCGGCGTTCCCGCAGTAACGACCCGCGGTATGAAAGAAAAAGAAATGAAAAAGATCGCCGCTTGGATCAACGAAGCTCTTGAGAAAAAAGACGATCTGAAGGAGTTGAAACGCATTCATAAAGAAGTGATAACGTTTTGCAAAAAATATCCAATTTATTCGAAATAAAATTTTCAATTTACAAGCATCAATTTTCAATAAATTTACAATAATCAATTTTTAAACCCGACGTCTGTGTTTGAACATTGTAAATTGAAACTTTGAAAATTCACTGTAAATTGATCATTGATTATTGAAAATTAAAAACAACATTATGATGATAATAGACGGAAAACAAATTGCGCAGGATATAAAAGAGACGCTTAAATTTCAAGTGGGGAATCTTTCGAAGGTTCCGCAACTTGATATTATTTATGCGGGGGAAAATCCGGCGATCGAGAGTTTTATGAAAATGAAAGTTCGCTTCGGTGAGGAGATCGGAGCAAAGACGGTCATTCATCGTTTTCCTTCAACCGTTGCAAAAGAAACACTCCTTGCAGAGATTCAGAAGATCGCGCAAGACGAGAATTCGACGGGGATGATCGTTCAGCTCCCACTTCCGCAGGGGATAGACACCGATGAGATCGTGAATACCATTCCGCCCGAGAAAGATGCGGATGTTTTGTCTGAAAAAGCGAATGAGCTCTATATGAGCGGGCAGTCATTGAAAGCTCCGCCCGTTGCAGGCGCCGTTCTTGAAGTATTCGAACGAAGCGGTGTTGCGATATTGGGAAGAAAAGCAGTTGTTCTCGGAAAAGGACGATTGGTGGGGAAACCGGTTGCGGCGTGTTTGAGGAAAGCGGGAGCGGACGTGGAAGTTTTAGATAGTAAGACCGAAGACATTGCGCCGCATCTTTTAAAAGCGAACATTATCGTTTCGGGTGTCGGAAAAGCTCATATGATAAAACCTGAAATGCTTGGAAAGAACACGATCCTTATCGATGCGGGCTCTGCTGAGGAATCCGGCAAGATCGTCGGTGATGCCGATCCAAGCTGTGTTGAAAAATGTTTTGTCTTCACTCCCGTCCCCGGCGGCATCGGTCCCATGACGGTCGCGATACTTTTTTGGAACTTGATCAGCGACAGTATTTAGAAAGGGGAAAAGACACGATGTTTGGTTTGAAGGAATTATAATGGTTTTCCACTCTTATTTTATAATGGGAGTGTGTTGTTGGTGTATAATGAAAATACGAGAGTCTTTTTATTAAATATAAAATCTTTTATTTATGGTTCATACGCTATCGTCGTTTTTTTCTCGCGAAAAGAAAAAATTCTTTTTATTTTTACTTTCGGTTGTTTGTATTTCTTTTGCCGGCTTTTTTGTTGTGCAAGCGCAGTCGGCTGGCGGAGTATCGATCAACAAAACAAGTGTCGAATTTTATGGATACCCCGGGCAGGTTATAACAGCTACTGTTGAATTAAGAAATAACACGGTTTCTAAAAATTCTTATAGCAGTAAGAGATATGATATGTATCGTTCTCCGGATTATGGAGGAAACAATAATCCTGAAACCATAAATTGGATACAAGCACCTCAGAGCAGTATATATCTTTATTCTGGAGATAAAAGAAATTTTACCTATACGATCTCAATTCCAAAAGAAACGAAGTCCGGTGATTATAAAGCGACGATCTCTTTCAAAGAGCAAGTTTCAACGGGGCGTGGTGAAAGTGTGAGTTTTAAAGTTGTTATCCACGTGAACGATAATGTTGGAAGTTTTGATGTTGGTATGCCGATTTCAACACTTACTCAATTTGAAAAGCAAAAATATCTTGATGATCTTTACGTATACGTGGAAAAAACGGGAAGCAATATCGCGTATACCAAACTGAAACTGTTGGAAAATAAATTTAAGATGAAAGGATCTTCACGAACGGTGAATTCAAATTCATATTATTATGGGTACAATACTTTGAGTCCGAATTCATATTCTCTTCTTGATGCTGCGTATGGTCCATTGGGGCAAACATTAACAGGTGATACTGACTTGAAAGGAGAAATAGATTTTATGACAGGGGCGCGCGCTGTGGATGAGACGCTTCAGTTGGGGAGTGTCAATAGTCGCAGACCGCTTTTAGGGGAACAAACAATACCGATCTCTCAAGTGCAACCGCTTAATATAAAGTCGCATCCTTGGGATGAGATGATCGCAAAACATCCGAAGACAGAAACATCGGCGATCTTCACGTTGGTTCCGGAAGATCATTTTGTTGCGTATTTTGACGAGATGAAACATCTGAGCGATCTTGAAGCGGCTTTGAAAGAAATGTTGTCGCTCGGCGATTACTTTTTTGACATGAAAGAAATGTTGAACGTCAGACAAACTATCATAAAGCGGTTGGGTATTGAAAATATCGAAAAATTCGAAGCAATGGTTGGTGAGTTTGCTTTTGTGAGTGAAGATCTTTCTTTTGTCCCGGGAACTAATTATGCATTGATCCTCAAGCTTGATCCGGGCTCTCAAAAGATCACTGACATGTTGATCACAGGAAAAAGTATTCGTGGAGAAGTTGGGGATTATTATGTTATTGCAAGTTCACAAAAACTTTTTGATTCAATATCTAATACTCGATCCGGAAAAGTAAATTCAATGTCAAAGGCGAAAGATTTTATATATGCCGCTGCGGTACTTGATAAAAATCGCGACGGTATGGTTTATTTGTCCGAAAAATTTATTCTTAAAATAGTGAATCCGGAATATAGGATCAATGCCAATCGAAGAAATGATGCCTTGTTGAAATTGGAGTCAATGCAGTATACCGTTTTTGCCTATCGAAGCATTATCGGTGCGTGGCCCAAAAGCGTTCAACAGATGAAGGATGAAGGATATCTTAATGAAGGAACTGTGCAGGAGTTTGTCGGTTATTCAATAGATGGAGAGGGTAGGGTTTCGCAGACAGATTGGGGAACGTTATACGATGTCACTCCGCTCGGGAACGTTCCTGTTGTGAATGTTTCAAAAAGCGAGAAAGACCGCTATGAAAGTTTTAAAAGCGGATATGAACGATATTGGCGAGAATTTTTTGATCCGGTCGGGGTTGCTGTAAAAGTGAGCGATCAAATTTATTTCCATACGATCATTTTGCCGCTTATTGATGAGAGCACCTATAATTATGCAAAAGATCTTATTGGTAAGAATGGAGCGGTATTTGATGGTATAACAAATCCTCCGCGCGATATTCCGATGTTGCTTTTGACTCATATGAATTTTGACGATTTTCTTGTTACCACATTAGGATCGTTGAATGAAGCGCGTTCTCGAGGAAAAACTGCAGCGGTTCAGGCAACTTTGAACAATCTTCGCGCTCAAGCTGAATTGTCTTATGACACGTCCGGTAATAGTTACGCTTCGGTATGTTCTGACAAGACCACTGTTCAAATGTTTGAAAGTTCAGAAGAATATGCTGGAACAAAAGCGGTGTGTTTCAATTCAAAGAGTAAATATGCGGCCTCGATAGAAATGGTCAAAGGTTCCGGTGCATATTATTGTGTTGACAGTACGGGAAAAGTTGGTTGGACTTCATCAGGTGTTACAACAACAGCGTGTCCGCAAGGTTCTTTGGATAGTACCGAAGCGCGTAAACGTATTGATGAAGCGAGCGCAACAAACGATCCCACTTTGGAAGAAAAAAAGAAATTGATAAATGAGGAGCTTAATAAAGAATTTAAAGAGTTCTTTGATAAACCCTTTGATTTCTTTGGTATCATCGGAAATGAGTTGCAGGTCGGTGCGGGAACGTCCACTGCATATAAACTTGAAAATATTGCGGACACCGATCTTTTTGTCGGTATTAAATTGCAAGATAGAAAACGTGCTGAAGAATTTATCAACGCGATCTATAAAGGGTTCGCAAAAGAATATAGCGATAATCGCGGTGGATTCTTCTCGTTCTCCAGTGATCAACCGATAAAGAATGAATATAACGGTGTTGCATATTATATGATACCGACCAGTTTTGTGAACCTGTATTATTTATTCTCGGATGATGGGTATATCTATTTCACGATCAGTCAAAAGGCAGTAAACAATCTTGCTCAAGGAACGTCCGGTTCTTCAAAAAACAAGAAAGGATTATCTGACATTCAAAAACGATCATTGGATTATATTGGAAAAGAACACGGGATGTTGTTTATCGCTGATCTTACAACCTATGATAATTATAAAAAAGGTTTGCTTGATAAAGCGTTGGAACCGTCATATTTTACTTTGGCACAAGCGGTTAAATTACATTCATATGTTTCCGATGCTCAATTTTTGCAAAAAAGTATTTCCGCAAACCCTGCACCAACAACACTCGCGGATGCTGAAAAATATATTGTTAATATTCCAAAAACCTTCCTTGGAATACCTATAGAAGTAACAGTTAATGATATATTGTTTGGAAAAGACAAACATCCCTACGCAAGTATTGATTTTGGAAAAGAACGTTATTCTTATTATGGTTCTAATGTTTCTGATACGAAATTTGATATTACGTTCGATAAACTTTTTAGTGATGAAGATAAGCAAAAGATACTTAAAAGTTGGAACGCATTCACCGGTTTTTCGATAGGGCTCACATTTACTGAAGAAGGTCTTTCTACAAAAGTGGCGATCAATAATCCGCTCATTAAATCCAAAGGGTCGACCGGCGGATGGAATTTTATTCCGTACTTGATCGGGTTTGGTGTTCTGGTCGTTGTTATTGCAGGTGTGTCGATGATCATTGGAGTGCGTCGTTTACGACTAAAAAGAAAAATGGAAGCAGGCTCTATAGACCCCATAGATTCAAGTAAAAAAAGTGCCATAACGCAAGTTGAAACGGTTCAAGAAGTTGAAGAAATTAAAAAAATCGAGCCTGTGAGAACCGTATCGCCCACAATACCTGCGGTGCCGATAGAACCAAGCAAAGAATTGATTGATTATATCAAAGCATCATTGGAACAGGGGACTTTGCCAAAAGACGTGCGTACAACGTTACTTCAAAATGGCTGGTCTGAGAGTGATATTCAGCGAGCATTTGATCATTTGGGAAAATAAGTAATATGTCATACACAAAAAAGTCGGGCGATCACTCGACTTTTTTGTTTTCTCTGAAAAGACACAAAACCTGATTTCCGTGTCGTAATCCTGGCTTCTTTCTTGCAAAAAGGACAAAAGTTCCTATAATGGTGACCATACACTATTATGTTAAAAATACGTTTTATAGCAGTGCTTTTATTATTAGCGGGTTTGGGTATTGGGTACTACGATTATACAAAGAATATTGCACCGAAAGATCAGGAACCGAGTTTGTTCAAACTTGGATTGGATCTCTCCGGAGGTGTGTATTTGGAATACTTGGTTGACGTTTCTTCCATTCCGGAAGCGGAGGTTCAAGACAACATGGCGGCGCTTCGAGATCTTATTGAAGCTCGTGTGAATGTTTTTGGTGTTGCAGAACCGATCGTTCAAACGAAATTATCAGGCGTTTTTGGCGGAGCGCAAGAACAACGACTTGTTGTTCAGATCCCTGGAGTTAATGACATCGAAAAAGCCAAGGCTGCTATCGGTGCCATTCCTGTTTTGGAATTCAAAGAACTTCGTCCAGAAGCTGAAGTGAAAGCTATCCTTGCCGCAAAACAAGCAAAACTTGAAGCTTTGAAAGCGGGAAAAGAATATACTGATCCACTCGCCGATGAGGATATCGAAGTGGTAAAAGTTTCCGGAAAGAATTTAACGCGCGCTGAATTACAATTCGATGGTTCCAATCAGATCAGCGGAGGAAATCCTATTGTCGCTTTGCAGTTCGATGAAGAGGGTGCGCAACTTTTTGCAGAACTTACAAAGAACAATGCGGGTAAAACGATCCCGATCTACGTTGACGGTATAAAAATTTCTGAACCGACCGTAAGTCTTGAATTTGCAAAAACAGGCATTACCGGAGGAAAAGCGATCATTACCGGACGCTTTACCGTTCAAGAAGCGAAAGCTCTTGCCGGCCGTTTGAATTCCGGAGCACTTCCCGTTAAAAGTTTGAAACTCGTTGAATCACAGGTTATCGGAGCAACGCTTGGAGAACAAGCTGTACATGCGGGAGTTAAGGCCGGGATCTTCGGACTTATCATGATCGCACTTTTCCTTATCGTTTGGTACAGACTTCCCGGGATCATTGCGGTCATTTCTCTTGGAATTTATGTCACGATCATTTTGGCTATTTTCAAACTCATGCCGGTAACACTTACCGCAGCCGGTATTGCGGGTTTCATTCTGTCTATGGGTATGGCGGTTGATGCGAACATTCTTATTTTTGAACGTATGAAAGAAGAATTGAAGGGTGGACGCGTTCTTAAAGATGCGATCAATGAAGGATTCCTTCGAGCATGGCCATCGATTCGAGACGGTAATCTCTCAAGTCTTATCACCACAGCGATTCTTTTCTGGTTTGGTTCATCACTCGTTCAAGGTTTTGCTTTAACCTTCGGAGTTGGAGTTTTAGTCAGTTTGTTCTCAGCCATCGTTCTTTCACGAACATTATTGAGAGCGATCGCGCCGGTAAAGATTGGACGTTTTGGAAGGGTATTATTCGGAAGCGGTGTTCACTTTTAATTTTTGACTATTATGTTTGTTATAAAATATAGAAAAATCTTTTACATTTTCTCAGGATGCATTTTTGCGCTCGCGCTCTGGTCTCTTTCAACAAGGGGATTGAATCTCGGTATGGATTTTACGGGAGGTTCTGAAGTTCAGATCGATTACGCAAGCAACAGACCAACGGTTGAGTCTGTAAAAGAAGCTCTCGGGGCTGTTGGTATCAAAGAGATCACGGCACGTCCGATCGGTGCGAACAGTTTCATTTTTGAAACAAAAGAAATGGATCCTGCAACAGCGCCGGCTTTCCATCAAAAGTTGTTTGAAACATTACAGGCAAAAAGTCCTGAGATCGTTCTTACAAAAGGGGAACCGCACATTATTGGTCCTTCGATCGGTGCCGAACTTCGATCAAAAGCGATCTTTGCAATTATTGCAGTCATCTTAGGTATTTTGCTTCTTATCGCGTACGCCTTTCGAAATGTTTCGCAGGAATTGTCTTCTTGGAAATATGGTTTGGCTGTCGTTCTTTGCCTCGTTCATGATGTGATGGTGCCGGTTGGTTTTGCTTCTTTGACACAACTTTCAGTTGATTCATTGTTTGTGGTTGCGATCCTCGCCGTTCTCGCTTTATCAGTGAACGATACTATCGTGGTGTTTGATCGAGTTCGCGAGAATTCACGATTGAAGAAAGCAACTGAAACTTTTGGTGAGGTTGTCGGAAAGAGTTTGAAGCAAACCGTTGTTCGCTCATTGAACACGTCTATTGCAAACTTGCTTGCCATTGCCGCTTTGTATTTCTTGGGACCTGAAGCAACACGACCGTTCGCATTGGTTCTCGGTGTTGGTCTGATCTTCGGAACATATTCATCAGTATTCTTGGCAAGTCCGTTCTTGGTTGAGATCGAAAAGAAACAGAGAGGAAAAGCACATCGAAATTAATTTTTCATCTTTCAAAAACACGCGACTTTTATCAAAAAGCCGTGTGTTTTTTTATTGTTGATTTTTTTCTTTTTAATTTAAAAAAAGTTAGTATCTTTTTAATATGTTTTTTGTGCATATTCGGGGACTTTTTTTGAAGAAAATTTTTTCTGAGGTAGGGAAGGGTGGCTCTGTAGCTTGATTTTTTGTAGTTTTGTTTTGCAATGTTGTCGGCACTATACAAAATACTTGACCTTTTTTTGCTTATGTATATAATGGGTGAACACCTTAGATTGAAATAAGGCGTTAGATTCTTTGAAATCGTTAATATAGAAAGAAGAAGTAGAAATAGTAAGTTTTAAGCAAACGTAAAAAGTTTGGTCACAAGCGAGCTTAATGAATGATCTGTTCATTATGGAATTGTGATCATAGATCCGAAACGGTTCGGATCGGCAAGTGGAAAAAATAATGTAATTTATTTTGTTCCGTTCTTGTTTATTCTAAGAGTTTGATCCTAGCTCAGG
>Ga0172379_10006803_pt1 | contig 15126 bp, 13 predicted proteins | sample GrowelOW334metaG_FD_119756 | JGI IMG/M metagenome (GOLD analysis project Ga0172379, IMG submission 119756) | Groundwater microbial communities from an aquifer near a municipal landfill in Southern Ontario, Canada - Groundwater well OW334 metaG | ecosystem: Environmental > Aquatic > Deep...
AGTTTTCCATCTAAAAGATAAACAAATTCCTCCCCTTCATGGGTTGAAAAAATCATGTCTCCTGTTTCCATGGGCTGGAATTCGACGAAGAGCGGTTCCATGTGCTTGTCCGGCTTCCTTGTTTCCAGAGATTCGTAGATATAGTCCACTTCCCCTTCGTGATGATGGGGGCGCCTCTTGACCCGTATCCGCTGGTCTTTGCGGGTAACCGATACCTTGTCCGCAACGGCGGTATCCTGAAAGAAGTAGGCCATACCTACATTCATGGCCTTGGCAAGCCTGAGAAGCACGGCGACCGGGGGGATCACCTCGCCCGACTCTATTTCCCCAAGCACGGATTTGGAAAGGCCGGTTTTTGCCGCCAGATCCATGATCGTCAACTGCTGCTTTTCCCTGAGTTCCTGAACTTTTCTTCCGATGCCGAGACCTCCATAGGTCTCGTCCAATGCGTCGCCCTGTGCCATGTCGTCACCTCTTTGATGCCTGTCTATTTTGTCTTGTTTATGGTATCTTCCATTGAGGAAGCCCCTGTATTGATATAATTGATAGAAAGATCCGGCTGATCAGATGGAGTTAATGAGAACCCAAAACCATTGCGGCCTGATTATAAAGAATGAAAAACCGATTGTAAAGGAAAAGTTACTTGAGGCGGAGGCGCCATGATCACCATCAATAGCTACCTGCACCGGAATGAACTGAAAGATCTTATCAGCCGTTCTATGTACGGTAATGTTCAGAGCGGCGATGGCGATCTGATTACCCGTCTGGTCCATTTCAACCAGCTCTTTGTTTCCAGGTATCTCCACCATTTTGCCGGGAGGCTTTTCCAGGAATTACATGGTTCAGACCTGCGGGGGGAGCGGATCAGTCTGAAGGGTGAAATCAAAGACGCCATGGTCCACAGGCCGCCATACCGCAACCCCCGCATCGAGAGACTGATCAGGGACTATGAAGAACACCCCGGACGTTTCTATCGCGAAACGCCCTGCCAGGCGATGCTGTTTTTCAAGAGCCAGGAAAAGGGAGAGGATTATCTCGGATCCTGGCGGATCAAGCGCATCCGGCGTTTGGCGGAAAAAGGGGCGAGACGGATCATTGACTGGATCTTTGACGCGATCAAAAGACACGCCGAAACCCTGGCTGATGAGCGGGCCGTGCGTCTATGCATTCCCCGTGAATATCTGCTTACTTCCCCGGAGGAGATGCTCGGCGAATTTCTCGATGCGGAAGAGCGGTTTGTCGAAGATCTGCAGCGGCAGCGGGAGATCAAAGGGGCGACCGACCTGGTCATTAATGACGTAGCCGGCGTAAAGGTGGTTCTGGAAGACGACGAACAGGGACGGATACTAACGGCGCTTAATAATATCGAACATTGCCGGGTGGTGGAGGAGCAACGCCATCAGGGGCTCTACAACGCCGTCAATCTGGTGGTCCGCATCTTACCGCCCAAGGATGAAATGATCCGGGGGGCACTGCCGGCAAGTATGTACGCCGTCATGGCAAGCCGGGGTGTAGCTCCGGCGCAGGCGGACCGGAATTATGCCGATTTTGTCCTTTCCGGAGAGGAAGACGTCTATCTGGAAATCATCGTCTCCAACTACCAGGAGATGCTGGAAAGCGAGATCGGTCGCTGCATGCATGAAGACCGGACTATCGCGCAACGCCTCCGCCAGCAGTACCGGGGACATTTGGCGAAAAACGTAGAATATCTGATGCGCTACCTTTTCCTGTTTACCCTGTCAAACCAGGGGGAGTTGAAAGATCTCCCCGTGAAGCTATGGGACCGCTACCTGCCGGACTATTTTGACGGCGTAATCGCCGGCCTTTTCCAAATTCCCCCTGGCGACTTCTGAGAAGAAGGAGAAAATATTACCCAAAATCAATTTCCCTTGATGCCCCGCGGGAATTGATATTTATCTAGTTCTCGGCTTCCGCTCAGGTTCTGGCGAGGGCGGCCCGGATCTCCCCGGCAGCCTGGGCGCCGGTCTCCCGTGTCAGGCTCGCCTCCAGGGCGTGTCTGGCCGCGGCGCCACCTAATTCTCCGAGAGCCCACGCTGCATGCCCCCGCACCAGTTCTTCCGGATCCTCCATGGCCTGTACGAGGGGCGGCACCACCTCCGGGTTGCCGCTATTGCCCAGGGCTACCGCGGCGTTGCGCTGGAAATACTTGCGCTTCTGCATGTAGGTGTGCAGGAGCGGCGCGACGGCCTTCATCTCGAACTCCCTTCCCATTTTCAGGAGACCCGTCAGGCTGAAGTGCTGCGCCGTCACCTCCAGGAAGGCATTCACCGGTAGCTCCGCCTTGAGCTTCGCTTGATTGCGTGGGCAGGCCTCCTGGCAAACGTCACAGCCGTGGATCCAGCTTGCCATCTTCGGCCGCAGCTCCGGGTCGATATATGGCGAGGTGTTCCGGAAGCCATGGACGTTGACGACGTGGTTGAAGGTGAGGCACCGCCGTGGGTTCAGGCGAAAGTCGGCGACAATCGCCCCCGTTGGACAGGCCTCGATACACAGCCGGCACGTGGGCGGGCAATGCGTCACGTTCGTAGGCGTGTCGTACTCCAATTCGGTATCCACGATGAACGTGTGGATGATCACGAAGGTGCCAATACCCGGGGTGCAGACGAAAGTGTTGCGGCCGATTTCGCCGACCCCGGCGCGGACGGCGGCGAGGCGGTCCGGAACGCCGGAGGAAATCAAAAACCAGCGCCCGACCTGTATCCCTTTCCCTTCCAGGAACTGCCGCATGAGCTGCACCCGCGCTCCCCCGAGGCTTGTCGGCGGCTCGATGTAGGAGCGCGATTGGTAGAGGCGGCCGATCTTGCCCACCAGTTTCTCTGGGAAGTGTTCCCGAACATAGTCGTACACCGCGACAATGATGGACCGGGCACCCGGCAGGCGATCCTGGGGATCGACCCCACGCTCGAGGCGCAGGCCCGAATCGACCGCCCAGTCGTAATCGTCGGCGCGTTCCTGCAGGGCCTGGACGTACAAGGGGAAGGGCTCCGCCGTGGTAACCCCCACGCGGCTGTATCCGAGTGCGAGGGCGTAGTCCTTTATTTCCTCCGTCAGGGACATTCTACACCTCTTGAATAAAAGTCTTGTTTTAATATTGAAATCCCCCCATCCCCCCTTTATCAAAGGGGGGGTAAGGGAGGTTTTAATGCTTCGTTGTGACTGCTTCGAGTATGAGTGTTAGAAAGGGCATGATGGCGATGATCGCAAAACTTCATCTTTGCCGGTCTTCCACCTTGAGTTCCATGACGATACGGCCCCAACCGCCGCATTTCACCCCTACATCGAAGCAGCCCGTCCTCTTGAAACGCATCCCGTTCGGGTCGATCCCGGCCATGAGGAGTTCGCCGGCGGCGAAGATGAGACCGGCGGCGGCGCTCAAGGCATAGATGCAGATCCGGTCGGGAGACCGTTTGGTGAGGAGGTTGCCCGCCCCGTCGAAGCAGAGTTTATCGCCCTTTTTATGCCGGCTGCTGCACCCGTGGGCGTCCACTACTTCGAAGACCATCGTTTTGCTCGCGAAGAGGGGCGCCTTCCCGAGGACATCCAGATTGCGGGGATTATCCATGAAAATCTTCATTTCCTCATCGGTGTAGGCAAAGTGTTTCTGGATCGCGTTTCCCATGGCTTCATCAACTTTCATCATCGACCTCCTTTTATTTATCGACCCAGAAGTTGAAATCTTCCTGAATCAATCAGACCTTTCATGGATGCTACTAAAACGCCGGGGGCCGCGTAGTCGGGGTGGTTCCGGATCAGCATGGCGGCCCGCGCCATTTGATCAAGTTCCTTCAACAGCTCCTTGCCATTGCTGTCCCGCTGGGTGCGACAAGGATGCGTGGCAAAAAGCAGGTTTTCAGGATCGATATGCCTTTTCTTCACGTGCAGCGCCGCCAGTGTTTCGCAGTGACAGGGGTTTTCCGGATCGACGAGGCCGCATTTCCGGACCAGGAAAGCGGTGAGCTGTTTTTTCCCGCGGGAGAGCCGCTGTCGATAGGCGGTCGGAGTAAGTCCCAGGATCTTGGCGCCCTCGGTGTTTTTGACGCCGAAGATCTCTCCCAGGATAACGGCCAGGCGGATCTCCCGCTTCAAGCACAGCAGCAGGTAATGAACGCAGGCGAGTTTTGTCTCCTCCACAATGAGGTTGTCCTCGGCGGCGATGAAAGAAGCACCTCCCTTTTCCAGGGACCCCTCTTCGATCATGTGGATGCACTTGTCGAAGGTCATTTGCCAGCGTTCGGCCCGGCATTTGCGCGTGGTCAGGAGATGGTTGGAGGCGATGCTATAGACCCAGGTCTCGAAGCGGCTCTCCCCTTTGAATGTCCCCAGGTGGGTGATGACTTTGACGAGGATCTCCTGTGCAGCGTCTTCCGCATCGGCAGGGATATAGAGCATCCGGATCGCCAGTGCGTAAATTTTATCCTGGATCCTCCTGATGATCTCTTCGAGGACATCCTTGTCGCCGCTTTTGGCTTGTTCAACCAGGATTTCCAGCGGCGCCGTTACGGCATTCGATAGCTTTGACATCTGTTTCACCTTCTTCTCGTTAGACAATTTTAGCTATTGATGTGTGACAGAAAATATGTCGGGGCGATACGGATGGACTGCCTGCTATTTTCGTTGTCTCTTAACATCTGCCCGATAAGACTTCCTTTTTTCCGGGAAAAGAGTATAAGGACAAAGGCCGGGGGTGTCAATTGAATAGAAGAAAAATTATTCCTGAAAGGAGCTGTTTTCATGAAATGCACATCGGTGTCTCAACGTAGGAGCTTCAGGGTAGTGCTGTTTAGCGCCCTGTTGCTGTTCTGTTTCCTTTCCTCTGTCCAGGCTGAGGCACCCATGGTCAAGACCCAGGCGCCGGGATACTATCGCATGATGCTGGGACAATATGAGGTAACCGCCCTTTGCGATGGATTTATTGATCTGGATGTAAAAATGCTGACAAATGCCTCTGAAAAAGAGATTCAGACCTTACTATCCCGCATGTTTGTCGGCAGCCCCAAGATGCCGGTGGCGGTGAATGCCTATCTGATCAATACCGGTTCTAAGCTGATACTGGTGGATGCAGGTGCCGCCAAGGTATTTGTTCCGACCCTCGGGAGCGTGATTCAGAACCTCAAGGCAGCAGGTTACGACCCGGCGCAGATCGACGCCGTGATGATCAGCCATATGCACGGCGATCATGTGGGGGGATTGCTGGATGGGTCAGGCAAACCGGCTTTTTCGAATGCCGTTGTCTATGTATCCAAAGGAGAAAACGACTTCTGGCTATCCCCTGCCGTAGCGGAAAAAGCACCGGCGGAGTATAAAAAGTATTTCAAGATGGCCCGTGACCTGGCCGCCCCTTATATCGCTTTGGGGAAATGGAAGACATTCGGAGACGGCGAGATGCCGGTTCCGGATGTCAAAGCGGTCCTCATCCCGGGTCACACGCCCGGGCACACGGCCTATGAAGTCAGCGACGGCAAAGAATCGCTCTTGATTACCGGGGATATGGTGCACTCCCTGGCGGTCCAGTTCCCCCGTCCGGACGTGGCTTTTGAGTACGATACCGATAAGAAACAGGCCGTCTCCGTACGGCAGGCGCTGTTCAAGAGCGCTGCTGAACGCAAGGTGTTGGTTGCCGGTATGCATCTGCCTTTCCCGGGTATCGGTCGCATACGGTCAGATGGAAACAACGCCTATACCTGGGTGCCTGTCGAGTATTCACCAATACGGGGAAGTACGGGGGTGACGCAATACTGATTCATAACGATTCTCATTATCCGGAACAATGAAATTAGCCGAGCATTCGCGCCGGTTGATCGGACGCTTCTTGCAGGAGATAGAATTCTATCGGCGTGTGCTTCGGCATCCGCGGACGCCGCGTTTTTCAAAACTCTTGCTCGGGGTCGCAATAGCGTATGCCGTTTCCCCAATAGATTTAATCCCGGACTTTATTCCCGTGGTGGGGCATCTCGACGACTTGGTTATCTTGCCCCTGCTGATCTGGGCTGCGGTGAGGTTGATCCCGAAAGGTGTGACTGCGGAGTGCCGACAGACGAAAGAGGGCGGAGCAGAGGGGTAACATAATGCCGCTTTGGCATGCATATGCGTGAGGTTATAGTCTGTCTTTTGCGAACGCCATAAGCTTTTTCCTGAAAAATGCCTCGGCTTTCACGGTGATGCCGTCCGTAAACCGTATCAGGTAAGGTTCACCTGTCATAGAAGATTTAGAGCCGCAATACTTAATGAAGTCTTCTGCCGTCTTTACGTGATTACCCGCATTTTTGAGTTTGAGGCGCAAGTGGTTTGCAGCCGGCCGGGCATCGTATTCTCTGCCGTTTCTGATGAACTTCGCCCCTTCCAGAGTTTCGACGGATGCAATTAAATACTTGATTTTAGCCGCCTCTCGGGAATCCTGAGCATAAGCACGCACCGCCACCAATGAAATAAGTACGATGAATAATACCGTAATTTTTTTCTTCATACAATAGTCCCTCAATCCATGGCTCAGGTTTCAAGCCGCCGAACGGCACGATTGGATGAGGCATGTTATTGGCCTTCCACCTTTCTGTCAGTGAAATGCTTCCTCTTTCAGATTCATGTTTACGGGCGGGCAGTCGTTGAAAAGCTTCGCTCCGGCACAATGCTCTTTAAACACGAGCGACGGTAATACATTCGCCATGGGGGGCATGATAATAGCTTGACCAAAAACAGGGGCGATGAAGTCGTCGGGCTTCAGATTATGCTCCTTCAATGTCGAGGCCAGAATCGTCACCGCATCATCAAACCCCTCGATGCCAAGCCGGAATACCTGGAAGTGGGCGGCAATGGTGAACGGCGCGCCCAGATCCAGGTGCGCTTTGACGGCCTCTGCCGGTCCCATGTGGACAATGGATCGATACCCGGGAGCCGGTTCTTTAGGCTTTTGCGGCCGGAAGGGCGCGATGGGAAGGATCGCCACTTGGATCGGCGAAAAGCGGCGGGCGATTTCTTTAAAATGGGGGCCGTAACCCGTATCCCCGGAATAAAAAACGTTACCCCCTTGTCCGGAGATGACAAAACCTCCCCAGAGGGTTTGATTGCGGTCCCACGGGGTGCGCGACGAAAAGTGCTGCGCCGGAACCATTGTTATCGTTACGTCGGGAGATACACGGACCGACTGCCACCAATCAAGCTCATCTACGGTTGGAATGCCGGCGCCCCGGACGAGATCGAGATTCCCGAGGGACACGATGGAACGCGGCGTTCCCTTTTCCGCGAGACGCTTCAAGGTGGGAAGATCAAGGTGATCATAGTGATTGTGGGACACCAGCACGACATCAATGGGGGGAAGTTCTTCAAAACGGATGCCGGGCTGACGGTACCTTTGGGGACCCATCCATGATATCGGGCTGCAGCGGTCAGACCAAATTGGATCGATGAGAATGTTAAGATCATCCATTTGAATGAGGAAGGTGGCGTGACCGATAGGGGTCACGCTGATCATGCCCTTCGGGATACGGGCGACAGGACGCGGTCCCAGCGGAATATCCCTCACATCAGGCCATTCCGGCCAATCATTGTTTAGAATCCAGTTCCAAACCCACCAGGTTACCCCACGTCTTGGCACCGACCCCGGAGGATATGGCGGAGGTTGAGGAACATCGGGATTGAAATACCGAAGGCCATCGAAGTGGTCCGAGACCCGCTGTATTTTCTCTGCAGATATGCCTGTCTCCACCATGAAGGCAGGAACCAGCAGGAAGGCGGTCAATGCCAAAGAAAAAAAGAATAGGTATAGTTTCCTGAAAGTCATAGCTATCTAACCGGTTTACAGCCAGCGAATAAACAAATGGGCAAACCATTCCCTTATCTTCGAGAACAGGGGTCTCTCTTTCCACTCTTCCACTTTAATCTGATGGGACTCCGCAATATCCTTGGTAAATGTCTTCTCCATTTCCGCAGCGAAATCATGGTTCAGGACAACCGCATTCGCCTCGTCATTGCTTAAAAGGCTCCAGTAGTCCATGTTGGTGGAACCGACCGTTGACCAGACACCGTCAATAACCGCAGTTTTTGCATGTAGTAAGGCGTTGCGGCGTTCGTATATCTTCACCCCTGCTTCCAACAGCCCGGAATAATTGTACCGCGCTGCATATAAGGCCACCGCGGAATCGGTGGTCCCGGGTAGAATAATCTTGACGTCAACACTCCTCCTGGCTGCATCCGTGAAGGCCTTCAGTATCTGGTCGTCGGGTATAAAATAGGCATTCGTCAAATGAATAGAATGCTCAGCAAAGGTGATGGCGGCCACATAAACGATAAACATGATCCTGTTGTCCGAGCCTGGTATACTGCCGACGACTCGCACCAGGGCATTACCACCTTCTTTCGCCCTTGGATAGTAGTTCCCTCCGGATAGTTTAGGCCCATTCTGCTTGGACCACGTGTCAAGAAAGAGCTTTTGGAATTCAGCCACAGCGGGACCTTCAATTTGAACGTCCGTGTCACGCCAGGGCAGCGGTTTCCCTTCTTCTATAACTCTTCCCCCAGAAAGCCTGCTCGAGTAAACGCTACTGATGTTGATGCCGCCTGTAATGGCGATTTTGCCGTCGACAATCAAAATTTTGCGGTGATCCGGATGCGCGAGAAGCCAGTTTCCACGAGCCTTCAGCGGATTGATCGGATTAAATTCGACAACCTTAATCCCCCCGTCCGTCAAGCGTTTGAAAAAAGAAGCGGGATTATTGAAACTGCCCACGCTGTCATAAATGAGATTAACCTGAACACCTTCCGCCCGTTTTTTCAGCAACAGGTCGGAAAATTTGCGGCCCACGTCATCATCATCGATGATATAGGTTTCGAGGTTGATATGGTCTCTGGCACTCTGGATGGCTTTGAACATTGCGGCATAGGCAGCTTGGCCATCAGCGAGGAGAGTGACTTTGTTCCCCTTCGTCAGCGGGCTTTCGGTGACCGATTCCACGACGGCAGTGTGGCGTTCCAGAATGTCCGTCGGGGCGACCGATCGTTTCAGCCTTTCCATGATTGCCTTGCTCTGTTTTGGAGATAGCAGTCCTTTAGCCGAAACGATTTGGCTTGGTCCCTGGGTAGTCGGCGCCGCGTCAATCTTTTCAGTTACATTCGGCAAGGTCGCACATCCGTTGCTGGTAACCAAGATTGGAACCGACAGGAGGAACAAAAAAAGAAGTCTGATGAATGTCATACCCTATCCGAATGTGAACTCTTTCATGTGTATTGATTGTCGGTAGTGTACACCAAATAATTCATCCTGCAAGCTGTTTTTAGTCATACAGGCACTTGCTTTTCTCATGTATCATGCTTATTTTACTGCGAAATGCAAATCTTAAGAATGCAATGAATTAAACCAGCGATGCGAGATAAGGTGAAAAGGAAAAATGAAGGGACTTAAATTTGTTAAAAAGTCGATTTTTCGACCGGTCAATTGGCTGCGGGCTTTCAATTCACGGCGAAAACTCCTCAACGTCCCAACAGATACTTTTTCTGATGTGTTGCCGGAATCGGGCTTAAGTTTAAAAATAATGAGCTTTAATATTCGCCGGGGAACGGCGCATGACGGCAGAAACAGTTGGGTATTTCGCCGCCATCTTGTTAGCGAGGTTTTAACCAGATGCCACCCGGATGTTCTGGGCCTGCAGGAAGCGTTAGACTTTCAAATTGCGGAAATTCATTCCATGCTTCACGGATACAAGATGAGCGGCGCGGAAAATTCGGGCGGCCATAAAGTGTTGCATAATGCCATTTTTTTTGATGCAGCGCGCTTTGCCCTCTCCGAGCAAGGCATCTTCTGGTTTTCCGACACACCCGAAATTCCCGGCTCAAAGGGATGGGGAAACATCATGACGAGAAAATGCGCCTGGGTGAGGTTGACCGACAAAGATTCTCAGCAGCCTTTTTATTTCTATAATACCCATTTGGATCATCTTTCCCCACATTCACGGAAAAAAAGCGTTATCTTGCTAATGCAGCGCATACATGCCCGATCTTACCCGGATGCCTTTATCCTGACTGGTGATTTTAACGCCCGGGAAAAGAGTGCACCCATTAGGTATTTAAAAGGTAAAATTCCTTTAAGCACATTGAAAAAAGGCAGGGTCTTGAATCCCGACCCGTTGAGAGACACCTTCCGGGTTCGATATCCAAATCTGCGCAATGCTGCCACTTTCCACGGGTATCGTAGATTTTTCTTCCGTTTTAAGTTGGATTATACTTTTGTCTCCTCTTCCATCCGGGTCCTGGATGCGCGAATTATTCAACTATGCTTGAAAAAGTGTTATCCTTCGGATCATTTCCCGCTGTTTACCCGGATTGATGTGCCCGTAAATATTGCTTCCGGGGAACAAGACCCGGAAGCAATAAATAGCCGCTGATCTCCGATTCGTTAACTCATCTAAATCAATTGTGGCTGTAGTGGCGGTTGCCAGAATACACAACTTTCCGAATTTCATGATGCCCTCCTCCAAGAGAACCAACGATATAGCTTGACAAAGTCTCACTGTCAATTGTACTAATAACCAGAGTATCGAAGAGCCGCAACATGAAAACACACGCCATGTTTTTCAGCTTGTTCATCATTTTTACGCTTCTTCTGCCCGGCAGCGGCGTTCAGGCCGTTGATATTACCCTTTCCGGTCCTACCACCGCACAAGTCTATTTCAGCCCCAACGGAGGCTGCACCGACGCCGTTTTAAAAGCTATTTCCCGTGCCCGTTCGGAAATCCTTATTCAGTCCTATTCATTCCATTCGCCGTCCCTCGCCCAGGCCATGACAATTGCCCACAGGCGCGGTGAAAAAGTTGAACTCATCATGGACAAATCGGAAAGGCAGGAAGGGCTCACCCCTCCCACGGAGATGGCCAATGCCGGCATACCTGTTTATCCGGATGGGGTTCATGCCATTGCCAACAACCGCATTATCATCATCGATCAAAAAACGATTCTGACCGGATCGTTTAACTTCAATACGGTATCGGAACAGATGAATGCCGAAAATATGCTGATTCTCGCAGCGGAAAAGGGCCAAGATGCCGAGATCAGAGCCTTTGCTGCCAATATCATTAAAAAACTGGAAGGTTATGTCCTCGCTGCGGAACATATTCTTCTCGATCTCCCAAGGCCTGTATTTAAGTAGCGGACCGACGGACTTATTTCATCATGCACCTATATTATTTTCATCTTTTGTCTGATTGATGCCTTTTCTGAAACCGGCTACACCGTTGTTAGATTGGATTGGTGTGGCCTCAAACGAATGAAAAGGGATGAATAAACGACGCGAGAGTAGTTATCTGATATTTAAACACAATTATAAATTAGCGAAGGAGGTAATTTTATGACAGAGGGAAAAAGTAGAGATGAAAGCATCACAAACGTGAGCCGTCGTTCCATCCTGAAAGGAGCCGTTACCCTGGGAGCGATCGTGGCGGGCGGAGGCCTGGCCCTGAACATGGCCGCACCGGGAACAGCGGAGGCGATGATCAAGAAGCTTCCCAAGAAGTGGGATGAGACCTGGGATGTAGTCGTGATCGGTTCCGGCTTCGCCGGGTGCTCCGCCGCTGCGCAGGCGTCAACCGACGGGGCGAAGGTAATCGTTCTGGAGAAGATGCCCACCTACGGCGGCAACTCCATCATCAACGGCGGCGTCTATGCCTCCTGGGACGACAAGTTCCACTATCGCCAGAAGCTCAACCTGGGCGACGACAGTATCAATCTTCACACGCAAGATACCCTCAAGGGCGGCGACTATTACAGCATACCGGCCCTGGTCAAGGTCATGGCCGAAGGTGCCACGGGCGCCCTGAACTGGATGATCGATGAAGGTGGCGCGGTTATCCGTCCGACGGTGGTCCGTGCGGGCGGCCATTCGGCATACCGGACCCATCCGGCCGGCACTGGAAAGGTGTACGTGGATGCCCTCAAGAGGATCGCTGAAAAAAATGGCGCCAAATTTCGGCTCGGTGCCGAGGTGATCTGGATCTGGAGGGCGGACGCCGATCCCAAGAGCCCCATTCTGGGTGTAGAGGTGAAGCGGGGCCGGAAGGTTTCGAACATCAAGGTCAACAAGGGCTTGATCCTGGCCTCCGGCGGGTTCAGCCGCGACATCAAGATGCGCGGGGATCACTATCCTTATATAGCGGAAGATAACTGGAACTGCACCAATCATCCGGGCGCCACAGGCGAGATGATCCGTTTTGCCCAGTCCGTCGGCGCGGACACACTGCAGATGAATTTCATCCAGTTGTATCCCTATGCGGCTCCGGATACGGGCATCCTCGATACCCCGGCCCTCTATCCCTTCAACGGGCCCGGAAACGGCATCGTGTACGTCACCAAACAGGGCAAGCGCTTCATCAGCGAGCTCGCACGGCGCGACCACGTGAGCTTTGCCCAGATTGCCCTCGGCCCACAGGGGAAACCAACCTATACGATCTTCAGTGATGAGATGGTCGAGAAATTAGGGGGGACCAGGGAAGAGGTCGATGCAGGTATCAAGAATGGCCGTTTTGTAGTCGCCGATTCCATTGCCGAGTTAGCCCAGAAAAGCGGTCTTCCCGTGGATGCCCTCGTTGATACGATCGAAAAGCACAACAAGTATCTGGCCGAGGGCAAGGATCTCGAGTTCGGCAAGCCGATTACCAAGGCGATGACCCCGATGACGAAGGGACCCTTCTACTCCGTCGCCCAGTGGCCCGCTGTTCACCACTGCATGGGGGGACTGCGGATTAACGACAAGGCCCAGGTCGTCGATGTCTTCGGGAAGGTGATCCCGAAGCTCTACGCCGCCGGCGAGGTGGCCGGCGGAGTTCATGGTTCAAACCGGCTGGGGAGCAATGCGATCCCCGATTGCGTCGTCTTCGGTCGTGTTGCCGCAAGGAATGTGGCCAAGGAGAAAGCATAACACAAGACAGGGGTCCATGGCCGTCCATGGACCCCTGTCTTATCAACCAACGAAGAAGGAATGTTGACCATGAAAAGAATCCTCTTATCCATTCTCGTTATGGCCGCCCTGTTGTGTCTGTCCTATTTAGTGACCGGCAACCGTACGGCCGAGGCTGCCAAGCCGGCCAAGGCATCTTGCCAGAGTTGTCATACCGATTTTACCAAGGTCGTTCCCAAGGGACACCCTCCCGTAAAGGGGAATGACCTTTCGGCATGTACATCCTGCCATGCCCCGGATCTCGCCGGGAAAGCCGAGAAAAACGCTTTTTCCAGCCGGATCCACCTGGCCCACGTCCCACCTAAAGGGAAACAGGACTGCACTGCCTGCCATACCTGGGTCCACGGCAAAAACTTCGGTATCAAGGGGGTCAAGGGATCGCTGGGCGCTCCGTCCAAAGAGGACGTCGCAATGATGAAGGAGATTTTCGCCTCTTGGGGAGGATCGAGCTTCACGGATAATCTCCATGCCAAGGCCAATATCGGCTGCGCCGGATGTCACGGCAAGGTCCTTCCCAAGGCCGATGATACGGTGGAAAACAGCCGTTGCCTGGTCTGCCACGGTCCGATGGAAAAGTTGGCCATGAAGACAGAACCGAAGGACTTCAAGGACCGCAATCCCCACAAGTCCCACCTGGGTGATATCGCCTGTACGGTCTGCCATAGCGGCCACAAGGCTTCCAAGGTTTACTGCCTCGATTGCCACAAGAAGTTTGATATGAAGATCCAGGGAGCAGGAGCGACAAAATAGTGAGGTGTTTTTCCATACCAAATCTAAATTACTAAACAGGGGCTGGGGAGGTTTGAATTCCTTGGTCCCTGTTTGATCTAGAAACAGCATAAGAAAGCGGCCGGCCCCTGATGCTACTCCTCGTTCTATTTTATCGGGCGCTCTTATCGGGGTTGACGGGCTTGTTACCGGGACAGCTCTTTTTTCAGACGGGTATCGAATCCCTGGGCTTTCCCCTTGGGGACGCGTAATTTGAAATGTCCGGCAGGAAGGGCGTTCTGGCGTATTTCCGGATTCATTTCCCTGATGGTCTTGTAGGTTGTGTCGCAGGCGTGGGCGATGGCGGTGATAGGAATCTCCTGGTGCACGGAGAGTTCTATCACGTCATATTCCAGGGGTGGATACCTTTTTGCGGTGGGGATGGAATAGCCGTAAGCGGCAGGATTTGAGAGGATTGATTTTGCGGCCAGGATACTGAAGATATAGGCCTCCGTCTCCAGAGGCAGGTCGGCGTCATAAAAATTGTTGACCCCCTGGGCTCTCAAATCCCTGGCCATTCTGTTCTCTCCGCAGTTATAGGCGGCTATTGCCACACTCCAGCTTTTGAATTCCCTGTTAAGGTCGGCCAGATAGTTCAGGGCCGCATCCGTTGCCCGCTCGAAATTGTATCGCTCATCGATCCAGCGGTCGGTGCGAAGACCGTACTTCTTCCCCGTCCCTTCAATGAACTGCCAAGGGCCGACGGCTTTGGCACTTGATGTGGAATAGGTCTTCAGGGCGCTTTCCACGACGACGACGTATTTGAGGTCGTCCGGAAGTTTTTGTTCCCGGAGCCGCTTCTCCACATAGGGGAAATAGCGGTGGGCCCGTTTGATCCAGAGAATAACCCGCGGCTGATTATACACCGATGAAACAAAGGCCTGGTCCATCATTTCCCAGACGTCCTGACGTTCGAGGGGGACCCGCTCTCCGCAAAGGGTCAGCCTGTCCGGCCATTGGTGCGCAGGGATCTGCTGTCCATGGACGAGATGAGGGGTCCATGCCAGCACGAGCAGGCAGAGCAGTTGCGTCAGGAGACGATAAGCCATTCCCGGCCTCACTATTTTTTGGCCAGATTGTCGGCGATATTGGCCTGAATCATCCGGGATGCCGTTTCATCGCCAATCATCCCCACCCTGACGGCGACCGTGGTAATGTCTTTTTCTTTGAAGGTAACGGAAATCCGTACCTTTTCGCCGTTGATCACTGAATCGATATGACCGGTGCCGATGCCTTTTGCCGGCATGACATCAGTACCCCGCATTGTGGCCACGGTTTTTTCAGCGGCTGACCAGACCTTGTCAAAATTGAAATTATAGTCGGTCTTCAATTCCCCGTTGATGAACATGTATGTTCCCGTGCCGGCGCCCACAACGGCCCCTCCGACAAGCACGGCGGCGCAA
>Ga0172379_10006804_pt1 | contig 15120 bp, 7 predicted proteins | sample GrowelOW334metaG_FD_119756 | JGI IMG/M metagenome (GOLD analysis project Ga0172379, IMG submission 119756) | Groundwater microbial communities from an aquifer near a municipal landfill in Southern Ontario, Canada - Groundwater well OW334 metaG | ecosystem: Environmental > Aquatic > Deep...
AAAAAGATTTGTCGCTTTTACAAATGCATCAATATTGGCGAATGTTTTTCTGATCTGCGTATCAACAAGAAAATTTTTATCGCCGGTAATTCGGTTCTCGTAACGCAACATCCATGTTTGCGTTATATCGAAATACAATGCGTTCGTAATTCCCATAACAAGTTGATGCCTCAAATGATCAAGCACATAACGCGATTGAAAATTCTCTCTATTCAACGAAGCCTCTACATTCAAATAAGTATAACCGATAGTAATTCTTCTAATTATTCGCAGAGAAATTTCTTCCGTATTGAGTTCTGCATTAGCTTCAAAGCCGCTTGTTACTGTATTAACGATGTTGTATGCATGCCACACCGAATCGGTTAGAGCCTTTCCCCAATCAATGCTGTTGTTACCATTTCTTCTAAATACACTGAACGAAGTCGAAAATTTTTCTTCCATAAAATGTATTCCGGTTTCATAGTTCGTACTTTCTTCATATTGTAAACCGGGATTCCCCTTCTGCGTTCCGTTCTGTGGTGTTACAAAATAATTATAGTAAAGTTCCGTATAACTTGGCAAACGAAAAGCTTTTCCATATGAGGCATAAATCCGCGCTGAAGAAAAAATATTGTAACCAACACTTACGCCGGGCCAAAATTTCCATCCGATATTTGCATAATTGTAAGTGAAGAAACCAACCGTTGCATTTATATTTTTATATGTGGTTTTCTGCTCTGCAAAAATTCCCTTTCGTTCACGCGAATGATCCCCCAAATTTGAACTTGCGATAACATCTCTGTTATATTCTGCGCCGAAAGCGGTTGTTCCAAATTCCGTTTGATATGTTGCCTGCATTTCCGCTCCATACACATTCGTTTTGTGTACATTCCGGTAACCGGAAGGATTCAAATAATTTAAAAGATATTCGTCATCATTTCTCCGCCAATAAATTTTAGGAGAAAGAACAAGTTTAGCCGCATAAAATTCTCCAGTAACACTTGCTAGTTTTGTTCTTGTATGTTCCCATTGATTTGGAAATTTATCCGAATAAAAACTGTTCGCCCCAAATTTTTTTTCATCATATCCAAATGAAAAATTAACAAACTGCTCACCAAACAAAACAGAGGAGCGGTATGAAGCATTTACTTCGTCAAAGTTTGTATTGTGGCGGTAACCGTCACTCTTCTTTTGTGAAAAAGAAAAGTGATTGTTCATAGAGCCGAATCCATAACTTCCCGATAATGCTGCGTCATAAAATCCGTGTTCGCCGCCGGTAATTTGAACAGCTGCACTTTTTTCATTTCCTTTTTTTGTGATGATATTTATCACTCCGCCAAATGCATTTGGACCAAATGTACTGGAACCATCCCCTTTCACTATTTCAATCCGCTCAACTTGATCTAACGAAATAGGAAGATTTAAATTATGATGTGCTGTTTGCGGATCGCTTACTTTTATGCCGTCAATCATTATCAAAGTTTGTTCAAATGTTCCGCCACGGATACTTACGTCTGCCTGCACACCTTCAACACCGCGCTGTTTAATATCAACTCCAGCAACATATTGAAGCAAATCTTGTACGCTGTTTACCGGTGTGGCAATTATGTCTTCCAGTCTTATAATATGAATATTTCTAGTCGTTTCAGAAAGTTTACTTGCGGTTCTTCCCGCAGTTACCACAATTTCATCAAGGTTATAAACTTTCTCCTGAGGAAAGAGTGGACATATGAAAAAGAAAAAAAGAATGAGCCCATGAGAAATATGTTTAAAGGATATAAATTTTTGTTGCATATTATTTTCTAATAGTGAATTTGTCAATAATTTTAATTTCAGAACCAAGTTTGTCGTTCGTTTTTTCCTTTGGAAATGCCCCGTATGTTGTTACGTCAACTTTGTTTTTTTTTACATCGAAAACGACATACTCAAATGCGCGTACACCAACAAAATCCCTCGAAGCTTGTGAATTCTCTCCGGGACCATAAAAATAGTTTAATGTCTGATAATATGGAACTGCTTCTTCATAAGTAAATTCCTGCTCGGGATTTTTCAGTTCGTCATATTTAGGATTAAAATAATAAAGCGGCGCTCCCGAACTTCCGGCAACAATTTGATAAATGCCGTCAACTGATTCTCTTCCGTAAAGATGTTCGTGTCCACAAATATATGCGGTAACCTTGTAATCTTTAAGAATCCGTAAAAACTCATTTCGCTGATCGAGATACCACTGCCGTGTAGAATCCAAAGGAAGTTTTAACTTCAAGCCAAGATTTGGCAAACCATCCCGTAAATGCCCGCCAATCGGGAAAGCGGGTTCATGGCTTGTAATAAAAATATCGGTTACTCCTCTTTTCCTTGCTTCTTTTAAATCATTCTCAAGCCAGTCTAAATTTTTGATATAATGCCAATCACGTTTGTCATCGGTAGAGTCATTCGGATTACCGTAATACCAGCGGTCTGAGGTAACAAAAACAAAATGATGTTTTTCATAATCAAAAGAATAAGAAATTCCTTTTTCATCAGATGGTCCGTTCAAAAAAACATCGGGAAAAATCTTCCTGAAATTTTCTTCGTCCTTCGGATGCTGTACCTCATGATTGCCAACCACCACCCAAATTTTCGGCCATACCATATTCAGATTATTATAAATCGGAGACATTACTTCTTTCCAATGCAAAAGTTCAGTAACAGTTTGGTCAGGATTGGTCTTGCTCCCATCAACTAAATCTCCTGCAAAAATTACAAACTTTGCATCCGGCTGAGTTTTAACCATGTTATCCACAAGCGCAGAAAGGATTTTTTTGTTCACACCAACATCGCTACCTCTGCTGTCTGACATTGCAACAAATTTTAAATTTTGAGGAATTAAAATCCCACTTAGCATTAGAACTACAAAAATATTTTTAATTAGCTGTTTCGCCATAACTACCTTTAATTGAAGAAATTAATTAGAATTATATATGTTTTTTAATTGTTGAAAATTTTCTTTCCCATCGTGCGGTAAATCCCTACAACCAAACCTACAATTTTAAATTTAGGATCATTAGCTTCAATGACAATCGGTTTGTATTCAGGATTTTCAGAATGGAGTTTTATGCTCCCGCCTTTTTTGTAAAACCTTTTTACTACAGCAGCATCTTCTAAAATGGCAACCACAATTTGCCCGTTGGCAAATTCTGTATCGGGTTTAACGATAATTACATCTCCACTAAAAATAAAGGCATCTTTTAAGCTATCGCCTTTAACACGCAATAAAAAAGATTCAGCCGGCATTTTAACAATAGCCGGTAATTGAATCGTATCAATTGAATCAGGATAAATTGTCAGCGGATTTCCTGCTGCTACTTCCCCTAATATAGGATGCGGAATAAAGTATTTATCTTCCAAAGTAATTTCAATGCTTCGGGAAAGTTTTGGATTTTTCTTGATGTATCCCTTCCTTTCGATTGCTTGCAAATGCTGTTGGACTGTTGCCCGATTTTTATAGCCGAACCGAAGTGCAATTTCCGCTAATGAAGGCGGAATTCCCCTTCCCACTTTTTGTTCGATCAGAAAATTCAATATTTTGTGTTGAATTTCAGTTAATTCTTTTGACATTGACATACTTCCGTTCGGTGAATCCCATTTGTTCACATGAATAAATACCATACATATGTATGGTAAAATTATTTTGCAAATGAATATAAGTCAAGGGATTTCCATGAGGATAAGAATTATTATTATATAGTGGACAAAACATAAACCTCTTTAAAAATAATTTCGAGAATAATCTTTTGTAATTTATTACTTTTTAAAGAGATATGAAAAATAGCGGATTACTTGAGGAAAATTCTTTCTAATGCCTCGATCATTTTTTCACGGAAGATAGGCTTGGAAATAAATTCGTTAAATCCGGCGGCAATAAATTTATCTTTATCACCAGGAAGAACATAAGCCGTTACCGCAATAATTGGAAGCGATTTAAATCCCGGCATTTGATGGATCATTTTAAGCGCGTCTAAACCATTGTATTCGCCTTGAAGGTTGATGTCCATAACAATGAAATCAAAACTCTGACTGGTAATAAGCGGCAGAGCTTCTTCAAAACTTACCGCAAATTTAATTTCACCTAATTCTTTCATCTGAACTTTGAAAAGGATTTGCGAATCAACCTGATCTTCTATGTAAAGACAAGAAAGTTTTTGAAGTGCCAATACTTTTTGAACACGAGGAGCTTCTTGGAACTCCTCAACATAAGTTCTTCTATGATTCATTGGAGCCGCTTCAGACTGTCTTGAGAGCGGAGGTGGAATCACTTTCTCAAATTCTTCGTCAGATAATGTGGCTCTACGGTTAAACGGTGTTTGCTGTGCTTGAATCTGTTGGAATGATTTTTCTTCTCTTGCTTGTGTAGTCTTTGAAGTAATTTCTTGGGTGACAGCTTTAATTTCAGCAGTTTGTTTTGATTCAACAACCTGCTTTTGAGCGGGTTGTGCAGTAAATTGTTTTAGCGGGAAGAAAAACCCCATTTCATAAGGTTCGTTCCCTTTTCTAATAATTTCAACATTACAGTTTAATGTTTCCATAAGCTCGCGTAACGTTAGAATAGCAAACCGGGATACCCCATATGGACGGACAAGTGAAACATCACCATTTTGGACTAAAACCGGTTCAAGCGCGAAGAGTAATTTTTCCGAAATTCTTGAAAGTTCATCGCGTATGGAAAAGATAAAATCATTCTCGTCAGTCTGTTCAACAGAAAAATAGAAATGGTTTTCGTCACTAATTTTCGCACAAATGCTTGCCATTGTACCAAAAAACATTTTATACTTTCGTACATCGCCTTCAAGCCAAAGCGGGGCAATTTTAGTAATTAGGCTGTGTTTTTTGTGAATTGGTTCTTCACTAAATTCTTGTTTAACTTTATCAAAGAGGTCAGGTAATGCAAAGGTATTGGATTGGGATTCTTCTTCCTCTTTCAACAAGGTCGAATACTCTGCAATGGCATTCATTGTTCCCATTAATTCGTGTTGATTTTCCTGAATATAGTCCAGCGCTTCTTTTTGGTCAGCGGTTGGAGAAGGTATGCTCTCTTTCACTTCTTGAAGAAAACCCAGCATCACATTAATCGGTGTAAGAATTTCATGAAAAATAGTTGAAAGTTGAGAAGGTTCTAATCGTTTACCGGATTTTTTATTAACCGTTTGTAAGGCAATATCTTTTTCTTCGTTTTGTGGTATTTTAATTAAGATGTTGTAGGAATCTGTTATACCGTTCGCATTTAGATTAGGAATGGCGGTAATTTCAGCAGGAACAAATACTTTCTGCGCATTTTTAATTTCGACCGGCAATTTAATTGATTCTGATAATTTAGCAGAAAATATCTTTGAGGTAATATTTCCACGATCATTATCACTAAAAAGCGAAACCAGCGAATTCCCGACTAAACTCGTTTTGTTGATACCAGTGAAAAGAACAAGATTTTGATTTACAAATTTGATGAATCCCGAATTATCGGTAACTGCAATTAATTGGTCGGTTCCCTCATAAACGGATTTGTACAGTTTAAATTCATTTTCTTTATCAAAATTTTCAGTCACATTTTTGATTATAGTAAAGTGCGCTTCTTTGTTCTCAAAGGTGAATACGTCTTTAAATATTTCAACCGTGATAATTGAACCATCTTTCTTTTTATGGTTGAATGGACCAGAGAAATTTTTCTTCTTGTTTAGTACCGGAGTGTCGAGCAGCGTTTGAATATCTTCAGGGGAATACAAATCTGTCAGGTCCATTTGCAAAAATTCTTCATGCGAATAACCGTAAAGAGAAATTGCAGCATCGTTTGCTTCAAGAAAACGAAGGTTTTCTGCATCATAAATCAAAATTGGATCCGGTAAAGATTTTATTAATACGTCAAACATTTTTCCTCTGGTTTTAATAAATGCTTCAAAGTTATCAAAAGCATCAAGAAATTCTACAACCAAAAAATAAGCATTTGTTTCAACTTTGTCACTATTTAATTTTTTAATTTTTGCTTGAAGATGCCGGATATTTTTGCCATTTCGGAAAGGAATTGAAACAGATAATTCTCCAGTCTTTGCTTCAATTGCTTCTGTTATTTCCTGCGCAATTGATTGAGGAAATATTTGACTGAGGTGAACATTTTCTGTCGAGAATTCGTCAAGTCCGACTAATTCAGAAAAAGGTTTATTCGCTTTTTCAATTCTTGCATTTTCGTTCAGAATACAAACCGGGAATAAAATTGAATTTATCAAATCTTGTATTAAATAATTTCCGCTCTGTAAATCGGAAAATTGATTTTGCACTTTTTCTTTTTGCGCAATTCCTAATTCCGCTATTACTTTGTTATCTGCATCGAGTAGAGGAATAACCACGGATTGATAGTCATGATAATCAGTAAATCCCTTTACAGGAATTCCTTTGATAATTAAAGTATTTCCAGTTGTTTTGAGAAAGGATTCCATTGAATTATAAAAATCAAGATTAAAAGTTGGAAGAAAAAATTCTTCTTGTCTCCCTTCAACCTGTGAAATTCTTAATCCAAGTTTATTAGCAAAATTTTGATTTACTAATAGGTATTTATTTTCACTGTCTTTCAACCAGAACAGTTCTTCAAGTTTATTGATAGAAACTTGTAGTTTATTTTTCCCTAAAAAAGTGAATGGATAATTTGATTGAACTTCATGGATAGTATTTACTAATTCCGGATTTGAAAAAGTTTTAGATATTTCTACCGTAGAAATGCTAAAATGAACAGTTTTTCCCTCTCCAATTCCCACGGGTTCGCTAGTTTCAAATTGAAGGAAGTAATAGTCATTGCCGTCGTTTGGATAGTGATTAATTTGAAACTGCAGTTGATATTCTTGTTGAGTATGAAGCAGAAATCTCCCCTTCTTTTCTACAGGGAATAATTCATACTTTAAATTTTCTAAAATGTCCTCAATATGACTTACTTCATGCTTATCAAATAGTTCTAAAAAATTTTGAATCTCTTCGGTAAGTGAAAATATTTCGATTGATTTTTTATTCCGATAAAGGATATTCCCCTTTTGATCAATTAATAAAAATGCATTGCCGGTAGAATCTACCAGTGTCTTTATTAATTCAAGATGTTCTAAACTTACCGAAGTCATTATTGTAATTTCTAATTTATCTTCACTTAGAAGATGGATTTTTTATAGTAAAAATATTTGAGTAACCTGAATAAACTACACCGTCAGTTGCACGAATTCTGTACGCATAAGTTTTTCCTCCGGTTGTAGAGTTATCATCAAATTGAATGATGTCTGCATCAGTTTTAGACAGTTCAGTAAAATTTGTTAAAGTTACATCATCAGCGCGTTCAACACTAAAGTTGATTTCATTATTTGAATTATCCTTCCACGTCAATTTAATGATATTCCCAATTGCAAAATATCCTTGTAAATTACTCGGGGAAATGATTAACGCGGGTTGTGCGCTTGCAGAGATTTCGTTTGTATAACCGGAATAATTCATGTTATCGGAAACGCGGATCCGGTAGTAATAGGTTAATCCTAAAACGACATCCTGATCATCAAATTGTGTTTCACCTGTTTTAACTGACCCAATCACTGAGTAGGTTAACGATAAAGCTGATCTTCTTTCAATGATGGTTTGAGTTTCATTAGTGTTGTTGTCCGTCCAAACTAAGCGGATGGTTTTTGAATTAAGGTTGATCGCTCTTAGATTTAAAGGAACGAATAAATCATAAGAATATGTTTTTGCATTAACCTCGTTTGAGGTAATAGAATCATTATCTGAGACAGCTTTTATACGATAATAATAATCCGTACTTGGAATTAACCCTAAACCTGAATCATTAAACGTTGTAGTATTTTGGGGTACAACTCCAATTGATTGATACTCTGTATAAAATGTTTTGCGTTCTATTCTGAAAAAATTTTCATTGTCTGAATTATCCTGCCAGGTGAGTACAATTCTCCTGCTTCCATAAGCAACAGCTGAGATATTGGTTGGGGCGGCAATCGTTCCGCCTGTTCCGGTTCCGCTTGTTGAAACTTCGTTTGTAGATTTAGATTCTCCTCTTTCGTTATATGCAACAACTTTATAAAAATAAACGTAGGCTGGATCAACTCCGACATCATTCGTATTGAAACTGTTAGCCGCAACCTCTTTTAGTTTTACATAGATTCCTGTTGCTCCTGTTTTTCGGTAAACGCGAAAACCATTTACATTCTGATTGTCATGTTTCCATGAAAGATTAACAATTGACTCTGATAATTTTAGTAATGTTAAATTTGTTGGAGCATTGGGAGGAGTAATTACTTTTGCTACAAAGATATTTGTTTGTATAGGGCTGTCGGTAGATTTTCCGCTTTTGTCGAAAACTCTTAAGAAATATTTAATTGTTTTTCCAAGGTAAGTTGAATCAATCGTTAAAATAATTGATGGAGTTGCCGTCGTTCCATCATAATTTACTAAGGTTTTGTAGGTGCTGTCAACCCACAATTCAACCGCACGAACACCAACATCATCTTTTGCAACAAAGAGAAATTCATTGTTTCCAAGTTGAATGGTATCATTAGTAAGTGGATAACTAATGGTGATGGTTGGATTTTGTGTATCTCCCGAAGTGCCGGTACCGGGGGTGGTCGGAGAAGTTATGGCATCAACGCAGCCGTAATAAAAAAATGAGTAAAGCAAAACGATAAATAAAATCCTTTTCATAGTAAATTTCCTGATTATACTTTTGGTTTATCGTAATCAATGTAATAAGTTCTAGTCTCTCCAGACTTGAACTCTTTAATTTTAAGATACAGCATGTGTGTTCCTGGGTTGAAAGAAAATTCTGGTTGAATTGTTCCAATTATTTCTGAAGAAACTTCAATATTTGTTACGTTCAATTGTAAATCAATTTCAAGCATTATTTCTTTTAATCCTTCCGTACCAGGATTACTTATCGAAACAGCAACACGGGATTCACCACGCGATTCAATTCGCATTTCTACTTTGTTTTTCTTCACCCACCAATTATAAATTTCATTCCCTGAAGCAATCCACATCTTTTGAGACTTGATATATTTTATCAAATCTGTTAAAACAGAAATGTTCTGCGGTTGACATTGGAATTCTGTATGTACTTTGAAAACATATAACCCACCTTCAAATAAAACTCTATCAACATCTTCTTTGTATGTATAAAGTTGAAATTCCTGTTGCGTTAATCCAAAATCTCGAATCACCTCATAGTCATCTCTGGCTGTTTTCGTAATAGAAATAACCGTGTTGTCCCCTTTGATAATAGCTTTAGGGACTGAACGATCGGTAAGAGAATCGGTAAGAACATATTTGTACTTAGCCTCTGCAATTGTACGGAGACTATTATCATCAAAAAGTCCGTAATAAGGAAGAAGTCCATCAGCGTGAACTCCTTTAATATTTTCGATTTTGGAATTAGCTTCTTTTACTTTTTTCGTTTGCGTGTTATAATCATCAAGTTTATTTGTTGTATCATCCACGGCAGCCATATACCCGATATCAACGACCGCGCCTATATCTCCGTAAGAAGCAATCGTTTTAACCAGATCCTGATAATTTGCTACTTTAGAAGGATCAACAAAAAAAGTAGCTTTAATTCCTTCAGATTTTAAAAGTGGTAAAATATTTCTCACATTTTGCAGTTGATCTCCGACCATTACAACAAGCATTGCACCTGCTTGATAATCTTCAGGCCAATCTTTAACATACGCAAGAGGTTTATACTGAAGCCAACTTAAGGCATTGTAAAATAGTTTATCGAAATAAATATAATCTTCTTGAACTCCGATAACAGAATTAATCTCAAAACCCATCCAAACAAATCTTCCCCGTCCATAAGAACCATAAACAATACCACCGCTCTTTTTAACTTCTTCACGAACCAAACCGTCCTGTAACCTGTAATTATACCAAAAACTTACTTGCGTTGTACGAGGTTCTAAAACTTCTACAGAGATAGGACGGTCCCAAGTAGCAACTTTTAGTGGATAACCTGTAGGAATATTTGCAGTAAGTGGCAAGTTCCCTCTTAGCGTATGAATTTTAGTCACTTCATCTCGCTCAACTTCCCTTATAAATTTCATTCCGAATACCTCGTTAAAAAATTCCCACCCTCTCCATTTGCCATCAGCTGAAAAAGACGCAGTACCGCTTGTTGCAAAAACAGAACCGCCTCTATCTATAAATTTTTTAATATTGATAGTTTCTTCGTCACTTAAAGATTTTGAACCAGGAAGAATTAGTATTTTATAATTATAGTGTTTCCCTTTTTCGATGTCGTTGTCTTTTATAATATCATAACTATAATGATAGTTATTTAAGAATTTTTTCCATGTGGTGATGTTGTCGTTTAGCCATGTACTGCCCGGAGGAAGCATATTTTCAGTGTATTGGGAATAAAGAATTGCAATACTCGTTCCTTCGCCCGAAATAACTTTTTTTATTGAAGAAACGTCGGTAAAAGCTTCTTTATAACTGAAACGTCCCATCACACCTTTGAGAATCAACAAATAAACGACAATAGAGGCAAGCATAAAGAGCGTACCCAAAGCGATAACAATCAAAGAGTTTACGGTAAACCCTTTATTTTTTGCTACCTCCACTTTACTGCTCCTTGGTTTTTCACTTTTTCTTTAGCAGAAACATACCCATCACTTGTATATTTCATAAATTTTTGATCTCCGGATTGAGTAGCTTCCGCTTGCTGCCGCACTGGTTGCGGAAAGGGTTGAGCAGACTGAGTATTTCTTGCCTGAACAGGCTGTGGTCCGGCTTGAGCTCGTTGTTGAACGAAAATTGGTTCCGGTTGCGGTTTATAACCTGGCTGAAGTGTAGCTTTTACCGGCTCAAACAAAATTTGTCCGGGAGCTCTGCGATGTTCTTGAGCCTGTAATTGTTCAGCAATTAATTCCGGTGTAAGCAATTCAGCTTGTAATGTTGCCGGCTGCTGAACTTCAACTTGTTGCCCTTGCCGTTCTCTTATTTTATAAAGGATGTAAGCTCCAATAGCAAGAATAAAAGTACTTATCGTTGCTACTAAAATGATTGTTGCTAAAATAGGTATCAGTTCCATGAATTCACCATTTGTGTTTAAATTATTCAGTTACCGGTTTTAAACCGATTCGTTCTAGTTTTCCCCACTGCATTTCGAATCCTAAAAATTCTTCTACAGTGGACATTGCTTTACATATATCGATTGTTAAAACAAAAAACATCCGATAAATTATAGCATAAGGAATTAATCTAATTTCTTCTTTTTCTACTGCTATACAATAAAGAGCGGTGGACATATCTAATAACGCCAAACCAGCCCACCAAAAAAAGATTAAACTTGAAAATCCATAAAATAAAGCTGCAAAAATAAAAAACAGGTTAGAAAAAATATTCATTGTCGGCCATATCAAAGCTTCGTAAACCATAGTCCACATAATAAAAGTATCACCGAAATTAATAGTAGGGTTGACCAATAATTTTTTGTGTTTACGGATAGCTTGAAGAATTCCGCGAGTCCATCTATAACGTTGTTTTAATAACTGATGAAGTTTTTCAGGAGCTTCTGTGTATGAAATTGCACGCGGTTCATAGAAAATTTTCCAACCGTGAGAAAGGATTTTTAAGGTTAAATCTGCATCTTCAGCAAAAGTATCACTTGAGTAATATCCTGCATCTTCAACTGCTTTTCTTCTAAATAATCCGATAGGACCAGGAATAATATTTACAAGGCGCATAAAACTTTGTGCAGCGCGCGCCATATTCAAACCTTCGATATATTCCAGGGCTTGTAAATCCGTAAAAAATTTTCTTCTATTCTGAACTTTTACATTTCCCGCTACAGCACCTATTGAAGGATCAATAAAATGACGAACTGCCGACCTGATGCAATCCTCAGATAATTGTGAGTCTCCATCCATACAAAGAACAATTTCTGCTTTTGAAAAACTAATTCCTGCATTCAAAGCTTTTGCTTTGCCGCCATTAGGTTTGTTAATTACCGATACTTTAACATCTCCATACTTCCCTTTTTTATATCCGACCATTTGTTTTGCAACATCATAAGTGTCGTCTGTTGAACCATCGTTAACTACTATTATTTCGTAGTTTGAATAATCCAAATTCAATAATGAACGGACTGACTGCTCAATTACTTTACCTTCATTGTAAACAGGAACAATAATAGAAACAAATGGATAGAATCCTTCTTTCCTGTTAAAAGTATAATTGTTAATGTAAAGGTAAGCCATCACCAAAATTGAAAAATATCTAAAAAGTAATACGATAAGAAAGATAAATAGGGAAACTAAAGTTGCATATTCTAAAAGAGAACCGAATGATAATATTGTATAAGGGAGAGTAAAATAAATAATTACTAATAATGCAAGCGAAACAAGTCCGTGCTTGAAAATTCTTTTGACTAACAACCTTCCTCTATCTTCCTTGAATACTTTGGAAGTCTGAGTGTTGTTTAAGGTTATTGACGTCTTTCTAATATTTTGTTTTAAATTCATCTAAGTAATTCTTTATGTGTTAAGAAGTTGGTCAACTCCTATGCCATCAACAAAGTATTACTTTTAGGTTAAAAATGAGGATTTTGCTTTTGAGGTGTGTTTCAAAACAAGATATAATAAAAAAAATGTACCAAAACTTTACAGGTTTTTAGAAGTTCCATGAGGCTGAGAGCGAAGCGGAAGTAGAATTATAGCTATAATCATATCTAAAAGTGCTTCCAAATCCTATTCTTCCGTTAATAACTAAATGGGAAATTGGATTGTAACTGCCTGAAATATATAATTCTCTCACCATCGAATCACCAAGAGGAATATATCCAAGTTTCCCACCAACTTCAATTTTTAAGTCATCGCTTTTTTCAACAACTGCTTCAGCCCACAAGCTATGAGATTCAAAATTTTGAGGTGCATAGTAGCGTGTTGTTGTTGTGCCATTTAAGTCAAAATATGGAATAAATCGATATTGAGCATAGTAGTATTCATATCCAAAATAAACTTGATCATAAAATTTTTTACCTATGCGCAATTGAAGATCGTTCCCTTTGTTCCCGTCAGAAAGAGTGATATAACTATAATAACTTGATAATTTTAAATGAGATTTAGATTCATACTGCCCGTTAAATTTGAATACTTTTGCGCTATATCTGGTATTCACTAAGTAGTTCGAAAAAATCGCCAGAGCCGCGTCCGTATCTTCATAGGTCAGGGAAGCAGTATAAACATCTTTTTTCTCCAAGCGAATGAGAAAATCAGAAAGGGGTCCTTTTCTTCGCACTCCATAATTTATATTGTAACCTCCAAAACCGGCCCCAGTTAATAAATTTTCCGTAATTCTAAAGTATAAATTCCATTTAAATGTCGTCAGAAATGCAACGGCTGTCGGGGAAGTAAAATTGGTTCTTTGTAAAGTAACTCCTGCAGAAAGAAATGATATTATTCCAAACTCAATCCGTCCTCCATAGGTCTTCACATCAAGGTTTTGATTATCCCTATAAAAGAAAAAATAAGGCGAAACCCCTATATAATTCGGAAAAGATGCAAAGAATGAACTTAATCCTGTTGGAGGAAGCCAACCCAATCTTTGATTTAAAATTGTAATTTGAGTTGAATCTGTCGTTGAATCTAACAATGCGGTATATATCTCTTCTGCCTGGGAATACATTCTGTTTTTGGCATAAGAATCTCCGAGAAGAATTTTTACATCAGCATTCTCAGGTTGTTCAGTTGATAACTTTTTGAATTCATTTAACGCATTTATGGAATCACCGCTATAGTAGTATGCGTTCGCTCTTGCTAAAGCAACATCAAAATCATAATTTTGATTGAGTAACTGATCATAAATTGAAATTGCTGTAGAATAATTTTTTGCGCATGATTGTACATCTGCAAATTCCTTTTGATATACATTTGCATTCTCAGTCTTTGAAAGAAATGCTTCATATTTTGGTAACGCTTCTGCACATTTCCCTTCATAATAGAAGTTCCTTCCCTCATTTAAAACACTAAAAAGCCGTTCTTGTTCTTCGCGCATTTTTGAGAATTCAATGCTCGCCATAAGTTGAGTGACGGCTTCGTTGGTCGAATCAATACCGTAAGCTGTATTTGTGTATTGTTCGGATTTGGGAAAATCTCTTTTTTGAAGATATAAAGCTCCTAACCCTAATAAAGCTTCCATACTCTTAGGATTCTTACCTAAGTAATTATTAAGATAACCTTCAGCTACATTTAAATCTTGCTCTGTCCAAACATTTATTTGACCACGGAGAAGTTGATATTCAAGATTATCAGGATTTTTTTTGAGCACTTCATCTAAATTAACATTAGCTTTTCCCCAGTCTTTATTCCAAGCTGAATATTGCGCGATTTTAAAAATAACATCGGGATGTTCCCCTTGTGAAGATTGAATAAATTTTTCTAATGTTGCGATACCGCTATCAAAATCACTTAAGTTTGCATAAGCATCAGCTAAAAATAATGCAGCTTCTTTATCTCCAGGATTTTCTTCAAATTTTTTAGTGTATTCTTCTTTTCTCAGATTAAATAATTTTTCGCGTTCAGTAATAATTAAATCCCACAGCACGGTAAATCTTTCTGTTTGACCAAATTTTGGTTTGAGGTAAAGTAGCTGTTGATAAGCTTCTTCAGTACGATTTACTTTGTTTAATTCGTTCACCAAAGCAAATCTTGTTTCACTATCTGCTGGGTCTCGTTTCAGCATCCGGTAGTATTTATCTATAGTATATTCTTGAGGTCTTTGCTTCTCCAATTTGCGGTATGTCGTATCAAAATAAGTGTAAGTATATCCTTTATCACGAGCTAAATCGTAACCGTCCATTGCTTCTTTAAAATAAGGACGAAATGACAGAGCTTTTTCAAAAGCTTCTAGTGCAATTTTTTTCTTCCCAAGCCAAAGAGTAAAATAACCATAGCGGCTCCATAAGCGGTGGTCTTCAGGATATTTTGCTACATAAATCTTTAAGATTTTTTCCCCTTTTTCAATATGATTATTATGTGCAAGAATTTCTGTATAACGAATAATTTCGTCAGCTGAACCTTCTTCCCTTTTTAGATATTCATCATACCATTCTTCAGCCGTTGCCCATTGCCCAAGATTTTT